>Ga0129333_10000201_pt1 | contig 42743 bp, 37 predicted proteins | sample CPB6_08_DNA_FD_94474 | JGI IMG/M metagenome (GOLD analysis project Ga0129333, IMG submission 94474) | Freshwater to marine salinity gradient microbial communities from Chesapeake Bay, USA - CPBay_Sum_0.6_0.8_DNA | ecosystem: Environmental > Aquatic > Marine > Coastal | place: USA: Chesapeake... | reverse complement strand
GGCGGTGTGGCTGGTGGCACCGGCGATGCGGGCGTAGTTCTCGCGCGCTGTGTCGGTCGTGATCCATTCAGGGGTGTCGGAGAGGATGCGCCCGTCCCAGCCGATGATCGGACGCGTCGGCAGTTGCAGCTCGCGCCACCAGGTCACGTCGGTGACGTCGCCGAAGGTGCAGATCATCGCGATGCCGGAGCCCTTCTCCGGGTCGGCGAGGTGGTGCGCCACCACGGGCACCTCGACGCCGAATGCCGGCGTCGTCACGGTCGTGCCGAACAGCGGCTGGTAGCGCGCGTCGTCCGGGTGCGCGACGAGGGCGACGCAGGCGGCGAGCAGCTCCGGCCTTGTCGTCTCGATGAAGACCTTCGTCGACGGATCGGCGGTGGTCGGGAAGCCGATGCGGTGGTAGGCGCCCGGGCGCTCGCGGTCCTCGAGCTCGGCCTGTGCGACCGCGGTGCGGAAGGTGACATCCCACAGGGTCGGGGCCTCGGACTGGTACGCCTCACCGCGCGCGAGGTTGCGCAGGAACGCCAGCTGGCTGACGCGCTGGGCGTTCGAGTCGATGGTCTGGTACGTCTGCGTCCAGTCCACGCTCAGGCCCATGCGCCGCCACAGCTCCTCGAACGCCACCTCGTCCTCGACGGTGAGCCGCTCGCACAGCTCGACGAAGTTGCGGCGCGAGATGGGCACCTGGTTCTTCTCGTCGGGCGCCTCAGGGGGAGTGAACGAGGGGTCGTAGGGCAGGCTCGGGTCGCAGCGCACGCCGAAGTAGTTCTGCACCCGGCGCTCGGTCGGCAGTCCGTTGTCGTCCCAGCCCATCGGGTAGAACACCTCGAGGCCGCGCATGCGCTTGTAGCGGGCCATGCAGTCGGTGTGCGTGTAGGAGAACACGTGCCCGACGTGGAGGGATCCGCTGACGGTGGGCGGCGGGGTGTCGATCGAGTAGACCTGCTCGCGCACCTTGGTCCGGTCGAAGCGGTAGGTGCCCTGCTCCTCCCACGCCTTCGCCCACCTTGCCTCGATGCCGTCCAGGGTCGGCTTCTCGGGCAGGCGGCGGGTGCTCATGAGCCGCGAGTCTATTCATCCGCGAGCGGGCGCTTATCGGGGTGATCGGGCGGTCTGGCGGCCCGCCAACCGCCCGCTCGCGGATGAATAGACTCGATGACGTGCCCGACTCCGCGCAGGACGACCTCGCCGCGCTGTGGGCCGCGCTCGAGAATCGGTGGCCGGAGAACGTCATCGAGCCGACCCTCGCGCGTATCGCCGCGCTCACCGACCTGCTCGGCACTCCCCAGTCCTCGTTCCCGGTCATCCACGTCACGGGCACCAATGGCAAGACGTCGACGGCCCGGATGATCGAGTCCCTGCTGCGCGCCCACGGGCTGCGCACCGGGCTGTTCACGTCGCCGCACCTGGCCGACGCCCGAGAGCGCATCTGCCTGGAAGGTGAGCCCATCTCCGCGGAGCGCCTCCTGGCGACGTGGGCGGAGGTCGAGCCCTACGTGGCCGTCGTGGACGCCAACTCCCTCGCCGACGGCAGCGCGCCGCTGTCGTACTTCGAGATCCTCACCGCCCTGGCCTTCGCGGCGTTCGCCGATGCGCCGGTCGACGTCGCCGTCGTGGAGGTGGGTATGGGCGGGGGCTGGGACTCGACCAACGTGGCCCACGGCACCGTGAGCGTCATCACGCCGATCGGCCTGGACCACCGCGAGTACCTCGGCGACACGATCGAGCTGATCGCCCGCGAGAAGGCGGGGATCATCAAGCCCGACGCGATCGCGGTGCTCGCGCAGCAGGAGGTCTCGGTGGCTGAGGTGCTCCTGGAGCGCTCGGTCGAGGTGGATGCCTCCGTGGTGCGCGAGGGCATCGAGTTCGGCGTGCTGGCGCGCAGCATGGCGGTCGGTGGCCAGGTGCTGGTCCTGAAGGGCCTCGCCGCGGAGTACGACGAGGTCTTCCTGCCGCTGTTCGGGGAGCACCAGGCGCACAACGCCGCCGTGGCGCTGGCCGCTGTCGAGGCCTTCCTCGGCGGGGTCGGCGCGCTTGACGCGGATGTCGTGCGCGAGGGCTTCGCCACCGTGGCCTCCCCGGGCCGCCTCGAGGTGGTCCGGCGGGGGCCCACCGTCGTGGTCGACGCCGCGCACAACCCGCACGGCGCGCAGGCCCTCGCCCGGGCCCTCGAGGACTCATTCGACTTCACCCACCTGGTGGGGGTGGTCGGCGTGCTGGCCGACAAGGACGCGCTCGGCATCCTCACGGCGCTGGAGCCGGTGCTCGACCGCGTCGTCGTCACCGCACCGGTCTCGCCGCGCGCCCTGGACGCCGACGCCCTCGGGTCGCTCGCCGCCGAGGTGTTCAGCGCCGACCGGGTGTTCGTCGAGCCGGAGCTCGCCGACGCGCTCGATCGTGCGATCGCGCTCGCCGAGGAGTCGGGGCAGTATGCGGGCGGAGTTCTCGTCACCGGCTCGGTGGTGCTGGTCGGAGAGGCCCGGATGATGCTGGCTGGAGGTGCCCCGTGAACGTCCTGTGCCGCTCGGTCCTCGGCATCGAGGTGATCGTCGTCCTGCTGGCCACGTCCCTGGCGACTTCGGACGGCGCGGTACGCAACACCGCGCTCGCGTGGGGGATCGGGATCGGCCTGATGGTGCTCCTTATCCTCGGCGCCGGACTAGTGGGCCGGCGCGGCGGGCTCACGGTGGGGTGGATCCTGCAGGTGGTCGTGCTTGCCAGCGCCGTGGTGGTCGGCTGGGCGATGCTGGTGATCGGCGCGATCTTCGTGGCGCTGTGGTGGACGGCCATCTACCTCGGCTCTCGCGTCGACCGGATGAAGGCCGAGCGCGCGGCGTCCTGACCCCCGAGTGGTATCAGGGTGATACCGCATCGTGGTATCACCCTGATACCATCCCCCCATGGCCATGACGCTGAGACTGGACGAGGCGACCCACGAGGCCCTGCGGGCCCGGGCCGCCCTCGAAGGCCGATCGATGCAGGAGACCGTTCGCGACGCGGTGGATGAGTACCTGGTCCGCCATGCCCAGCGTGACGAGCTCGATCGAGTCCTGGACGAGCACCTGCCGCGGTACGAGGACGCTCTTCGTCGGCTCGGCCAGTGATCTTCCTCAGCGTCGAGGACCTCCTGCGTATCGCCGCGCGAGTGGTCGACGGTGACGTGGGTGTCCGCGATCTCGGCCTGCTCGAGGCCGCCGCTGCGCGGCCGCAGACATCGTTGTTCGGTGAAGATGCCTATCCGACCGTGCACGCGAAGGCTGCTGCGCTTCTGCACTCCATCGTGAACAACCACGCCCTGGTCGATGGCAACAAGCGCCTCGGCCTCGCGAGCGTTATCGCCTTCCTCGGACTCAACGGGTGGGTACTGACACTCACGAATGACGAGGCATACGACCTCGTCATCTCTGTGGCTGACGGGAGCATCGACGACGTTCCCGAGATCGCGGCGATCTTGGTGGCGGGAAGCATCCGCCGGCTCTCCTCGTGATGGGGGTGCTCCGCACGCTTCGCACCCCCGGCTCCCTCAGTAGGATGACGGCCGTCGCACCCCCCTCATCTAGGAGCCCTTCGTGTCCGAGCGCACTCTCGTCCTCATCAAGCCCGACGGCGTGGCCCGTGGCCTCGTCGGCGAGGTGATCGGCCGCATCGAGCGCAAGGGTTTCCGCATCGTCGCGATGGAGCTGCGCACCCTGACGCGCGAGGTCGCCGAGTCGCACTACGGCGAGCACCGCGAGAAGCCCTTCTTCGCCGACCTCGTCGAGTTCATCACCAGTGGCCCGCTGGTCGCCGCGGTCATCGAGGGTCCGGACGCGATCGTGCAGTGGCGAAACATGATGGGTGCGACCAACCCCGCCAAGGCGGAGATGGGCACGATCCGCGGTGACCTCGCCACCGAGATGCAGAACAACGTGACCCACGGCTCGGACTCCCCGGAGTCGGCGGCCCGCGAGGTCGCGCTCTTCTTCCCCGGCCTCTAGGCCCCTGGTCGTCTGCTCACCATGAAGCCTGCTGCGGTCGGCCTCGGCGTCGGACTCGCCGTCGGCGCCGCTGTCGCCGCGGCCTCGCGCGGGCCGACCCTCGTCGAGTGGCCGGCCCGGGTGCGCACGGGGTTCCCGCTCGTGCTCGGCGGCCTTGCGGGGGGAGTCGTCGGGCTGAAGACGGGCATGTCGCTGTCCCTGCTGCGCGCCGCGACCGGGCGCGGTCCGGGGCCGATCACGACCATCACCCCTGTCGTCGTGGGCGCAGCGGTGGCAGGCGGGCTCGCGATCGCCGGCACGACGGCGGTCCGTCGGGTGCTCGGCGGCCTCGTCGAGCAGGGACGCGACCTGGACGAGGCGTATCGCACCCCGCCTGCCGACCCCGAGGTCTCCGGTTCGGGGGCGTCGACCGTCACGGTGACCGAGTTGGGGCGGGAGGGTGCCCGATTCGTCAACTACGTCTCGACGCCGGACGCCATCCGTGAGGTGACCGGTCTTGATCCGGTCTCCTCGCCGGTGCGGGTGTTCGTCGGTGCTGACGCCGCGGACACTGCGGAGCAGCGCGTCGGCCTGGCGATGAGCGAGCTTCGGCGCACGGGCGCCTTCGATCGCGCGAACCTGCTGATCCAGGCGCCGGCCGGCACCGGCTACGCGAACTCCTTTCCCGTCGACGTGCTCGAGGTGCTCACGCGCGGCGATGCGGCGGCGGTCGCTATCGGCTACGGGCTCCTCCCGTCCTTCCTCTCGCTGGCCAAGGTCCAGGAAGGTGCGCACACTCAGCGGCTGCTCCTCGATGCGATCGCCGCCGAGCTGCGCGACCGCTCGACGCGTCCGCGCCTGCTGCTGTACGGCGAGAGCCTCGGCGCCGAGGTCCAGCAGACCGCGATCCCGCTCGGGCCCGCCGACCTTGACCGGTACGGCATTGCCGCCGCCCTGTGGGTGGGCACGCCGGGCGGGGAGCGCTCGGACGGCTTCCACGCGCTGTGCTCCGGGGAGTCCTGGACGGTCGATCGGCCCGAGCAGCTGCCCGCGACCACGCCCCACCCGGTGCGCGTGTGGTTCCTCGAGCACGACGGCGACCCCGTCGTACGCTTCCGGCCTGCGCTCCTGCTGCGTCGTCCTGCATGGCTGCCGACCGACGGCACGCGCGGGCGCAATGTCCCCGCAGGGATGATCTGGAAGCCGGGCATCACGTTCGCCGAGGCGTTCGTCGACACCATGTTCGCGACCCACGTGCGCCCGGGCCTGTTCGAGAGCCGGGGGCACGACTACCGCGCCGACCTGGCAGCGGTCGCCACGCGGGCCTTCGACCTGCCCGCCGATGTCGCCACCGCCGAGCGCCTCGAGGCGTACCTGCGACGCACCGAGGTCGAGCGGGCGCAGCGCCTCGGCGCGGCCTGACGCGCCCACGCGAGGGGGCCGGGGGCCGGGGGCGGCTACCATGGGGGGTCCAGACCCCGCGCGGAAGGGCCAGTTCCCCATGGCTGCTTCATCCACCTTCGGTGGCTCGTCGTTCGTCGGCCGCGACATGGCCGTCGACCTCGGCACGGCGAACACCCTTGTCTACGTGCGCGGGCGCGGCATCGTCCTCAACGAGCCCTCGGTCGTCGCCATCAACAGCACGACCGGCGGAATCCTCGCCGTGGGGTCCGAGGCAAAGCGGATGATCGGGCGGACGCCCGGCAACATCGTCGCGATCCGGCCCCTCAAGGACGGCGTGATCGCCGACTTCGACACGACCGAGCGCATGCTCCGCTACTTCATCCAGAAGGTGCACCGCCGTCGGCACCTGGCCAAGCCCCGGCTCATCGTGTGCGTGCCCTCGGGCATCACCGGGGTTGAGCAGCGTGCGGTCAAGGACGCCGGCTATGCCGCCGGGGCGCGCAAGGTGTTCATCATCGAGGAGCCCATGGCCGCGGCCATCGGCGCAGGCCTGCCGGTGCACGAGCCGACGGGCAACATGGTCGTCGACATCGGCGGCGGCACCTCCGAGGTCGCCGTCATCTCGCTCGGTGGCATCGTGACCAGCCTGTCGGTCCGCGTGGGCGGCGACGAGCTCGACAATGCGATCATCCAGTACGTCAAGAAGGAGTACTCGCTGATGCTCGGCGAGCGTACGGCGGAGGAGATCAAGGTCGCGATCGGCTCGGCATTCCCGATGCCCGACGAGCCGCACGCCGAGATCCGCGGCCGTGACCTCATCACCGGCCTGCCCCGCACCATCGTGGTCTCGGCCGAGGAGATCCGCCGCGCCATCGACGAGCCGGTCAATGCCATCGTCGACGCCGTCAAGGCAACCCTCGACCGGACACCGCCGGAACTGTCCGGCGACATCATGGACCGGGGCATCGTGCTCACCGGCGGTGGCGCGCTGCTCCGCGGCCTCGATGAGCGCCTGCGCCACGAGACCGGGATGCCGATCATCATCGCCGAGCGCCCCCTGGACTGCGTCGCGCTCGGCTCGGGGAAGTGCGTCGAGGAGTTCGACGCCCTCCAGCAGGTGCTCATCTCCGAGCCGCGCCGGTAGCCGCGGGGCGTCCTCGCGCGCCACGGGCCCGCACGCCACACTTGACGCATGTTCTCCCGCCGGACGCGCGTCCTCCTCGCGGTGCTCGTCGTGGCGTCCCTCACCTTCGTGATCCTCGATCTGCGCGGAGGCGAGGGACCGTTCGCGACCGTGCGCTCAGCCGGCGCGAATGTGCTCGGCGGCCTCGAGCGTGCAGCTGCCACAGTGTTCTCCCCAGTCATCGGTGCGGGGTCGTGGTTCTCCACCCTGCGCGACCAGTCGAGCCAGATCGAGGAGCTCTCGGCGGAGAACGAGCGACTGCAGACCGAACTGCAGATCCTGACCAATGACCGCGCCCGTGCTGCGGCGCTGGACGGCCTGCTCCGGGTGGCCAGCGTCGGGCAGTACCGATTCGTGCCGGCGGAGGTCATCGCGGTCGGACCGGCCCAGGACTTCTCGTGGACGGTGACGATCGACGCGGGACGCAATGACGGCATCGAGCAGGACATGTCGGTGATCAATGGCGCGGGCCTCGTCGGTCGCGTCCTGAAGACGACGGCGAGCACGTCCACCGTGGTCCTGCTCGTCGATCAGGGCTCCGCGGTCGGCGGTCGGGTGGCGGGCACCGACGAGATCGGCATCGTCGCAGGCACCGGGAGCCAGGACTCGCTGGAGTTCGAGCTGCTGGACCCGATGGCCGACATCCGGGTGGGTGACGCCCTGGTGACGTTCGGCTCGAAGGGTGGTCGCCCCTATGCGCCGGGCCTGCCCATCGGCGAGGTCGTCAAGGTGCGCGGGACCGGCGGCATGCTCACGCGCATCGCGACCGTGCGCCCGTACGCCGACATGTCGACCCTGAGCATCGTCGGAGTCGTCACCAAGCCCCCGCGCGAGGACCCAAGGGACTCGGTGCTGCCGGCCAGGGGCGACGTGAGCATCATCCCGAGCCCGGCGCCGCTAGGCGGGGACGGTGACGCGGCGGCCGGCGACGAGGAGCCGGCCCCCGATGCGACCGCCTCGTCCGCTCCCGCGGAGGAGACCGCAGCGGTGCCGGTCGACGAGGTCGCCGGGAGCGAGGCTGAGCAGTGATCTGGCGGCAGGCGCTGATCATCCTCACGTTCACCCTCGCGGCGGTGCTCGTCGAGGTCACGCTGCTGAGCCGACTGGGCATCCCGGGCGCCACGCCCGATCTCGTCGTGGTGACGGTGGTGGCGCTGGCGCTCGCGATGGGTCCGGTGCAGGGTGCCGTTGCCGGATTCGCCGCGGGCGTGCTCATCGACCTCGCCCCGCCGGGGGACACGCTGCTGGGGGTCAACGCCATCGTGTACGTGCTGATCGGCGTCATCACCGGGTTCGCGGTCGATCCCCGCGACCGGACCGTGCCGCTGCTCATGGGGATCGTCGGGCTCTCGACGGGGGCGGCGGTACTCCTGACCGCGGGCCTCGACACGCTGCTGGGCAGTGACCGGGTGGACTGGGAGCAGATGCCGTCGCTGGTGCTGACCGCGGCCCTGTACGGGCTGATCCTCGCGCCGGGCATGATCCTGCTCACCACATGGGTCGTGCGGCGGGCCACGCCCGAGGTTCTGGTCACGGCGTGAGCCGAGCGGGATGCCGTTGGGGATTTTCCAGACGAATAGGGCATAACCGGGTGCCGGGAACGGCTCTCGGGGTGATCGCGTCGTACCGTCGTTCCCGGACCGGTTGACGAGACGGTCCGTCCATCACGACCGATGGCGACGGGAGGCACCCGGTGAGCCAGCGCTCTAACCTGCGCCTGCTCGTCCTCGCCGTGCTCGTGGTCTCTCTGCTCGCGACCCTCGTCGCCAGGTCGTTCTACCTGCAGGTGCTGGAGGGGGCCGAGTACCGGGCGGCCGCGGCGGACAACACGGTGCGCGAGGTCGCCGAGCCCGCGGTCCGCGGCCTGGTCCTCGATCAGGCGGGGCGCCCGCTGATCTCCAATCGCACGACGGTCGTGGTCACGGTCGACCGCCAGGCCCTGGCGCAGGAGCCGAACGGCGGTGCGGCCGTGATCACCCGGCTCGCCCGCATCCTCGACATGCCGCGCGACAAGATCGCCGACCGACTGCTCACCTGCGGCGCCGAGGGTGCCAAGCCGCCGCCGATCTGCTGGAACGGGTCGACCTACCAGCCGGTGCCGGTGGCCACCGATGTCGATACGCAGACCGCGCTCAGCATCATGGAGCGGCGCCGGGAGTTCCCGGGCATCACGGCGAAGCTGCAGGCCGTGCGCCAGTACCCGTCGCCCTTCAACGTGAACGCCGCCCACATGCTCGGCTACCTCGGCCCGGTCACCGAGGAGCAGCTCGATGAGCAGGGTCAGACCGAGGCCTACGACCGGCTCCGCCGCACCGACGTGGTGGGCCGATCCGGGCTGGAGAGGCAGTACGACGGCATCCTTCGTGGCAAGCCCGGGGTGACGACCCTCGCCGTGGACACGGCGGGCAACGTCACCGGCACGCTCGAGCAGCGCGAGCCGAAGCCGGGTGACTACCTGGTGACGAGCATCGACGCCCGGCTCCAGTCGGTCGTCGAGCAGCAGCTCGTGGCCGCGGTGCGTCGCGCCCAGTCGCAGGACTTCGCCGGCACGTCGGGTGCCGCCGTCGTCGTCGAGGTCGACACCGGCAGGGTCCTCGCGATGGCGAGCTACCCGACGTACGACCCGGATATCTGGATCGGCGGCGTGACCAAGCGGCAGTACGAGCAGCTGATGGACGACTCCTCGCTCTCGTCCAATGCCTACCAGGGGCAGTTCGCGCCGGGCTCGACCTTCAAGGCGATCAGCACCGCCGCCGCCGGCAACGACAACTTCGACCTCTACGGCATCTACCCGTGCCCGTCCCGCGTCAAGATCGGTGCGCAGACCTTCCGCAACTTCGAGTCCAACGCCTACGGGCCCATCTCGCTCACGCGCGCCCTCGAGGTCTCGTGCAACACCGTCTTCTATGAGATCGCCCGCCGCATGTGGCAGGAGGCCGGCGGCCCCGATGCCGCCGTCGACGCACCGGATCCCATCGCCGAGGCGGCCCGGACCTTCGGGCTCGGGTCGCCGACCGGCATCGACCTTCCGGGCGAGGCCTCGGGCCGGGTCGCCAGCCGGCAGTTCAAGTACGAGAACTGGGAGGCCAAGAAGGACGCCTGGTGCCGCAACGCCGAGGAGGGCTACCCGGAGACCCGGAAGACCAACCCGAAGCTGGCCGACTACTACACGGCCCTCGATCGCGAGAACTGCACGGACGGCTTCCAGTGGCGAGCGGGTGACGCGCTCAACGCGGTCATCGGCCAGGGTGACACCACCGTCACGCCGCTCCAGATGGCCATGGTCTACGCGGCGATCGCGAACGGCGGGACGCTCTACCAGCCCCAGGTGGCCAAGGGCATCATCTCGGCGACCGGCGAGGTGGTCGAGGAGTTCGAGCCGATCGTCACCCGGCGCGTCGACGCGTCGAAGCGGACACTGCGCTTCCTGCGTAACTCGCTGCCGGGCGTCACGACAGACGGGTCGGGCGAGACCCCGTTCGCGGGCTTCCCCCTTGATGTCCTCCCGGTCGCCTCGAAGACCGGCTCGGCGCAGGTGACGGGCGACAAGGCAGCGACCTCGTGGTTCGCCGCCTACGCGCCGGCCAACGCCCCGAAGTACGCGGTGGTCATGATGGTCACCGAGGGCGGGACCGGCTCCAAGACCTCCGGGCCGAGTGTTCGCGCCATTTTGGAGGCGCTTTTCGGGGTGCGCGGCTCGTCGGTGAACCCGGGAGCCAGCGTCCTCGTCGGTGGAGCCCCGCTGGAGCGCCTCCCGGCGGTGCGACGTGACGGTACCCCCGTGGTGCCGCGGGGGAGCGACGCCGGCGTCCCGGACATCCGTGCGGCAGGATCACGATCATGAGCCAGACGGTGGCCCGCGACCCGGCCGTGCGCTCGCTCATGCGGCAGAGCGGTTACTGGCGCGACCTGGACTGGATCCTGCTGATCGCCGCCCTCGCGACGACGATCTTCGGATCGGTGCTGGTGTGGTCGGCCAGTCGCGCCGACATGGCCGCCGACGGGGATCCGCAGTCCTACCTCAAGCGCCACCTCGTCACCGTCGGCATCGGACTCGCGCTCGGCTGGTTCGCCTCTCGGGTCGACTACCGCTCGCTGCGCGCCTACACGCCCTTCATCTACGTCGCGTCGATCATCCTTCTGCTGATGCCGTTCATTCCCGGCATCGGCACGACGATCGCCGGTGCGAGGGCGTGGATCGACCTGCCGGGAGGCATGACGATTCAGCCGTCGGAGTTCGCCAAGGTTGCCGTCATCTTGATGATGGCGGTGCTGCTGTCCGAGAAGCGCGACATCGTCGACGAGCCGAGTGATCGGGACGTGCTGCTCGCCGTGGCGGTGGCGGTCCTGCCCGTGCTCATCATCCTCGTGCAGAACGACACCGGGACGGTCCTCATCCTCGGCACGGTTGCACTGTCGATCATCGCCGTCTCCGGTGCCCGCACCCGATGGGTCGTGGGCCTTATCGGCGGCGCTGTGGTCGGCATCCTCGTGGCAGTCCAGCTCGGCCTGCTGAAGGAGTACCAGGTCCAGCGGCTCACGTCCTTCATCAATCCCTCGGAGGACGTGACCGACGCCGCGTACAACGCCAACCAGGCGCGTATCGCGATCGGCGGGGGCGGCTGGTCCGGTCACGGCCTGTTCGAGGGACCGCAGACCCAGGGCCGGTTCGTCCCGGTCAACGAGAGCGACTTCATCTACACCGTCGTCGGCGAGGAGCTGGGATTCGTCGGCAGTGCCGTCCTGCTCCTGCTCATCGGCATCATCCTCTGGCGCGCCGTCGTGATCGCGTTCCGTGCCGACGACATGTACGGCCGCCTGGTCGCCACCGGGGTCATCGCCTGGCTGGCCTTCCAGGCGTTCGAGAACGTCGGCATGTCCCTCGGCATCATGCCGATCACCGGGATCCCGCTGCCCCTCGTGTCGGCGGGCGGGACCTCGATGATGGCGACATGGATCGCCGTCGGCCTGCTGCAGAACGTCCGACTGCATGCGGTCCGCGCAGGGGCCTGACGGCTTCTGTGAGGGCCGCACCGCCACCGCTGGGTATCCTCGGGGCGTGACGACCGACGGAGCCAGCATCTTCGACCGCCTCGAGCGGCTGCTGCCGTTCGTGACCAAGCCGATCCAGTACGTGGGCGGCGAGGTCAACGCGGTGACCAAGGACTGGCACACCACGAACGTGCGATGGGCTCTGATGTACCCGGACGCCTACGAGGTCGGTGCGCCCAACCAGGGTGTCCAGATCCTGTACGAGGTGCTGAACGAGCGCGAGGACGTGCTGGCCGAGCGGACGTACGCGGTGTGGCCCGACCTCGAGGCCCTCATGCGGACGCATGACGTGCCGCAGTTCACCGTCGACGGCCATCGTCCGGTGGGCGACTTCGACCTGCTGGGACTGTCCTTCGCGACCGAACTCGGCTACACCAACATGCTCACCGCTCTTGACCTCGCCGGCATCCCGCTCCACGCCCTGGACCGCGACGCGAGCCATCCGATCGTCGTGGCGGGCGGCCATGCGGCCTTCAATCCTGAGCCGATCGCCGACTTCATCGATGCCGCGGTCATGGGCGACGGTGAGGAGGCTGTCCTGCTCATCACCGACGTCGTCCGGGACTGGAAGGCGTCGGGACGTGCGGGCGGTCGCGAAGGCCTGCTGCTGGAGCTGGCCCGCACGGGTGCGGTCTACGTGCCGCGGTTCTACCAGGTCGACTACCTGCCCGATGGCCGCATCCAGCGCGTGGCACCCTCGCACCCGGACGTCCCCTGGCGCGTGCGCAAGCACACCCTGATGGACCTAGACGACTGGGCGTACCCGAAGGCCCCGCTCGTCCCGCTGGCCGAGACGGTGCATGAGCGCATGAGCGTGGAGATCTTCCGCGGATGCACGCGCGGCTGCCGGTTCTGCCAGGCGGGCATGATCACGCGACCGGTGCGCGAGAGGAGCATCACCGGTATCGCCGAGATGGTCGAGAACGGCCTTGCCAGGACCGGCTACGAGGAGGTGGGCCTGCTCTCGCTGTCGAGTGCCGACCACTCCGAGATCGCGGACGTCGCCCGCAACCTCGCGGACCGCTACGAGGAGAGCCAGGTCTCGCTCTCCCTCCCGAGCACGCGCGTGGACGCGTTCAACGTCGACCTCGCGAACGAGCTATCCCGCAATGGACGGCGCAGCGGCCTGACCTTCGCCCCCGAGGGGGGCAGCGAGCGGATGCGCAAGGTCATCAACAAGCAGGTGACCGAGGACGACCTCATCCGCACGGTGACGACCGCCTACGCCGCCGGCTGGCGCCAGGTCAAGCTCTACTTCATGTGCGGGCTGCCGACCGAGACTGACGACGACGTCATGCAGATCGCCACGCTGGCACGCGACGTGATCCGGGCCGGTCGTGAAGCGAGCGGTCGCCGCGATATCCGATGCACGGTCTCGATCGGCGGGTTCGTCCCCAAGCCCCACACCCCCTTCCAGTGGGCCGCGCAGTTGGACCACGAGTCGACGGATGCACGTCTCCGCCAGCTCAAGGACGCCATCCGCAACGATCGCGAGTACGGCAAGGCCATCGGCCTGCGCTACCACGACGGCAAGCCGGGCATCGTCGAGGGACTGCTCTCCCGCGGCGATCGACGTGTCGGTGCGGTCATCGAGCAGGCCTGGCGCGACGGCGCCCGGTTCGACGGATGGAGCGAGCACTTCTCGTTCGACCGCTGGATGGCGGCCGCCGACGTCGCTCTCGCCGAGCAGCCTGTCGACGTGGACTGGTTCACCACCCGCGAGCGCCAGCGCAGCGAGGTGCTGCCATGGGAGCACCTCGACTCGGGCCTGGACATCGAGTGGCTCTGGGACGACTGGCAGGACGCCCTGTCCGAGATCGCGGTCGACGACTGCCGGTGGACCCCGTGCTTCGACTGCGGGGTCTGCGACCAGATGGACACCCAGATCCAGGTCGGCCCCACGGGAGTGGTCTCGCTCCCCATGCCCGAGCTGCGCCCCTCGAGTGTCCTGGCGGGGCAGGGGTCCTGACGGGTGCCCCCCCAACCCCCGGCGCGTGACCTCGCGCCGACCGTCCAGCGTCTTCGCGTCCGCTATGCCAAGCGCGGCCGGCTGCGCTTCTCCAGCCATCGCGACTTCCAGCGGGCCCTCGAGCGTGCCGTGCGCCGGGCGCGCATCCCGATGGCCTACAGCGCCGGCTTCTCGCCCCACCCGAGGATCTCGTATGCCAACTCCGCCGCGACCGGCGTTGCGAGCGAGGCGGAGTACGTCGAATTGGGGGTGACCTCGCCCTGCGACCCCGAGGCCGTCCGGGCCGCCCTCGATGCGGCCCTGCCGGAGGGCCTGGACGTCCTGGAGGTCGTGGTCGGCTCCACCCCGGACTTCGCCCAGCGGCTGGAGGCCTCGTGCTGGCAGCTCGAACTCCCCGAGGTGCCCCAGGACGCCCTCGCAGCGGCGGTCGACGCCCTTATGGCTGTGGACGAGGCGATGGTCGAGCGCATGACCAAGAACGGTCTGCGCACCTTCGACGCGCGGGGAGCCGTGCTCCGGGCCGAGTGCAGCGAGTCGCCCGAATCGGGCTGTGCGATACTGCTGCTGGTCGTGCGTCACGGCACACCGTCCGTGCGACCCGACGATGTCCTGTCCGCCCTGCGTGGGGTGGCGGGCCTCGTGCCGCCGATCCCGGTACGGATCACCAGGCTGGCGCAGGGGCCGCTCGACGCAGACGGCCTGACGGTTCGTGACCCGTTCGATCCTGATCGGGCTCCCGCGGACCCGGCCTGACGGACGCGGCCTCGCCGGCGGAACCGAGGGGCCGCGCCACTGCGCGCCCGTCCTTTCGCACCTGACCAGACTTGACGAGGGGCACGCCCCTCCCGGAACCGGTGGATGAGGCATTGCCTCCCACTACTAAGGAGTACGTCCTCGTGGACGACCAGATCCTCGACCCCGCCGTGGATTCAGCGGCAGATTCCACGGCAGACAGTGCCGCCAAGCCCGCACCCCGCACGCGTCGGCGCGCGGCCAGTCGACCGGCCGGTCCGCCGAGCCCTGATGCGGCGGTGACCGAGCAGCCCGACGGCGACGCGCCCGTACCGGAGAAGCCCAAGCGGGCGTCGCGGGCCAAGAAGCTGAAGGTCCCGGCCGCCGACGCGCCCGCGACCGAAGCACCCGCTTCCGACGCTCTGGCCTCCCCATCCGCGGACGAGGCAGGGGCGAAGCCCAAGCGGGCCTCCCGCGCGCGGACGCCCCGTGCGTCCGCCGCCGACGCGGGCGAGGCGTCCGCGAGCCCGACGGCTGCCCCCGCATTCGTCGCACCCCTGTTCCAGGCGCCCGCCGAGGCGACCGAGGCGACGGAGTCTGCCGAGGAGGCGAGCCCGGCTCGCGCCCGTGGCCGTCGCCGCTCGGCGAAGGACGTGGCCGCGGACGTGCCCGCCGCCGACGACGCAGCCGAGGTGTCCGAGGAGGCCGACGCTGACGCTGACGACGAGGAGTCCGGCGACAGCCGTCGCCGTCGCCGTCGCCGCGGTGGCCGTCGCCGTCGCCGTGGTGGCGACGAGGACGGTGCAGCGGGCTCGGACGAGGACGACACCGATGAGGATCGCGAGTCCGGCGAGGGCAGCGACGAGGAGTCGGGTGCCACGCGCCGTCGGCGTCGTCGCCGCCGCCGTGGCTCGGGAGAGGATGCCGAGGGCTCGCCGGACGATCCGCCGAACACCGTCACGCGGGTGCGCGAGCCGCGCTCCAAGGGCGGTGACGACGTCGCGGGCCTGAAGGGCTCGACGCGACTGGAGGCCAAGAAGCAGCGTCGTCGGGAGGGCCGTGAAGCCGGCCGCCGACGTGCGCCGATCCTGACCGAGGCCGAGTTCCTCGCCCGCCGCGAGTCGGTGACCCGCGTCATGGTCGTGCGCCAGGAGGGGGACCGCACGCAGATCGCGGTGCTGGAGGACGGCGTCCTCGTCGAGCACTACGTGACCCGGGGGTCGTCATCCTCGATGGTCGGCAATGTCTACCTCGGCCGAGTGCAGAACGTGCTGCCCAGCATGGAGGCGGCCTTCGTCGACATCGGCCGCGGTCGCAATGCCGTGCTGTACGCCGGCGAGGTGAACTGGGACGCCGCCGGTCTGGAGGGCCAGCCCAAGCGCATCGAGTTCGCTCTGAAGTCCGGCGACCCGGTGCTCGTGCAGGTCACCAAGGACCCCGTGGGTCAGAAGGGTGCCCGGCTCACCAGCCAGGTCTCACTGCCTGGCAGGTTCCTCGTCTACGTGCCGGACGGTGCGATGACCGGCATCAGCCGCAAGCTGCCCGACAGCGAGCGCAGCCGGCTCAAGAAGGTCCTCAAGCGCGTCATGCCCGAGGAGGCCGGCGTCATCGTGCGCACGGCCGCTGAGGGCGCACCCGAGGAGGCGCTCGAGGCCGATGTCGCACGGCTGGCCGCGCAGTGGGAGGACATCTCCGCGGCGGCGAAGTCCGCTGCGCCCCCGAGCCTGCTCTACAGCGAGCCCGACCTCGCGATCAAGGTCGTGCGCGACATCTTCAATGAGGACGTCAACCAGCTAGTCATCGCGGGGGATGGCGCGTGGACGGCCCTGAGCGCCTACATCGGCGCCGTCGCCCCGGACCTCGCCGATCGCCTCCAGCACTGGACGGGCCCCTCGGACGTCTTCGCGGAGTACCGCGTGGACGAGCAGCTGATGAAGGCGCTCGATCGCAAGGTGCACCTGCCGTCCGGCGGCTCGTTGGTCATCGACCGCACCGAGGCCATGACGGTGGTCGACGTCAACACGGGCAAGTTCACCGGTCAGGGCGGGAACCTCGAGCAGACCGTCACGCGCAACAACCTCGAGGCCGCTGAGGAGATCGTCCGGCAGCTCAGGCTGCGCGACATCGGCGGCATCATCGTCGTCGACTTCATCGACATGGTGCTCGAGAGCAATCGCGATCTCGTCCTGCGCAGACTCGTCGAGTGCCTGGGCCGGGACCGCACCAAGCACCAGGTGGCCGAGGTCACGTCGCTGGGGCTGGTGCAGATGACCCGCAAGCGGATCGGCTCGGGGCTGCTCGAGTCCTTCTCCACGAGTTGCGACCACTGCAACGGCCGGGGCATCCGCGTGTCCCTGCACGGGGACCACCACCACGAGTCGCCCAAGGGCCGCAAGCCCGCCGGCTTCGTGGACCCCGCCGAGGCGGCGGCCCGGGCGCTCGCGGCCAGCGAGGCCGCGGAGTCGGTCGAGTCCCTCGAGTCCCCCGAAGACGCCTCCCCTGAGGAAGTCCAGACCCCCGAGGAGGTCCCGGCGGGGTCGGTTTGACCCCCGCTGAAGGCCTTCCGTATCCTTTCCCCTTGTGCCTCAGGCCATCGCCTGACCGCATCCCAGACGACAGGAGTTCACGGTGTACGCCATCGTTCGTGCCGGCGGCCGGCAGGAGAAGGTCGCGGTCGGCGACGTCGTGGTGCTCGACCGGCAGGTCGGCGAGCCCGGCGCGACGCTGGCCCTGCCCGTCCTGCTGCTGGTCGACGGCGAGGCCGTGACCTCCGACCCCACGGCCCTCGCCAAGGCCTCGGTCACCGCCGAGATCGTCGACCACCGTCGTGGTCCCAAGATCGACATCCTGCGCTACAAGAACAAGACCGGCTACCGCCGCCGCCAGGGGCACCGTCAGGAGCTCACTGCGGTCAAGGTCACCGGCATCACCCCGGGGAAGTGACGTAGATGGCACACAAGAAGGGCGCCTCCAGCACCCGCAACGGACGCGACTCGAACGCCCAGCGGCTCGGGGTCAAGCGGTTCGGCGGCCAGCAGGTCAACGCCGGCGAGATCCTCGTGCGCCAGCGCGGCACGCACTTCCACCCGGGCGCCAACGTCGGCCGTGGCGGCGATGACACCCTGTTCGCCCTCGCTGCCGGTGCGGTCCAGTTCGGGACCATGCGCGGCCGCCGGGTGGTCAGCATCGTCACCGAGTAATTCCGCAGACATCGCACCAGGAGGGCGGGCCGATCTTCGGTCCGCCCTCCTGCCGTGTCCGCCCCATCGACAGGCCGCGCAGCGCCCTGTCTGCCGCGGACCGGTCCGCACCGCCTGAGAGGATGCGCAGATGGCCACCTTCGTCGACCGGGTCACCCTGCACGCGCAGGGTGGCGACGGCGGCAATGGGTGCGCCTCGGTCCTGCGTGAGAAGTTCAAGCCGCTCGGCGGTCCGGACGGCGGCAACGGCGGTCGAGGGGGCGACGTCGTCGCGGTCGTCGATCCTGGCGTGACGACGCTGCTGGAGTTCCACCACGGACCCCATCGCAAGGCGGGCAACGGCCGTCCCGGTCAGGGTGGCCACCGCAACGGTGCCGAGGCAGCGGACATCGTCCTGCGCGTTCCCAGCGGCACGGTCGTCGCCACTCCCGAGGGTGAGGTCCTCGCCGACCTCGTCGGCCCGGGTGCGACCTACGTGATCGCCCGGGGCGGTCGGGGCGGCCTGGGCAATGCCGCCCTCGCGTCTCCCCGGCGCAAGGCCCCCGGCTTCGCGCTCCTCGGCGAGCCGGGCGATCGTCGCGACGTCGTCCTGGAGCTGAAGACCGTGGCGGACGTCGCGCTCGTGGGCTTCCCGAGCGCGGGCAAGTCCAGCGTCGTCGCCGCCATGTCGGCAGCCCGCCCCAAGATCGCCGACTACCCCTTCACCACGCTCGTGCCCAACCTCGGCGTGGTCACTGCGGGCGATGTCGTCTACACCGTCGCCGACGTGCCCGGACTCATCCCGGGGGCCAGCGAGGGTCGCGGACTGGGACTGGAGTTCCTGCGTCACGTCGAGCGCTGCAGCGTCCTGGTGCACGTGCTCGACTGCGCGACCATGGATCCGGGTCGCGATCCGATCGACGATCTCGATGTCATCGAGGCCGAGCTCGAGCAGTACGGCGGCCTCGCGGATCGGCCGCGCCTCGTGGCCCTCAACAAGATCGACGTGCCCGATGCGCGCGTGCTTGCCGATCTCGTGCGTCCCATCATCGAGGAGCGCGGATACCCGGTCTACGAGATCTCCGCCGCGACCCACGAGGGCCTGCGTGCACTGTCGTTCGCCATGGCCGACCTCGTGGTGCGGGCCCGTGAGGCCGCTCCGGCCGAGGAGGCGCGGATCGTCCTGCGCCCGGCGCCCGTCGACGAGTCAGGGTTCAGCGTCACCCGGGAGGCCGACGGATACCGCGTGCGCGGTGTCCGTCCGGAGCGATGGGTGCGGCAGACGGACTTCTCCAATGACGAGGCCGTGGGGTACCTGGCCGACCGGCTGGCGCGGCTCGGCGTCGAGGAGCGCCTGCTGGCCATGGGTGCCACTCCCGGTGTCGCGGTCATGATCGGCCCGGAGACCGACGCCGTCGTCTTCGACTGGTACCCCAGCATCATCGCGGGGGACGCGGGCATGTCCGGTCCCCGCGGCACGGATGTCCGCCTGGATGCGCGCACCGAGGATCTCCTCGGTGGGGGTGCGTCATGAGCTCGGAGCAGGACCTGCGCCGACGCATCGCTCAGGCGCCTCGCGTCGTGGTCAAGGTGGGCTCGTCGTCCCTCACGCTTCCCGGGAAGGGCGTCGACGGTGCGCGGGTCGACGCACTGGTGGAGCAGGTCGCGGGCCGACGTCTTGCCGGCCATCAGGTCGTGCTGGTGTCCAGCGGTGCCATCGCCAGCGGTCTGCCGTCGCTGGGGCTGACCCGACGGCCGCGCGACCTCGCGACGCAGCAGGCCGCAGCCTCGGTCGGTCAGGGCATGCTGTTGGCCCACTACAGCGGGGCCTTCGGCCGTCACGGCCTGACCGTCGGGCAGGTGCTCGTCACCGCCGATGACGTCATCCGTCGATCGCACTACCGCAACGCGCAGCGCACACTCTTCCGACTGCTCGACCTCGGGGTCGTGCCCATCGTCAACGAGAACGACACCGTCGCCACCGACGAGATCCGATTCGGCGACAACGATCGACTTGCGGCCCTCGTCGCCCACGTGGTGCAGGCCGACGCGCTCGTCCTGCTCTCCGATGTCGACGGCCTCTACGACGGTCCGCCGAGCAGGGCGGGGGCACGCCTGGTGCGCGAGGTGACGGGCCCTGCCGACCTCGATGCGGTCAGCATCGGCGGCGTGGGCTCCGGGGTCGGGCTGGGGGGCATGGCCACCAAGGTCGAGGCGGCGAGCATCGCCACGTCGGCCGGGATCCCGGTGCTGCTCACCTCCGCCGAGCAGGTGCGCGAGGCGCTCACCGCGGCCGACGTCGGCACCGTCTTCCACCCCACGGGCCGACGCACCTCGACCCGGCTGCTGTGGCTGGAGCATGCGACGACACCCGTGGGTCGGCTGCGCCTCGACGCCGGCGCAGTACGCGCCGTGGTCGACCTGCGCAAGTCACTGCTGCCTGCGGGTATCACGTCGATCGAGGGCTCGTTCAGTGCCGGAGATCCGGTGGAGCTTCTGGACGAAAACGGCACCACGATCGCCCGTGGTCTGGTCAACTTTGACGCACAGGAACTGCCGGGTCTGCTGGGCCGGTCCACCAGGGACCTCGCCCGCGAACTCGGTCCCGAGTATGAGCGGGAGGTCGTCCACCGCGATGACCTGGTGATCATGACGACCTAGCGCAAGGGCAGGGGGTGGCGCATGGAACGGGATGAGACGCGTCACCTGCATGCGGTGGATCCGGGAGAGCCCGCCGGCGCCCGCGAGATGTGGCACGTCACCCTCACCGTGGCCGGTGCGGCAGTCGAGCCCGGCGTCATCAAGTCCGCGCTCGAGCGGCTCAGCGAGGAGCACCCGTTCCTGCTCGCCGGGCGGTACTCGACCGAGCGCGCGGAGGTCCGGTACTGGGAGGAGGCCGGCGACGTCGCATCGGCCCTGCGGATGGCCGTCCTGCTGTGGGATGAGCACATCGTCACGGCCCAGCTGCCCCGCTGGCGCGTCGTCGGCGTCGAGGTCGTCGACCGGGAGACCTTCCACCGACGCGGCCGGTACATCCACGAGCGACCGGGCCTTGTGGCCGCTGGGCGGGTCATCCCGTTCTGAGGCAGCCGGGGATGTCGGTATCGTCACCGGTATGACGAGCACGCTCGACACCTCCCGCGACGAGCGCACCCTGGTGCGTCAGGCCGCAGAACGCGCGCGCGCCGCCGCCGTGATCCTCAGGTCGCTCACGCGCAATGCCAAGGATGCGGCCCTGCTGGCGATGGCCGGTGCGCTGGATGCGTCGTCGGCGCGGATCGTCGCCGCCAACGAGGTCGACGTGCTGCGCGCCCGTGAGGCGGGGACGGCAGAGGCCATCGTCGACCGGCTCACCCTCACCGAGGCGCGCATCGCGGCGATCGCCCGGGCCCTGCGCGACCTCGCCGGGCTTCCGGACCCGGTGGGCGAGGTCGTGCGCGGCTACACGCTGCCCAACGGTCTGCAGGTGCGGCAGGTCCGCGTGCCACTCGGTGTCGTCGGGATGATTTACGAGGCCCGTCCGAACGTCACCGTCGATGCGGCGGGCCTGTGCCTCAAGAGCGGCAATGCCGCGCTCCTGCGGGGCTCGTCCTCCGCCGCATCCAGCAACGCGGCTCTCGTGGAGGTCATGCGCTCGGCCCTCGTCGATTCCGGACTGCCCGCCGACGCCGTCCAGCTCGTCCCCGGCGAGACCCATGAGTCGGTGACGCACCTCATGACCGCTCGAGGGCTTGTCGACGTGCTCATCCCGCGAGGGGGCGAGGCACTCATCCGCAACGTCGTCGAGAACTCCACGGTGCCGGTGATCGAGACGGGCGTGGGCAACTGCCACGTCTACATAGACAAGGACGCCGATCTCGACAAGGCGGTCGCCATCCTGATGAACAGCAAGGCGCAGCGCGTGAGCGTGTGCAACGCGGCCGAGACGGTGCTCGTCCACCGCGAGATCGCCGACGCCTTCCTGCCGCGTGCCCTGGCGGCCCTCGGCGAGGCCGGTGTGACCATCCACGGAGACGACCGGTTCGCGCTGCATGCCACGGGCGCGCGGATCCCGTTCGCACCCGTGACCGACGACGACTGGGCCGCGGAGTACTACTCGCTCGACATCGCTGCTGGCATCGTCGACAGCATCGAGGATGCCCTGGAACACATCCGCCGCTGGTCCTCAGGCCATACCGAGGCCATCGTCAGCGACAGTCAGGGTGCGATCGCCACCTTCATCGCCGGCGTCGACTCGGCCGCCGTGATGGTCAACGCCTCGACTCGGTTCACCGACGGTGGGGAGTTCGGCTTCGGGGCGGAGATCGGCATCTCGACCCAGAAATTGCACGCCCGTGGTCCCATGGGCCTGGCCGAGCTGACCACCACGACCTACGTTGTGACCGGCGACGGCCACATCCGCACGTGAGGCACGTTCCGCCCGTGAGGCCCACTAAAGTGGGCCTGGACAGGCCACGTGACCCGGAGGTTCCATGAGCGCGATCAGCACCGCCCTAATCCTCGCCAGCGAGGAGGTCGCCGAGCACAGTGCCCCGAGTCCCTACATGTTCGGGGGCATCGCCCTCGCCGTCCTGCTCGGCCTGCTGGTCCTTACGCTGATGATCAAGGTCGGCGACTGAGATCCTGCAGACGCTCATGAGCGTTCGCCGCATCGGGATCATGGGCGGAACCTTCGACCCGATCCACCAGGGACACCTCGTGGCCGCGTCCGAGGTCGCGCACCGTTTCGCGCTCGACGAAGTGATCTTCAGCCCGACCGGTGAGGCCTACCACAAGGCGGGTGACGGCCGAGCCCCCGCGGAGGTCCGCTACCTGATGACCGTCGTCGCGACGGCGTCGAATCCGAGGTTCCGGGTCACTCGCGTCGACATCGACCGGCCGGGGCCGACCTTCACGGTCGACACGCTGCGCGACCTACGTGCGGAGTTCGATCACGACCATCCCGGCGTGGACGTCGAGTGGTACTTCATCACCGGGGCCGATGCGCTGTCGGAGATCCTCGGCTGGCGCGATGTCGAGCAGCTCCTGGCCTCCGCGCATCTCGTCGGAGTCACCCGGCCGGGGCACGAGCTGGCCGACCCCGGCCTGCCGCACGCGCAGGTATCCCTGCTCGAGGTGCCGGCGCTGTCCATCTCGTCGACCGACATCCGTGCCCGCGTGCGCGCCGGTGCTCCAGTGACCTATCTCGTACCGTCCGGCGTCGCCCACCTGATCGCCAAGTACGGGCTCTATCAGCAGTCGGGCGCAGGCTCCTCGTGAGCATGCGTCGACTCGTGGGCTGCTCAACAGACGTCGATGTGAGAGGCTGGCACGCCATGACCGAGGACAACGAATGAGCGCGGCTCCCGAGGCCGTCGACCTCGTCCGCGCTGCTGCGGAGGCCGCTGCCGACAAGCTGGCGACCGACATCGTGGCCCTCGACGTCAGCGAGCAGCTCGCGATCACTGAGGCCTTCGTGCTGTGCTCAGCGGCCAATGACCGCCAGGTGCGCGCGGTTGTCGATGCCATCGAGGAGCGGCTGCGCGGCCTCGGCGCCAAGCCGCTGCGCCGCGAGGGGGAGAAGGAGGGCCGCTGGGTCCTCCTGGACTTCGGCGAGATCGTCGTGCACGTGCAGCAGGCGGAGGAGCGGATCCACTACGCCATCGAGCGCCTGTGGAAGGACTGCCCGAGCATCCCGCTGCCCGCTTCGGTCACGTCGCCCGGCTCCGCGTCGTGACTGCGCGCCGCATCGTCCTGTGGCGCCACGGCCGGACGGCCTGGAATGCCGGACGCCGCTTCCAGGGCCAGACGGACGTGCCGCTGGACGAGGTCGGGATCGAGCAGGCGGCACGCGCCGCGGAGCTGCTCACCGGCCTGCGACCGGACAGGATCGTCTGCTCGGACCTTGTGCGAGCGCAGCAGACCGCGGAGGCCCTTGGAGCGCTTGTCGGGATGCCCGTCCACCCGGACTCGCGACTGCGTGAGACGTTTGCGGGGGAGTGGGAGGGCTTAACGCGAGGCGAGCTGGAGGCGCGGTTCGGTGACGAGCTCGCGCGCTGGTCGGCCGGGTCACAAGTCCGCCCTGGAGGGGGAGAGACCCGGGTCGAGGTCGCCGAGCGCATGGTGGCCGCGATCGACGATGCACTGGCGGCGGTCGGCCCGGGACAGACGCTTATCGTGGCCACGCACGGCGGCTCGGCCCGTGCCGCCATCGGGGCACTGCTGGAGCTGCCACCGGATCACTGGGCGTCGCTCGGCGTGCTCTCGAACTGCGCGTGGTCGGTGCTCGTGGAGAACGTGGCGCCGGAAGGGCAGCAGGCGTACGGGCCGGCCTGGCGCCTGCAGGAGTACAACGCCGGCACCCTGCCGGTGCCCGCACTGGCCGACGACCGCTAGCCGGGGCCGGAGGAGGTCCTCAGGCCATCGTGTATCGTTTCGACCCCGGTACGGGGCTGTAGCGCAGCTGGTAGCGCACCTCCATGGCATGGAGGGGGTCAGGGGTTCGAGTCCCCTCAGCTCCACCCTTTTCTCGTTTGTCCCGCGACGCGGGAGAACTCACCTTCGCACCCCGCTCTTCCACCCGTTTATCTCGTTTGTCCCGCGACGCGGGAGAAACGAGCTTGTGGGCCCGATTTCGGGGCTGTCTGGCTCAGTTGTCCCGCGACGCGGGAGAAACGGGCTTGTGGGCTAACGGGCGGTCGAGCGGGCCGGGCGACGGCCGGGCCGGCGCAGCCGTCCCATGCCCTTCAGGCCGTTCATCACCGAGTTGCCCAACGAGCGTGCGCCGGAGGCGATGCTCTCCCCGGCTGCGCTGGCTCCCCGTCCGATGGCCCGTGCCCCGCTGGCGATCCCGCTTCCTACGTAGCTCGCCGCGGACATCGTGGCGTTGAGCGCTGCGCTGCCCGCCGCCTTGGTGCCCTCCCAGGCCTTCCCGGCCACTGACTTGGTGCCCTCCCAGGCTGCGCTGGCGACGGACTTCGTGGCATCCCACGCCTTGCTTGCGCCGCTCTTGACGGAGTTCCACGTATTCGACGCGAAGTCCTTCATGCGGTCGAAGTAGCTGCGCTTGTCGGGATCCTCGAAGGTGCGCAGCACCGGAGCTGAGGCCTCGACGTGCTTGGGCCGGAAGCCCCGCTCCGCGATCTGCTCCAGGCCGGTGCCCTGGTCGCGCGCGTCGAGCTTCTCGCGCGCCATGTCGCGATCGTCCTGCGCGGAGGCCGTACCACTCGCAAGTGCCTGGCCGGCGTTCGCCAGGAGCAGGCCGCCAGCACCGACTCCGATCTTGGCAACGGTCGCCTGAGGACCGGCGAGGCCCACGGTGCTGGACACGGCGTCGGATGCGTGGCTCAGCGCCGCTGCGCCACGCTGGCCGCTCTTGACGTACTTCTGCGTGTTGCCGGCCAGGGGGATCTGGGCCAGTGAGGAGATCTCCAGGGCCTCCGAACCCGCGCGCAGGCCCTGTGCTGCGGCGCCTAGGTAGTCGGTAGTGCCCTTCTCCCGCTTGGAGGCGTCGGCGTCCATCTCCTCGTAGACCCTCTGCTGCTCGGGGGTCATCTCGCGAACGGGGCTGCTGTTCATGCCCTCGTCGCGCTTGGCCTTGTCGACCTTCATGCCGCCCATGACGCCCACGCGGGCCTTGGACCAGTTCGCCTGCCCGCGCAGCTTGCCGGCGAGGTCGTGCATATCGGCGTTGTCCTCGGAGCGTGGCTCCGAGGCGTGCTGCTTCCGGAACTCCTCGGCGGCGGCGTACTGCTGACGGGTGGCGGCGACCTCCTGGCGCACCTCGTGCTGCGCCTTGGCGACCGGTTCGATGTGCGCACCGCCATCGCGCTCGCGGTACATGTCGGCCATGTCGCGAACCAGGCCCTTGCCGGCCATGGCGGCGCCCACGGGACTGAAGGGCAGCGTCCCCGACATCGTCAGCCCGAGATCGGTCGCTCCTGCGGCGAGGCCGCCTCCCGAGACCCCCTTCTTCAGACCGAGCTCGTTGGTGTCGTCGTGCGGGTCATGGGCCATGGCGCTCGCGGCCTGGTGGAGCATCCCGTTGTCCATGGAGGCCGGATCGAACTGGGTCATGTTGTCGGCGCGCCACTGCTGGCGCGAGGCCTCGTGGGCCGCGTAGGCATCGGCGGCCCGCTGAGACGTGATGCCGGAACTCGTGGCCGGGCGTGATGCGGTGCTCGGGCTCTTCTTCCCCCAGTTCATGTTGCCGTACTTCTTGGCCGTCTTCGACTTTGCGAGCATGTACTGGACCTTCTCCTCGTCCGACATGCTCGTCGTCGGGCGCGACGCCGCGTAGGCGCTGCTCGCGTCCGACGCGGGGCCGTGCTGCGCCAGCAGCGCCGTCTCTTCGGTAGCAGCGTGCGAGGGGTTGGGCATGGCCCCACGCTAGCGCCAAGGGCATGGCCGAGTCAGGAAGTCAGGGCAGCTAGGCCGCGGTCAGGGCGACGAGCGGGAGAACAGGCCCTTCAGGCGGTTCCACCCGCGACTCACCCCTCGCCCGACAGCGCTCACGCCGCGCTTGACCGCCCGAACGGCACGCTGCCACCAGCTGAGCTTCTTGGCAGGCGGCGCGGGCGTGGGACCCGGGGGTGTGGGACCTGGCTTCGGGCCGGGGGCAGGACCGGGAGCCGGGGTGGGAGCGGGTGCCGGCGTGGGACCGGTCGATGGAGCCGCGGGCTTGGTGTCGGGCTTGGGATCGGTGCGCTCCTCCGGCGCATCGCGGTTGGCCCACATCTCCATGGCCTTCTCCTGGACGGCCTCCTGGCCCTTCTCCTGGGCCATCTCCTGGGCCGCGGCCACCGACGGGTCGACCACGTGCTCCTTGACCGCGCCGACGGCGGAGTCCAGCGAGCTCCCGGAGTCCCCGTCCCCGGGGGCGAGCGCCTGCATTGCGGGATCGAGGACGTGCTGCTGCAGGGCCTGGCTCGCGGGCTGGATCACGTTCTCATGCACGGCCGCCGCCGCACCGCCGACCGCCTCGGTCACCGGCGCGAGGGGCTCCGCGATCGGATCGAGGACGTGCTGCTGCAGGGCCTGGCCCGCGGGCTTGATGACGTTCTCGTGCACGGCCTGTCCCGCGTCGCCTATGGCCTGGCCCGCGGGCTTGATGACGTTCTCGTGCACGGCCTGTCCCGCGTCGCCTATGGCCTGGCCCGCATCGCCGAGGGCCTGGCTCGCGGGCTGGATGACGTTCTCGTGGAGGGCCTTGGGCGCCTCGCTGATCGCGTCGGTCACGGGTGCGAGGGCCTTCGTGGCCGGGTCGAGCACGTGCTGCTGCAGCCCTGCACTCGCGGGATCGAGCACGTGCTCCTGGACTGCATTGGTCACCGGTGACAGTGCCTTCGACACATCGTCGCCGAACGCGTCCGACAGGGGCTCGTGCAGCACGCTGGCCAGCTGCTTGGCGCCCTCCGTGACACCGCCTTTGCCGAAGGCCTCAGCGTCCGCGCCGTGGAAGTCGATGACGCCGGTGTTGACCTCGTGGAATCTGCCGGTCTTGCCCTGATCGTCCTCGATCATGGAGCGCGCGTTCTTGGCGAACAGCGCGCGATTGGCCGCCTCGTAGGTGGCCCCTCCGATGAGGTTGCCCGCGCCCTGCATCCCCTGGCCGACCTTCTCGATCGCGGAGTCGATCCCCTCGACGCCTAGGGCACCGCCCACAATCCCGGCGACGTTCTGGCCGACCTTCGAACCCGCGATCAACTGGGCCTTGGTCGCATCGCCCTTGGCAAGTGCCTCACGGCCCTTGTCGAGGTCGCCCTCGACGATCTCGCCGGCTCCATGCAGCTTCGAGGCGCCCTTGTTGATGGACGACGCGATGCTGTCTGACGTGCTCGTGATGTCCCGGGCCTCGTTGTGATCGGTGCCCACGCCGCCGACACGACCCATGCTGACTGTCTCGTCGCGGTGGGTCTTCTCGAACTTCGCGGCCTTCTTGTTCATGCCCTTGAGCTGCTTGCGCTCGCTGACCAGGCCCGCGAGGTCCGCACGCTCCTGCTCCGTCAGCTTCGTCTTCTCCGTCTTGTTGATGCTCGCCATGCGCTTCTTGAGGGTGGCCTTGCGCTCCGACTGCTCGAGGGTCAGGCCGTGCTTGCTGAGGTTGTCGAAGTTGGCAAGCGAGGCCTGATGCTCTTCACGCGCCTTGAGATCCTCGGCACTGGCACCGGCAGTGCCACCCTGCTTGGCCGCATCAATCGACGCACGGATCCGGTCGTGCTCCTTCTGCTGGTCAGCGGTGAGACCGGTGTCCTTCTCGCGCTGCAGGGTGCCCAGCTGTGAGAGCGTGTCCTGGAGCTTGGCGCGGTCATCCGCGCCGAGGTGCTGGCGAGCGACAAAGGTCGGATCCGACTTCGACTTCGCCAGGTGCTCCTTATGCATGGCGATCTGGTCCTGGATCATCTGCTTGCGCCGCGGATCCGTCGTCGATGCAAGGGCTGCGGTCGCGCCATCGAGTTTGGTCTGGATCTTCGAGGTCTGCGTCGCGCGAATGGCATCTCGCTGTGCCTCGAGCGTGGCCATCTCGTCCTTCTTGGAGAACCTCTGCTTGCTGCTGAAGATGCTCGTGCGGCCACGATTGCGGTCGGCTTCCTTCTGCTGGCGTCCCGTCGCCTCAAGCGCGGTCAGGCTCTCCGTGAGCCCGGCGACGTGGGTGTCGTGGGCGGTGGAGATCTGCTTGTCCAGTCGCGCGACCTCTCCCTTCGCCGCCTTCTGGTCCGCGAGCTCCTGGTCGGTCAGCTTGTAGCCCGCCACGGTCCTGCCCAGGCGGTCGCGGGACTTCTGGGCCTGCTTGAGGGTGTCGAGCTCGGCGCCGTGTTGCGCCTTCTCGGCCGCGAGCCCCTGCATGTGGGTGTCGAACTCGGCGTCCGCCTCACCGCGCTGGCGCGCAGCCTGGCGGTCCTTGAGCTCCTGCTTGCCCTGCTTGATCTCGCCCTTGCGCACGTCCTTCTTCTGGCGCACGGCCGCGGTGTACGAGCTGTCGATCTTTGTGCCATCGTCCACGACGGCCTTGCCCCCGATCGTGGCCACCTCGTCGCCGAGCGTGTGGTCCATCGACATCGGCTGAATGAGGTCGTTGACGCCGCCTGAGGCGATCGCTGCACGCCTGGCGTTGTTGTGCGCGCGCACGGTCTCCCCGGCGGCCTTGAAGGCCGCCAGGCCGGAGCCGGTCTCGAGTCGCGGGCTGCTGTCCGAGGGCGTGGTGCCGCCTGACTTGTGGAACTCCTCGAGGTCCGAGCGAAGGACCTTCACCGCGTCGTGCCCCTGCTCATGCATCTCAGCTGCGGTCGCCTGCGTGGTGCGGGCCTTCTCCTTGCGCCGCGGGTCGTTCATGGCCATCTTCATGGTGGTCGCCTCGGTGCCGAGGGCAAGGGCGTCGACGGTGCTGGCGATCGGCAGGCCGGTGGCCTTGTCGACGAACTCGCCTCCGATCGAGGAGGCGACCTCCTGCGTGGTCTTGGCGCCGCGACCGACCTTCTGCGCAGTCCGGGTGCCCGACGTGGATCCGGTCTGGTGCAGCGCAGCCTGGTCCTTGCGCGCGATCATCTCGTTGACGGCCTCCGGGTCGTACTCCGGCTTGGTGAACATGTCGCGCTTCGCGGTCTTCGACCGCGACTTCATGTACTCGACCTTCTCGTCGTCCGTCATGCTGGTGTTGGGGCGAGATGCGGCGTAGGCCCGGTACTCGTCGAGCTGCTGGGCCTTCTGCTTGCGTGCTTCAGCGTCGTCCTTGACGGGCTGGGAGGGATCCGGCACCTGCCCACCGTACCTACCGCACGCCTGGCAGTCAGTTGGCTGGCCACAGTTGTGACGGGCCTCGCCCAAGGCCGGGTCTTGCGCCGCGGTGGTGGGCCCCCGGCGTGGCGCAGCCTCATCGGCGGGGGGGTGCGCTAGAAAAGAGGAAGACCCCTCGAAGTATGAGTTCGAGGGGTCTTCCCGTGGAGCCACTTCCTTCACCGCCCGGTCTCCCGGGGCCGCGCGGCCTGTGCCCTCCGCGCTGCTCGCTCCCTGTTGCCAGGTCGCCGGCGTCGTTCCCGACTCCTCGCCCGTTCCGGCTTCCGCCCCCCTGCACCGGGGGTTCTCCTCCGGCCCTTTCGGGCCCTTGGTGCTCGGCTGCCTTTCCGACCGACCCGCTCCTTTCGGTGCGGTGAGAGATTTCTACCTCCGCGTCAACTACCGATCAAGAGGTTTTGCCAAGAAATTCAAGGAAATCCAGCCCCGTCAGTCACATGGCTTCTGCAGTGCACCGCTCGTCACTTGCGCCACCACCTGACGGGCCGATCAGGGGTGCGGTTCGGCCTCCAACACCGGCCCGGAACGCGTGCCGAGCCATGAGCCCAGCAGGACGAGCGGGAATCCGATCGCCAGTCCGAGCGTCACCGGCTCGGACAGGACGGCGACGCCGAGGACCACGGCGACGGCCGGGTTGATGTAGGTGATCACCTGGGCACGAGGCGCCCCTACCTCGCCGATCAGCGCGAAGAGCGCGACGAACGCCAGTGCAGTGCACAGCACCCCGAGCACGACCACCGATGTCCAGGCTGTCGCGGATGCCCCCTTCGTCGGCCATGCCGCGATGCCGAACGGCAGGTAGATCACGGAGTTGATCGCCAGCGACACCGCGATCACCGGAAGGCTCGGTACGTCGGACAGCCGCTTCTCGATGATGATCGGCCCCATCGCGTAGCCCAGGACCGTGACTCCCACCGCGGCGACGGCGAGTGCCGTGCCACCACTGACATCGAACCCGACCAGGCACCCGACACCGAGGAAGCCGAGGGCGAGCCCGGCAATGCGCGTGCGCGTGATGTGCGCGTCGAGGCCGAAGCGCCACGCCAGCACGGTGCCCACCGTTGGCACGGACGCGACGAGAAGGGCGGCGAGGGAGCTGGAGATCCGCTCCTCGGCCCACGTGAGGGCGAGGAAGGTGAAGGTGATCTCCGTCAGGGCGAAGGCGAGCACCCAGCGCCATCGCCCGCGCAGCAGGTGGAGCTGACGACGCGCGAGCACGATCGGCATGAGCACGGCGGCACCGAGGGCCACGCGGATGAACACGACGAACGCGGGATCCATCTCCGTGACGGCGACCTTGATCAGCAGGTACGGGATGCCCCAGATGACCCCGAGCGTGACGAACAGCAGCAATGCGCGGCGGGGCATGGGTCGCAGGCTAGTGCGCGCACCACAGCCGGGTGCGCGCGTAGCGTCCTGCTGCCCGCGGCGTCGATCTAGGATCGTCGGGTCGGAGCCGGGAGGCGAGCAGTGGGCCACGAGCAGCGCATGGGTCGGCAGGCCGCTCGCCATCGTCGCCGCACCGGCGGGCGCACCGTCGTCGTCATCGTGATCACCGTGCTTCTGGTGGGTGCGGTCGGCGCTCTCGCCGTTGTCGCCCTGAGCGGCCGGGAGTCGCCTGACGCGACCGAGCAGGCGCCCGCCAGAGACGCGAGTCCGACGACTGCCCAGAGTCCGTCGTCTCCGCAGGAGGCCCTCGCCGACGAGTTGCCTGCGCAGGACCAGGCACCCGCTGGACTCGTGCGCGTGACCGAGGTGCGTCCTGACGTCGGCTCCATGAACGGCGGCGAGGCGATCGTCCTCGCAGGCACGGGCTTCACCGAGCCGCTGGCGGTGACCATCGGCGGACGCGCAGCGGTGCGCGTCGACGTCATCAACGACGAGACCGCGCGGGTGGTGACCCCACCCGGGCTGCCGGGGCCAGCGATGATCGAGGTCACCGCGGGAGGGAGGCCGCAGATCGCGGTGGAGGGAGTGTTCGCATACGCCGACCAGCCCCCGCGCGTGGTGATCGCGGTGCGTCCGAACTCCGGGCCCGTCGCCGGGGGAACGGCCGTCACCATCGTCGGCACAGGCTTCGCTCCCGGCGCGCGAGTCGTGCTGGGCGGTGAGCGCGCGACCGATGTGGACGTCCTCGACGACACCCGCATCGTCGCCGTGACGCCGAGCCACAGGGTCGGGCGGGTGGACGTCGTCGTGCGCAACCCGGGGGCCCCCTCGGCGGTCCTCGCCGCGGGCTTCGAGTACGTCCGCGGACCGACGCTCTCGTCCGTGGCGCCCAGCGAGCTCAGCGCTGACGGCGGCACGCTGATCGTGCTGACCGGCACGGGATTCGACCCGGGTGCGACTGTGACGGTCAATGGGCGCCCGGCGACCGCAGTCACTGTGGTCGACGACTCGACGATCCGGGCGCTGGCTCCCGCGGGGCTGACGGGCCCGGCCTCCGTCGTCGTCACCAATCCCGGCCAGCCCTCGGCGGAGCTGCGCGACGCGGTCGACTACGTGATCACCGTCCCGGACGAGCCCGCCGCCGTCGACCCGCCTGAGACCGAGCCGCCCGAGGTCGAGCCGTCCGGGCAGCCCGTGGGGTAGCGGCACCGCTGGGTAGGGTGGGCGCTCGTTGGTCTCGAAGGCGAGCCGGTCCCGAAGGAGCACGGTGGCAGCGATGGACTCTGCGGAGGTCCGCGACGCCTACGACGTCATGGCGATCCAGGACAGGTGGCTGCCCATCTGGGACGAGCTCGCCCCCTTCCGTTCCGGCCGCGCGGATGACCCCCGCCCGAAGAAGTACGTCCTCGACATGTTCCCGTATCCCTCGGGCGACCTCCACATGGGACATGCCGAGGCGTACGCGCTCGGCGACGTCATCGCCCGGTACTGGGTGCAGCGCGGCTTCAACGTCATGCATCCCATCGCGTGGGACGCGTTCGGACTTCCGGCCGAGAATGCGGCGATCAAGAACGGCGAGGACCCGGTTCGTTGGACGTACGAGAACATCGCGCAGCAGAAGGCTTCGATGCGCAGGTACGCGTGCTCCTTCGACTGGGATCGCGTGTTCAACACCTGCGACCCCGAGTACTACCACTGGAACCAGTGGTTCTTCCTGCGAATGTTCGAGCGGGGACTCGCCTACCGCAAAGACAGCAACGTCAACTGGTGCCCCAACTGCCAGACTGTCCTCGCCAACGAGCAGGTCGTCGCGGGCCTGTGTGAGCGGTGCGACACCGCGGTCACCAAGAAGAAGCTGACGCAGTGGTACCTGCGCATCACCGACTACGCGGACCGCCTGCTCGACGACATGCGCGAGCTCGAGGACAAGTGGCCCGAAAAGGTGCTGCTGATGCAGCGCAACTGGATCGGCCGGTCGACCGGAGCCGAGGTCCAGTTCGCGATCGAGGGTCGCGACGAGCCGGTCACGGTCTACACCACGCGGCCCGACACGCTCTACGGCGCCACCTTCTTCGTCGTGGCCGCCGACTCCGACCTTGCCGCTGAACTGGCTGCGGGCACGGCGGCCGAGAGCGAGTTCGTCGCCTACCTCGAACGGGTCAAGCAGATCTCCGAGATGGACCGCCTCGACTCCTCGCGCGAGAAGTCCGGGGTGTTCCTCAACCGGTACGCGATCAACCCGGTCAACGGGGAGCGGCTGCCCATCTACGCCTCGGACTACGTCCTCGCCGACTACGGCACTGGTGCGATCATGGCGGTGCCTGCGCACGACCAGCGGGACCTGGACTTCGCGCGGGCGTTCGGCCTGCCGGTGGTCGTGGTGGTCGAGTCCGACGAGGATCCGCGGGTCACCGGCATCGCCACGGCGGACGACGGACCGCACATCAACTCCGGCCCGCTCGACGGCCTCGGCAAGGCGGATGCGATCACGCGCATCCTCGAGCTGCTCGTGGAGCGTGGCACGGGGGAGCCGGCGGTCAACTACCGGCTGCGTGACTGGCTGATCTCGCGCCAGCGCTACTGGGGCACCCCCATCCCGATCGTCCACTGCCCATCGTGCGGCGAGGTGGCGGTGCCGGACGACCAGCTCCCGGTGACCCTCCCACCGGCCGAGGGCCTGGACCTCAAGCCCAAGGGCACGTCCCCCCTCGGCGGCGCGAGCGACTGGGTCAACACCGCCTGCCCATCCTGCGGCGGTCCGGCAACCCGCGACACCGACACCATGGACACCTTCGTCGACTCGTCCTGGTACTACCTGCGCTACGCGGATCCGGACAACGCCGCTGCTGCTTTCGATCCTGCTCTCGTGCGCGAGTGGCTTCCCGTCGACCAGTACGTCGGCGGGGTGACGCACGCGATCCTGCACCTGCTGTACTCGAGGTTCTTCACCAAGGTGCTGCACGACATGGGCATGCTCGACTTCACCGAGCCCTTCACCCGGCTGCTCAACCAGGGCATGGTGGTGATGGACGGATCGGCGATGAGCAAGTCGCGTGGCAACCTGGTGCGGCTCTCCGACGAGCTTGCCGAGCACGGCGTCGACGCGATCCGCCTGACGATGGTCTTCGCCGGGCCACCCGAGGACGACATCGACTGGGCCGACGTCTCACCCTCCGGCTCGCGCAAGTTCCTCGCCCGGGCCTGGCGCCTCTCCGGAGACGTGACCAGCATGCCGGGCGCCGATCCGTCGACGGGCGACGTGGAGCTGCGAAAGGCCACCCACCGCGCGGTCCACGACGCAGCCATCGCCGTCGAGACCTTCCGGTTCAACGTCGCGGTCGCCCGCACTATGGAACTGGTCAATGCCACGCGCAAGGCGATCGACTCCGGCTGCGGTGCAGCGGATCCGGCGGTTCGCGAGGCGGTGGAGGCGATCGCGATCATGCTGTCGATCGTGGCCCCGTACACCGCGGAGGACATGTGGTCCAGGCTCGGCCACGAGCCGACGGTGTTCCTCGCCGGCTGGCCCGCGGTCGATCCGGCGCTGCTCGTCGAGGACACCGTGACGTGCGTCGTGCAGGTCGGGGGCAAGGTTCGTGACCGGCTCGAGGTCCCGCCGTCGATCTCGGAGGAAGACCTCCGCGATCTCGCGCTCGCGGCACCGGGGGCGATCAAGGCCCTCGACGGCGCGGCCATCCGGACGGTCGTCGTCCGGGCGCCGAAGCTCGTCAACATCGTGCCCGCCTGACGGCCCGGGCGCACAGGTGCTGTCGGTCGACCCCTCAGACGCACGGCGCATCGCCCTGTGGTCGGCCGGGCTGATGTCAGGTGTGCCGACACCGTCGCAGGCCGCGTCGGCGTCGACGGGACGTCAGGTCGCCATCGTCGCGGACATGCTGCGTCGCCTGGGCGCCGTCCAGCTCGACACCATCAGCGTCCTGGCGCGCTCCCACGAGCTCATCGCCTACGCGCGCTTCGGGTCCGTGACACGCCCGGCGATCGAGGGTGCGTACTGGGGTGGCGATGCTTTCGAGTACTGGTCGCATGCGGCGTGCATCCTGCCGATGGAGTCGTGGCCGCTCTTCGCGTTCCGTAGACGGGAGTACCTGGCGAAGGGCGCCCGATGGCACGGTCCTCCGCGCCACGACCTGGCGGACCTGCGTGCCGTGCTGCGAGAGCGCGGCGCGATCACGACCGCGGACATCGGCGGTGCGAAGAGCGGGTCTGACTGGTGGCAGTGGTCCGACGCCAAGATCGCGCTCGAGTGGCTGCTCGACTCCGGTGAGGTCGTGGTCTCACGTCGGGAGGGCTGGCGCCGGACGTACCAGCTCGCCGAGTCCGTCGTGCCTGGAAGCCTCCTCGCTGATGAGCGCACGGATGACGAGTGCCGCGCTGCGCTCGTCGAGGCCGGGGGGCGGCTCATGGGCATTGGCACGGCCTCCGACATCGCCGACGTGCACCGCATCGCCGTCGCCGACGTGGCCCGGCACGCGGAGGCGGTCGGCCTGGTGCCGGTGTCGGTGCGCGGCTGGCCCGCGGCATGGGCGCACCCGCGTGCGCTCGCATGGCTGGAGGAGGGTGGACGCGATCGTCATCGCACGACGCTGCTCTCTCCGTTCGACCCGCTGGTGTGGCACCGCGATCGTGCTGAGCGGATCTTCGGCATGCGGCATCGCATCGAGGCCTACACGCCCGCGGCACGACGCGTGCACGGGTACTTCGCGATGCCGGTGCTGCACCGTGGACGGCTGGTCGCTCGCGTCGATCCGAAGCGTGAGGGGCGCACGCTCGTCGCGCGTCGCGTCACCCTCGAGTCGTCGACTCCGGCGGCGATCGAGGGGACGGCACGGGCCATGGTCGAGGCTGCGTCATGGGTGGGTTCCGCTCGCATCGTGGTGCAGGAGGTCGTGCCGACCTCGGCCGCCAGGGCGGTGAAGGCCGCGATTGCTGCCCACTGACGCGAGGTGAGCCGCGGTCGCCGCGGATAGGGTGCCGTGCATGCCCGGGGTCGCCGTCATCACCGACTCCACGAGCTACCTGCCGCGCGGCTGGGCCGCCGAGTTGGGGATCGCGGTCGTCCCCGTCCAGGTCATCGTCGCCGGCCAGCCCTACGACGAGACCGAGGATGCCCAGGCCGAGCGCGTGGCCGAGGCACTCAGTGAGTGGCAGCCGGTCACGACAAGCCGACCGGCCCCGGCGCGCTTCAGCGAGGCGTTCGCGCAGGCCCAGGCGACCGGGGCGACGGCGATCGTCGTGGCGACGCTCTCATCCGCCATGTCGGCCACGTACGAGTCGGCTGTCCTCGCTGCACGTGACTGCGCGCTGCAGGTGGAGGTCGTCGACACGCGCTCGATAGCCATGGGGGAGGGCTTCGCAGTGGTGTCGGGTGCTCGCGCTGCTCGTGACGGTGCTGACGCAGCCACCGTGGCGCAGGTGATCCGCGACCGTGCAGCCGTCACCCGGACCTACTTCTACGTCGACACGCTGGAGTACCTGCGCCGCGGCGGGCGGGTGAGCAGTGCACGTGCTGCGGTCGGCCAGGCGCTTCAGGTCAAGCCCCTGCTGACCGTCGTCGATGGGCGAGTGGAGAAGTTGGAGCAGCTGCGCACCGCGGGGAAGGCTCTCGCGCGCCTCGCCGACCTAGCCGTGGAGCAGGCGTCGGGTCACTCGAGTGTCGATGTTGCGGTGCAGCACCTTGCGTCCCCCGAGCGCGCGGGCGCCCTCGCGGACGAGCTGCGAACACGCCTTCCGCAGGCACAGATCGTCCTGGCACCCGTCGGCGGGGTCGTCGGGGCGCACGTGGGTCCGGGCATGGTCGCGGTCATCGTGTCGCCGGACGTCGTCGGGGGGACGCGCCTGCCATGACCACGCTGCCGGACGTGGTGGGGTGGCTGCTGGCGATCGTCATCGGCTACCTCGTCGGCGCCATCAACCCGGCGGCGATCATCGCCCGTGCCCTCGGCGTCGACCTTCAGTCCGTCGGATCGGGCAACCCGGGTGCGACCAACGCCGCGCGGGCCATGGGTCCGCGCTGGGGGGTCCTCGTCGGGGCCCTGGACATCTTCAAGGGTTTCGTGCCCGCCGTCGTGTTCGGGGCGCTGGTCGGGCAGGCCGCCGGTGAGCTCGCGGGACTGGCGGCCGTGCTCGGGCACATCACGTCACCGTTCCTGAAGGGCCGGGGCGGGAAGGGCGTCGCCACGACCCTCGGCGCCATCCTCGGCGTGCAGCCACTGCTCGCGGTCCCTGTCCTGATCGCCTTCGGCATCGTCGTGGTCCTCACGCACCGAGTCGGGCTCGGTGCGGTGGCCGGTGCGGTTGCGCTGATCGTGAGCGGCATCGTCGGCTGGGCCATGGGCTGGACGGACGCGGCCGACTTGTGGTTCGCCGTGGCCCTCGGGATCCTCGTGCTTGCTCGTCACCAGGGGAACATCCGGCAGGCGTGGCAGGGGCGGGGCACGTAGGCAAGGCCCTCCACAGGGTGACGCTCCTCGGGCGGCTCTCCACAGGGAGCGGCTCGGTGGGCGCAGGCGCTGCCCCGCCTGCCTAGCGTCGCGACCATGCCCCTCCCGGACCGGTCCCGCACCGTGCGCGCACGCGCGGAGAGCCGCCTCGCGCGCATCGTCCACCCGTGGCGCCCGGTTGGAATGGGTCGAGACGAGTTCGGGGACGAGGAGTTCGGGGCCTCGGAGCAGGGCCGCCCGCGGGTGATCCTCGGCCCCTGGAGCCGGCCCGCGCTGCGCGGGCTGGTCCTGCTGGTGCTACTCCTTGTAGGAGTGGTCGGATACCTCACCTGGCAGTCCCGACCGCGTGACGCGACACCTGTGCCCGAGCTCCTGCAGTCGGGCGTGCCGTTCGCGGATGCCGATCCTGGGGCGGTCGAGGACGCTCCGGCCGTCGCCTTGACCGTTACCCCGGCCGTCGAGGTCGTCGTGCACGTCTCCGGCGCCGTCCGGCGTCCCGGCCTCGTCCACCTGGCGCCCGGATCACGGGTCGCCGACGCGCTCGCCGCCGCCGGTGGGGTCACGGCGAAGGGGACCGCAGAGAGCGTCAACCTCGCGCGGATCGTCGTCGACGGTGAGCAGATCGTCGTGACGGACACTGCGGCGGCACCCGGGGCACCGGCCACCGCGAGCGCAGGTGCCCCCGCAGTCGTCGACCTCAACGCCGCCACGCTGGAGCAGCTCGATGCGCTGCCGGGCGTCGGTCCGGTCCTCGCCGGGCGCATCCTCGCGTGGCGCACCTCGAACGGCAGGTTCTCGTCGGTCGCCGAGCTCGGGGAGGTGTCCGGGATCGGCGAGGCGATCCTCGCGCAGTTGCGTCCGCTGGTCCGCGTGTGATCGATGGCCGGCTGCTGATCCCCGCGGCCGCCCTCTGGGCAGGCGCCGGGCTGACCCTCGCCGGCGGAGTGCGCGCGGCGGTGATCGCGTCCATGCTCGCAGCAGCAGCGGCCGCACTCGTGGCGATCGTCCGGCCGACGGCAAGACTGTCGGCATGTCTGACCGTGCTGTTCGTCCTACTCGGCATCGCGGCCGCAGGTGTCGCGACCTGGCGGGCCGATCCGGTGGCGCAGTGGCTGCACGATGGGGCGTCCGCGCACGTCGTCGGGGCGATCGCGGGAGAGCCTCGACTGCATCGTGCGCCGCCGTCCGCGCAGTGGTGGGCCCGTGACTCGCTGACGGTTCGGTTGCTCACGCGGTCGGTCACTGCGCGAGGCACGACCACGCTCACGCAGGTGCCGATCCGTCTGCGGCTCGCACCCGACGCCGAGCCCCCACCGCGCGGGACGGTGGTCGAGGTCTCGGGGCGACTTGTCCCGGTGGACCCCGGCTCGGGACTGGTGGCCGAACTGCGCGTAGGCACGGAGCCGTGGCTCATCGAGGGTGAGCCGGGCCTGCTCGACTCAGCGGCCACCGCGATGCGTGCTGGGCTGTCGCGATCGCTGGCCGACGCGCCCGCGGCGCCCGCGGCCCTCGTCGAGGGCCTGACCCTGGGTGATGACTCCGCCGCCCCGGAGGCGCTGGCGCAGTCGATGCGCGCCAGCGGCCTTGCGCACCTGCTCGCGGTGAGCGGCAGCAATGTCGCGATCGTCGTCGGCTCGGTCGTCGCGCTCGCCGCGATGCTCCGCAGGTCACTGCTCGTGCGCGTCGCGCTCGGCCTCGTGGCGCTGGCGTACTACGCCTTCCTGGTGGGTCCCGAGCCGAGTGTCCTGCGTGCCTCGGTGATGGGGGCGATCGTCCTCGTCGGAGTCCTCGTCGGAGGGCGCCGCGGTGGCCCTGCCGTGCTCGCCACGGGGGTGATCGGACTGCTGCTCGTCCAGCCGTCCCTCGCGCTGTCCTGGGGGTTCGCGCTCTCGGCGATCGCGACGGGCGGCATCGTGCTGATCGCCCCGCCGCTGTGCGACCGGCTTGCCCGGTGGCGGCCGACCGCGCGCCTTCCTCCCGCCCTGGGACAGGCCGCGGCCGTGACCCTGGCAGCCCAGGTGGCAACCCTGCCCGTGCTGGTCCTGATGGGTGCGGCCGTGGGCTGGATCGCGATCCCCGCGAACCTGCTGGCCATGCCCGCGGTCGCCCCGGTCACCGTGCTGGGGCTGGTCTCGTCCGTCACCGCTCCGGTGCTGCCGTGGCTCGGCGAGGCGGCGGCCCGGCTCGCCGTCATCCCGGCGTCGTGGATCGCCGTGGTGGCCGAGGTGGCACCCCGGCTGCCGGCGGCCGGGTGGCCGGTCGCTGCCCTGCCCACCGGGTGGGTCGGCCTGCTGGTCCTCGCCGCCCTCGTCGTCCTGCTGGGCGTGGCGCTTCGGCTCCGGCGGTCGCGCTGGTGGGGCGACGTGCCCATCGGGCTGCGTCGAGTCCTGGCGGGGGCCGGGGTGGTTGCTCTCGTGCTCGCCGTCGTGCGCCCGCCGCAAATGCGCGGCTGGCCGCCAGAGAACTGGCTCCTGGTGATGTGCGACGTCGGGCAGGGCGACGCGCTGCTGCTGCGGGCGGGGCCCGACAGCGCCGTGGTCGTGGACACCGGTGCCAGTGCCGATGCGGCCGTTGACTGCCTTGATGCCGCAGGAGTGCGGCAGGTGCCCGTGGTCGTCCTCACGCACTTCCATGCCGACCACGTCGGCGGGCTGGCCGGGGTCCTCCGGGCCCGTGACGTCGGTCAGGTGCTCGCGACCCCGCTGGCCGACCCGCGCGACCAGGCTCGGCTGGCCTCCGCCGCAGCCCGGGATGCGGGCCTGTCCGTGCTGCCGATGACGGCGGGGGACGCCCGGCGCGTGGGCCAGGTGGAATGGCGGGCGCTGTGGCCCCGGCGCATCATCCGCGCCGGGTCGGTCGCGAACAACGCCAGCGTGGTGCTCCTTGCCGACATCGCCGGGCTGCGGGTCCTGCTGACGGGGGACATCGAGCCGGAGGCGCAGGCGGCCCTTGCCGCGGAGGTGGCCCGCGTGCACCCGGGCATCGACGTGGTCAAGGTGCCGCACCACGGGTCGGTGCACCAGTCGCGGGAGTTCGCCCGGGCCGTCGGCGCGCCCGTCGCGCTCATCAGCGTGGGCGCCGACAACGACTACGGGCACCCCGCGGAACAGACGATCCGGCTCTACGCAGGCGGTGGTGCACTCGTCCTGCGCACGGACGAGCATGGCGACATCGCCGTCTTGGGCACTGGCTCCGGCGCCGAGGTGGTCGTGCGGCATGGCATGCTGCCGTCATCATGACGCTCCCACGGATCACGCTCGCCATCGGTGGAGAGCCCGTGCTCGTCGATCGCGCGATCTCCGTGGTCGTCGCCGCTGCACGCAAGGCGGACCCCTCGGTGCAGCGCACGACGATCAGTGCCGCCGACGACGGCGCCGCAGGGCACCTGAGGGAGGCTGCTGCCCCCGACCTGTTCGGCGACGGCGGCGTCGTGGTGGTCGAGGGGGTCGATGCGGCCGACGACGCGCTCGCCCGCGTGCTGGGCGAGGTCGTCGCCGACCTGCCCGACGGCCGGTACCTGGTGGTCACGCATCCCGGAGGGGTCAAGGGCAAGGCGCTGCTCGACCTGCTGCGCAAGGCGGGAGCCGACGAGGTGGACTGCCGTGGCCCGAAGAAGGGCAAGGAGACCCGTGAGTTCCTCACCCGGGAGTTCGCTCGATCGAAGCGCGCTGTCACGCCCGATGCCGTGACAGTGCTGCACGATTCCATCGGCCATGATCTCGGCCTGCTCTGCAGTGCGGTGGCGCAGCTCTGCGCGGACGTCGAGACCGATCCCATCGATGCCGAGGCCGTGGGCGACTTCTTCGGAGGCGTCGCCGAGGTCTCCGGCTTCACGGTCGCGGACGCGGTGTGGGACCGACGGGTTGCCGAGGCGCTCCAGTCGCTGCGCCAGGCGATGGTCACCGACGACGCCGCGCGCATCGGCGTCCTCATGGTCTCGTCGCTGGCCAGCGGCCTGCGCACGCTCGTGCGAGTGGGCGGCATGCCCCCGGGCACGTCGGAGGCCGACATCGCGCGCGAGGCCGGCGTGCCGCCGTGGAAGGTCTCGACCCTGCGCCGTCAGTGGTCGCGGTGGTCGGCTGACCAGAGGCGCCTCGCAGCTGCCGTGGTGGCGCTGGCGGAGGCGGACGGAGCCGTCAAGGGCGGGGTCGGCGGTGGCACCAGCCTCGACCCGGAGCAGAAGTTGCTGGCGCTCGAGGTGCTGGTCGCGGGCACCCGCGGCGCCTGACGTCAGCGGGCGAGGGCCCGGAGTCCGCCGCGCACGAAGGCGATCACTCGCGGCGCCTCGACCTCAACCGTGGTCGTGCCGGCCTCGATCCGTCCGATCGCGGCGTCGACCGCACCCCAGGCCAGCCCGGCCGCAGCGGCCGGATCGGCGACCCCGGCGTCGCGGATCGCCTCGGTGAGCGGGGCGACGAGATCGCGGTGCTGCGACTGGACCTCCGCACGTCGTGTCGGCGACAGGTCCGCGCCGGCGGCGGCCCGCACGAGGGCGTGCCGGCCGTCGGCGACGTAGTCCAGCACGGCCTGCACCCAGGCCTCAATGCGGGCGTGCGGGTCGTCGGTGCCCTCGACCGCGAGCACGAGTGCGCTGCTCCACTCGGCCAGCTCGTCGATGAGCACGTCGGCGATCAGGTCCGCGGCACTGGTGTAGTACTCGTACACCGCCGACCTCGACAGGCCAACTTCTGCGGCCACCTCGGCGACGGTGAACGTGCCGTCGCGGAGGATCAGGGCTGCGGCGGCCTCCAGCAGGGCCGCGCGTCGCTGCTCGCGATTGAGCGCGACCGTCGGGGCCTGGATGCGGGGCATGCGCGGAGTATGCCTCGGAAATGACTGACGCCCCCACGAGGGGGGCGTCAGGGGGTCGGGCGCGACTACAGCGAGGCGGCCTTCTTGGAGATCGCGGACTTGCGGTTGGCCGCCTGGCGGGCGTGGATCACGCCCTTGCTGGCCGCCTTGTCGAGGGCGCGGGTGGCCTCGCGGGCGAGCTCCTGGGCCGAGGCGGCACCGGAGTCGGCCGCCTCGTGGAATTTGCGCACGGCGGTCTTCAGCGACGACTTGACGGCCTTGTTGCGCAGCCGCGCCTTCTCATTGGTGCGGTTGCGCTTGATCTGCGACTTGATGTTCGCCACGGGGCTGCCTTCGTTCGGGGACCGATGCCTGCTGCGCTGCCGCACCGGGCGCTGGGAGCAGCGCTGGTGAGGCGACCCCCAAGAGTACCCGTAGGCTTGGGCCGGGCCCAAATCGGGCCCCGATCCGATCGACGAGGAGTCCGGTGGCCGCCAGTGCGCCTGCCCCCCAGCCGGGCAGCACCGACCCGTCCGCGATCCGGAACTTCTGCATCATCGCGCACATCGACCACGGGAAGTCGACCCTTGCCGACCGCATGCTCCAGCAGACGGGGGTCGTCGACGAGCGGGCCATGAGGGCGCAGTACCTCGACCGCATGGACATCGAGCGTGAGCGGGGCATCACGATCAAGTCCCAGGCCGTCCGCCTGCCGTACCGTGGGCAGGACGGCAGCGACTACGTCCTCAACATGATCGACACGCCCGGCCACGTCGACTTCACGTACGAGGTCTCCCGGTCCCTGGCCGCGTGCGAGGGCGCCGTCCTGCTGGTCGACGCCGCCCAGGGCATCGAGGC
>Ga0129333_10000200_pt1 | contig 42798 bp, 55 predicted proteins | sample CPB6_08_DNA_FD_94474 | JGI IMG/M metagenome (GOLD analysis project Ga0129333, IMG submission 94474) | Freshwater to marine salinity gradient microbial communities from Chesapeake Bay, USA - CPBay_Sum_0.6_0.8_DNA | ecosystem: Environmental > Aquatic > Marine > Coastal | place: USA: Chesapeake... | reverse complement strand
GTTGCATTGAGCACAGTTTTTAATGCCTCTGATTATCAATTACAATCTTTTGCAATAGCCCCCAAAACATTAAAAGATTTGGCGGACGCACTCAACGCATACTTGCCAGACGCAAGCATCGTTACCGCATCTACATTGGGTTTGGATACGACGAGCTTTTTGACCCCAAATGCTCCTGAGATTCCAAGGTCAACGTATATCAACTATACAAATACCAGCTCATTGCCTGCGTCTATTACTAATCCAACAGCCGCTTTGCAGTTTCATGCCTTTTTGGCAAACCGCTCAGAAGGGTGTGCAATTTATGATTATAGCTCAACCAACAATTGGATTAAGACGGTGCTCCAGTCAAACGATTCCATGTTTCCAAATGGAAGCGCAATTTTAGGCACCGCATACTCTTCAGTTGGTGAAGAAGTCTATATTTTGCCAACCAACACCGAAACTTTTGGACGGTGGGCAAATTTTGCTCCTGCATCTTCGCTGCCCATTCAAGCAGACATTGTGCGCTCTGAGGGTGCATCAAAGATACAAATATCATCTAAGCTACGCGGAACCAGAGGAGCTGTATATCCAAAAGATACGCTCACTAATAATTACGAAACAACCGTTCTTGAGGCGGCGTCGTCACAAAACAATTCTGCGTATTTTTCTTTATTGTCTTCTCAGACCAAACAGTTGCCCAAGGGGTCGATTGTTCAGGTTACAAACGCACTGACTACTGATTTGCTAAGGCCATTTAGGGTTTCATCGCCTTTGGTAAATCAGACGCCTGCCAATACGGCAAATGAAAAAACTTGGTTTCGTTCCGGAACCAAAATGATTTATGAGCAGGCGGGCGCATATCGAGGTCGTTTATATTTTTTAAGAAATGGTCAAACAGTCAGTATTTCTGGAATTTCTGCAAGCGGAACGGAACCTCTAACCTCCGGCGCTACAATTGATGTAACATACAATAGTCCATCAGTTGGACTAGCTACTGTTAGCCTTACCAATCACCCAACAGAAGTGCTGTCCGCCAGAATTGGCGACATGATGTATATTAGGTCGGCAGCCTTTCCGTCTGAGCTAAACTGTCCAGCAATTGATTCTGGACGCTGCGTAAGAAGCGATTTGTATCAAGAAAATCCATACGGACTTACGGGATATTTGGGATATCCCGTAGTACAGGTGAATGATACAAGAGAAATTGTTATTATGGCCCCCAATCTTACGCAAGACCACCTTGGCTTGAGTTTGGCTGCCAGTACAGATTTAGTATTTATTCCAAGTATTTATACGGAAAAAAATATTAAAACTAATTATAAAGCAGGACCTCAGGGCGTTGAGGTGGTGGGCAACACGGTTTTAACAGGAACCCATGCACAGGCTATTTCTGGTAAGTATTCTTATGGAATCTTAAAAAGACTATCAGATGGTTTTTCTGCACTTTTGTTATCAAACACATCCGATGGAGCTGTATCTCCAGAATATGCAAATGACACCCTACTGTTAGCAAACAGCGGCGTAAATACAGACGATTATGTTTTCTTAAATGGTTTTGGCTCAGGAGCAGATGGTCAGTATCAACTAATTGCTCATGACGGCAAAAATACAATGATTTTGTATAATTCCATTTTGCCTACTCAAGATGTGTTTTATGATGCTAGCTCTCGCACAGTAGCGGGGCAGGCCAATATAGGCCAATTGTGGTGGGGTAAAGAATTACAAGTTTCATATAACGACCCCGTAGATTATGCAATTGACCCTCGCCCCGTTCGTATTGTTGATTCTGAATCTGTCTTGCCGGGGTGCAAACTATCAATTGCTTCCGCTGCGGAGGGAACCGGAGAGTGGCCAGTCGGAACAGGTTCTGGCATGGACGGCACAACCAAGTGGTTTGTGCAGTCGTTGGTTGGTTTGTGGAATATAACCGCAATTGGTTATTACGGACTATCGGCGGACATTTGTCAATATATCGAATTTGATATGCCAGCGGGTGCTCCGCCAGCCTCAAGATTAATTGAAATTGAATCAATCAACGAAGAAAATATTGGATTTATTGAAAAAACTCCGTTTTCTGCATTTAGATTAGTCCAAGGATGGGCGATTGACTCAAAAAATTCAGAAAATTCTGAGTTGTTTTTAGTTCCGTCTAAATCTTATCAAAAAATCTCAAATGCATTGGGTACAGAAATTAAATGTACACATAAATTGGGATATGAGACAGTACCTAAAACAGGCATTGACGGATACAAAATTTTTGGCGGACTAATCAGAGAAGCGCAAAGAACCGTAGACGGTGTTCCAACGTCTATTAATCGCTACCCAGGTGTCAAGTCTACTGGAACAGACGTTTCCGTATTGCCCCCAATTCCTCGCTCGGTGGCAGTAACCTTCCGCGTGCGCACACGCGAAGGTATTTCTATTAACGTGATTGCTTCGGTTGTTCGTTCTGCAGTTGCTTCGTTTATTAGTGGTTTGGGAATTGGCCAATCTGTTATCTTGTCTGAATTAATTGGTTTGGTGCAGGACATCCCTGGAGTTACATCCGTTGAAATTATCGAAACTCTACCAATAGCAGTTGACGGACGAATTCCAGTGGCAGATAATGAGAAGGCAGTCGTTATTGACCCCACAACTAATATTAATGTTGGGCAGTAAAAATGTCAAATATTCGTCAATATTTACCATTAGTTGCAAAGCCAAATGCGGAACAGGCTCCAATTGTAAATGCCTTTTTAGATGGGGCCGATGACATCGTCGCCCAATTAGAGGCATACGCGGAATTTGCACAAAATCAGTTTTTCTTTACCACAGCAGATGCTGAGTATGTGTTCAAGCTCGCGGCCCGCAATGGTTTTTATCTTCCAAGAGACGCTGGATTAAATATTGAAGGATTGAAACCGCTCGCCCCATTAATGATTAATCAGCCAAAAACAACCTTGGCTTTGTTGCTCCGCGTTTTGGAAATTTACTTTTCTCAAACACTGACTCGTCCAAATATAATTTGTGCCCAACCGGAACCATATCGCCTCAAGGAAAAAGATGATTTAATTGTTAAAACACGAGAAACGGAACATCGCTTAACGATTGATACAACGATGTTTTCTAATATTAAAAGCGTATCCGCTTCTGAACTAGCGACATACATAAATTCTGCTCAAGACCACTATATTGCGACTGTATTCTATGACAGGACAGTTGGAAAAAATAAACTCAGAATAATGTCAAGCGGGTCTGGTTTAAATGAAATTATACAAGTTACCGGCGGAACGCTACAAAATCTATTTTTATTTCCAAATGTAATTCCTACAACAAATTCATTTCAAACACGTTGGTCGGTTTCAAAAATAGCCGACTATTCAGATATTATTACTTTTCAATATATTGATGGACCGCCCCCCTCTGTTCATCTAGCAAAAGTAGGGGATATAGTAACGATTCGAGGACAATTTGATGTAGGAATAAGCGGAGCCGTTGCTGTTCCAATTCAAGATATTTTAGGAAACGACGTTATAGACAATAATGGCAACATAGTAACTATATTGGTTGACTTAATTCAGGGCAACTATTCCGTTTTAAACGGAACACACGAAATTATCGAGGTTGGATACAATTATTTTAAAATCAGAAATAAATATTTAAAATTGCCAATATCAAATCAGGGCGAAGTTTTACAACTTTCATCAAGGGATGTGATTTTTACAGAAAACATTCCTTATAGAGTTTATGACCAAGATTTGTTTTCGTATTCGTTGGAATCCACCGACGATGAGTTGGCAATTACTGTGCCCGCAGTTCCTCCAATTGTAAAAAGATTTTTGCAGGGCGCATGGCATATTTATGGACTTAAGCACCAAGTAATTGATTTTTCTAGAAATTTTATAAAAATTCCAATAACTCTTAACACTTACTTTCCGCAACAGGGAAATAGCTTCGTGCTAGAAACGGGGCGTTCAAACGCAAATTTTGCTAACAAAAAATATAAGATTGTTGGAATTAACCCCTCGACTGGAGTGTTGACACTCGATTTGTCGGACAATAATGCCGTTTTGCCGCACACTTCGGCAACTCAAATTGGTAAAAATAATCCATTTTTTTGTGATCTTGACTCAGATATTGTTGAGGTTGAGTTTAATTATCCGCATGGATTAATTCAAAATTCAGAAATTATAATAAATTTATCCTCGGCCAATCCTGAAAGCCTTTTAAGCGTCAATGGGGCATGGGTAGTTAATAAAATTTTATCGGAAACAAAAATATCTTTTAAAATAAATCAAAAAAACATAGGACTACCATCAACCAGCGTATCTACTTTATATCCACTTGGAGATAAAAAATATCGACTACAATTTGCTTCTGTCTCCGCGCTCAATTTTTCTAAGTTGGGCACAGTCGGAAAAAAATTTAAATTATATGAAGACGGAACTGCAAATGTTTTAAATTCATATGCTTGGGAAAAGCTAAAAACAAGACAACATGTAGTTTCTAAAGTTGGAACAACCAGCATAGATTTTGAGACTATAGAAGACTGGTCAGTGATTCCAAATCAACCAATTGCCTCAAATGTCAAAACTCAAACTACGCAAACCGTGTGGGGAGAGTCAACAGCAACGTGTTATTTTGATAAAACATCGGCAATCAATCAGGAAATTTTTATAAATAATTTAATGATGACGGTGGTTGATTACGTACAACCAAGCAGTCCGTTGTATTTGGGTTCATACCTTTATGATCCAAATGGAAGTGTTTATAAATACTTACCAAGCTCAAACGGAGCAATTCTTGAAAATATTATTCTTAAGGGCGAAAGCGGAGTTCTGGTAACGGTAGATTCTGCATTGGATTTTGATGAAAACGGAGGCTACGTTGTTTTTGATTACGGCACTTCTTTGGAAGAGGGCCCTGTTCGTTACATAACCTTATCGGGTGGGCAGATTGTTATAGACCCATCCTATGTTTTTAAAAAAACTCATTCAAAGCTAGCCACGGTTCGGCAAGTAAAACAATTGCTTCCATTTTCTCCATCACCTAACGGACTGATGTTTCAGCCTTTTTTGACTGGCACATCAAAAGCAAGAGATAGTTTTTTTGAAATCATAAAAACAATTATTTCGGCTGGTGTTTTTATAACAGAAGATGTATTGTATCCGGAGTTGCGCTTTGCTGACGAAAGTATTGAGCCTTATAAGTAGTAAAATCGCAGTATTAGGTAAAGGGAGCAAAAATGTCAGTTCAATCAAGAGTTAATTGGTTAGGCGGTCAGCGAGTTGATCTTCCTGATTTGTTAGCGATTGACTCGTATGTTGTTAATGATATTAGAAATTTGCTAATGTCTCTTACCGGCAGTGCGTCTTTTGTTGTGCGCGGCTTAGAGATAACAGAATGGACTGGCCTTACAGTCAATGTAAAAATTGCAGATTCTTTGATATTTTGTCCTGATAACTTGGTTGCCCCCTTTTATAAGGGACTACCAAGTGATTCTGATTTGACTATAAATCTTCAAAGTAATTCAGAAATTTTCCTAGAACTAATATTAGAAACATCCACAAGCGGAGCGGTATCCAAGGGATTTTGGGATTCGCTGGCAATTACAGCGGATTCGGCTGCCGGTTCAGAATACGTTGAAACCGTTGATACACAAAAAATTATAGTTCCAAAGCTTGTCCAAAGATTTGGTGGATTTACTCCAAACTCCATTAAAATTGCCAAGATTTCTACTGGAGCTACAAATGTTACCGAAGTTGTAGACTCTCGTGACCTATTTTTTAGGCTAGCTACGGGCGGTCCAACTCCTAACTCATCATACGTATTTCCTTGGGATTCAACCTCTCGGCAAGAACCTCCGCAGACCTCTGATATTGCCTCTAGAATGGATAATACAGACCCAGCGTCTGTGTATTATTCCAATACAATTGACGGAACAGTCTTAAACGATAAAGGAATCAAGACCTTTAAAGAATGGCTAAATGCCATGATGACTGTTTTAAAAGAAATCAAAGGAACGCCTACTTGGTATCAAGATGCGGGTAGCTCTTCCGGATATCCTTTAAATCTTTCCCTATTGTCGCTATTTTTAGATTCTCAGGCCGGCCATTCTATTCTTGCGATTCCTTCTGCAACCATCTTTTGGAATAAAACAATATCAGGTATCCCAACTGACAATATTCTTAGAAGCGAGGGTGCCTCTACTGTTCAGTGGGAAAATAATTATGGATACCAGACTAGATGGCAACTTGGTGGAACGTACTCATCGGGTCGCCAATATAGTCAAATAAACTTCCAGTCTCCTGCGTTGGATGAGGGAGATTCACTTTATCTAACCTTGCAAAGAAATACTCGCCTCACAAACACTCCGGTTTTATGGAAACCGACTGTTTCCCCTGGAGGTGGTTTAGATGCTGCCAAGTCGGTCGAAGGAAATGGTCTGTTTATTGGCGTTGCGGTTGGCGATTACATTAGGAAAGAATCCGATGGAATACTATCTTATTATAAAGTCACAAAACTTTATGACGGAACAACCGTCATAACAACCGAAGGGGCTGTGGCCGGCTCTACGATTCGCGCAGTCGAGCTAGACAGAGCCATTTCAACGTCAACAACCGAACAGTACAGATATTTCAGGTCGCGCTATTCCAATGCGGATTTGCAAGTAAGAGGCCCGACCGACATACCCGCTAACGATGTAGATTGGTATTGGCTTGGTCGCAGAACAGGTACGACTTTTTATCTACGCGGATATGGAAATTTATCTGCGGGAGAAGAAATTGAAGTTGTAGATACTGGCGCAGACAACGAAAATCAAAATGATTTTGGCGCAGAGCCAATTTTGACGCTGGACCCTGATATTGCTTATGTTTCAAATACGTTGGGCTTTAATCCCAGCTTACTGTCTCCCCTAGATAACACCGTTTATTTGTCTTTTTATAAAAGAAAAACAAGCAATAGAACTAATTCAGATACAACGCAAAACCCTGCAATTTTTACTTATCAAATGAACAAGACCATTACCCTTAATACTAACCAAGAATTATGGGTAAAAATTTCAGATACTTATTCGGCAACTCCGTATGTGTTAACCGCCGGCGACGTATCAGATGTTACGACTACAAATGTTTATCAAATAAGAGATGCGACAAACTCGCCCTTAAGAAATTACGACAATCGCCAAGTATTTATGCTCGCCAAGCAGGTTACGATTGGCGGTAGCTCGTATGTTATGTTCTTTGATGGAACGGCAGTTGGGGCTAAAGGCCGCGCCACTCCTCAAAGACTTCAGGTAGAAAATGTTTGGATTCACGACACAGACGTTGATGTGACATCAACAGTCACCGACGCTCGTTTGTTTGAAAACGCCAACGAAATTAAAGTTGGTAAATCTCTTAGTAGAACTCGAATTGAGGGCGCGCAGTCAGTTAAGAGAGCTAATGTGTCAGGAACGTACGCCGTACTTTCAACCGACCACATTCTTTCTGTTGACACCTCATCTTCCGCTGCTACAGTAACATTGCCCGCAATTAGCGCGGTAGGGGATGGTCATACTGTAATTGTTAAAGATAGGTTTAACAGCTCTTATACAAATACAATTACAGTTAATCCAAGTGGCACAGATACGATAGATGGCGACACTTCTTTTGTTATTCAGTCAGATGGAGCTTCCCTTGTCCTTGTTGCCAATGCAGCGGGAGACTGGGAACTCATTTAAGGAGTTTTTATGAGTAATGTTATTGATTTGACAAAAAAAATTAAACGCAAAACCCTCGCATCGGTTGTACGACAGGAGACTTTGGGGGTTGATTTAACTCAAACTCAAATTTATAAATTGCGGCTCGGCACCGCGTTATGGTTTGACGCGGATGATGCTATCGTTGCCATACAAAAAAATGGCGATGACTTTAAAATCCTCCTTTGTCCTGTTAATAGAGATTTACTTGAAGGCAAGTGGGATACGTTTGGGAGATTAAGTTGGTTTTGGCTTAGGCACGTCAAACTTAAAAGAGTCGGTAAGCACAGAGCGTCCTCGGATGGTTTTAAGCTATTACTTCAGAGGACTTCCGGAGTTGACGCAGACATCGAGTTTGTGAGAACATTGCCGCAACTACCGGAAATAAATCCGGCTTATTCGATTTAGGTATTCGCTGCGAATAGAGTTGCGGATAGAAGATATATCTATTAAAAGAGGACTCAGTACATATTTAATATGTACTAATACACAATGGCTAAAGTGACCGAACAGCAACTAGCTCAGCAGAAACTCTTGAAAGAACTTCAAGAAGCATACGAACGCGACTATACTTGGCTAACAGAAGAAGAACGCAACATTGCCGAGAGGGCACTAGCAGCTCAAAAGACTTTGATTGTCAGTCCTTCTCAAGAAGCCGCCCTATTTGGTGTCTATGCCATGGGCAGAACTTGTGTTCAGATTGCCAGACAGTCAGGTCATCTGCCTGAGACTATCGTTTTGAGCTTATTGAGATACAACTGGTGCCTTAGAATGCAGATGGCCAACCAACAAGCAGACGGCAGCGTTCTAGAGGTCTTTGGTAAAGAGGCTATTGACACAATCTTTACTATGACTAAGATTGCGATTGAGAACGACTTGAAGAAAGTTTTGGCCGGCGAGATGGCTGCTGGCGACTCTGGCTTTGTACCAAAAAACATCAAAGAGATGAAGGACTTTTTAGGGATTGTTGGCGAAGTCCACAAGATTGATGCTTTTATGCGCCTTTCCGCCAAACAACCCCTTGTTAATGTTAGTAACCAGACATTAACATTGAATGGCGGCCAGACACAGGCCCAGACTCAAGTCACAGATGCTCAAACCGTTGAATTACTTGAGACTTCTGAAAAGCGTATCGAAGCCTTGAAAGCTCTTGAAGAAGAATCAAAAGAATAATCATTGACTTTCTTTTTGCTGTAGTCTACAAATAAAAGACTTATTCAAATAAAAAAACAATTAAAGTTTCTCCTTGACCCTCCGATAAGACTTATGTAAGTCAACTACGGAGGTCTTCCATGAACAATCTTCAAGCCCAAGCCAGAACCTTCATTGAAACTGCAACCAAGCACAAATTCAACATTGTTGCGACCAGCGACACTGTCATCAGAATTACGAGAAAGTTTGAAGCAGGTGACCGTCAAGCATTCTGTGAATGCGACATGATGGCTTCCAGTGTCCTTGATTTGGCTCCCTTGAAGGGCGGTTCTGTCTGGGGCACTGATGGTGGTTCTATTGGCGGAGCTGTTGCTCTGCAGGATGGCCTATTTGTCATGAATAAGTCTGGTTCAGGCGGAGCACGCTTCATGCGTGAACTGCGCAAGCAGCTTGGTCAATAGAAGTCAATAGAAGTCAATAGATTGGCCGATAGAAGGTCAATAGAATTTTTTATTAAAGTTATTTTTGGCCATAACGATAAGTTATTCATGGGGGTGAGTTATGTACGTAGTGATTATTGACTCTGTAACTGACGGCTGGACTGTAGACCAATCTTTTGAAGCTGAGTTCTCAACGCTCGGCGAAGCGGAAGCTTATGTCCGCACGCTTGAGCGTTGGTCTGCTACGGACAGTCAAAATAAGTTGTGGACAACGAATGGTTTGCAGTTTAAAATCTTTTGTGAAGAGTTGGGCGAATACGTTTAATTTATGGAGGTATTTATGTTTAAGTATTTGTTTTCCTTTGTTTTGTTGGTTGGCTGCGGCGCTCCTCAAACCCCTACAGAAATCAAGGCGGATGATATGCTGCATGACTTTGTGGCTAACTGTAAGTCTCTTCACGGGGAAAGATGTGATACTCAAATGGTTATCCATAGTTTGTCAGAGTCTGCCGATGAACAAGGCTGCTGGTTTGAAGATGGTAATCCTGTTAGACAAATTGTGATTTATAAAAATCATGTAGATCAAAACAATAAAACCGCCGTTTATGAGCTATTTTTTCACTGTGGCTTAAATTTAGGGACGCTTGAGAGCAGCTTGTTAAGGTTTGATGAGTTTGCCAATCTTTTGGACCTTACAAAATAAATATTTTTTTGTTGAAAATATTTTTAAAAAAGACTATATTGTTGTAAGTGGTTGCAACAAAAAAGGAATTGCGCATGAAAAAAATAAATATTGGTATTACTATTTCAATTGATGATTACGAAGCAACAAACTTATTTAGCAACGGAATTCGACAAAATGTGATAACTCTTCAAAAATTATTCAAAAAATGCAAAAATATAAATGAATCGTACATGATTAATACCGCTAAAGTAAAGGGCAGTCCTGTAAATACTGCATGGAATGAGTACGCCTCTTTTATTATTACTAAGGAAGAGGCAAAACAAAAATGCGACTTAATCGTTGTTTGTCACGGAAGCCTTGCTGTAGAAGAATATGCTGCTTTTAAAGCAACAGGTAAAAAAATTGTTAAGCAAATTCTTGGGGCAGAACTAGCGATGTTTAATGAAAGGACTTTATTTAATATCCCCCCTGGTGGTATTTATAAAAAAAACGAACATGTTTCCGCAGTTTGGCTTAGTCCTCATTTTTACGAAAGAGATAAGTATTTTTTTCAAGCAATTTATGGATGCCAGACTCACATTGGGCCATACATTTGGGACAGCAAATTTATTCAAGAGCATGTTAATCTTTTTAATAAAAATAAAAAATACAATTTTACTGCAAATTATACTCCGAGCGGAGAAAAGGCAAAAAGAATTTCCACTATGGAACCAAATTTAAATGTTGTAAAAACCTGCGCAGTTCCATTGGTTACAGCGGAACTCTTAGAAAGAAAAAGTCCAGAAACCATTAAATTTTTTAGTGTTTTTGGCGGAAAAGAAATTATGCAAAAACCTGATATGATTCAGATGGTTAAAGATTTTCAAATTAATAAAAATAAAAAATGTTTTTTTGAAGCTAGATATCCAATTGTGTGGACCTTGAAGGAAAATACCGACATTGTTTTGTGCCACCAAAATCAATGTGAACTAAATTATTTGTATTTAGATGCCGCATGGCTTGGATATCCCGTCGTTCACAATAGCCCGATGATGAAAGAATTGGGTTGGTACTATTCGCAAAATGATTCAGAAACAGCAATTAAGCACTTAGAATACATAGCTAATCATTTTGATACAAATGATTATGTAGATGAAAAATATTTAAAAAAATCAAGAGAATATGCTTCTCAGTTTTTGCCAGATAATCCCAAAAATATTAAATCATACGAAAAGTTAATTGAAATGGTTTATAAATCTTAATTTAAAAATGGGAAAATAAAATGAAAGAAACGTGGATCAGTGCTTCAAAAGTTAAAAAAATGTTTGAGCTTTCTCAAGAAAAACTGGATGAACTGGAAAAAAATGGCAAAGTTCAAACAATGCTAGCAGTTGGAAATCGAAAACTTTATCTTATCTCTAGTTTAGAAGCTAGTGTTCAAAAAGTCGTTAACAATAAAAATTTTGTAAAAACAGAAGCTCCTAAACAAAAAATTAATTTTTTTAAAAAACTTTTATTAAAATTTTTTAGTTAGGAAAACCCTCAGCGCTGGTGTGAAAAAATTGGTTATTTTTCTAACTAGGAATTTTTATGAGACATTTATTTTTATGTGCATTATTCGTTGGTTGCGCAACATCTCCGCAAGTTCCAAACTTGGCTCCACAACCAACGCCCTCCCCTACCCAAACGCCCAAACGCAAGCCAAAATACAAGGTTGGCGACTGTCTTATGATTGTAGATTTGCTTAAAGGCGAAACTGAATCTCGCCATAGAGTCAAAATTGAGAAAGTCGGCGTAGATCGTTATTACTACAGATGGCTTCTTGACGACGGACGTTGGGACTCGGAATTATCTGGCAGCGCTGGCAAATTTGAAGTTTTAGAAAAAATTTCAAAAAAAGTGTTTGACTGCCCTAAAGTTTCACAATAAACAGTCGATAAGTCTTATATGAGCAATTCAGCTCGTAAAGGAGGCTTTATGCAAGTTTATGTAATTACTTCAGTGGTTAATTCATATGAAGATGTTTCTCCAAATTATGGCGCTGCCAGTGTGTGGTACGAAGTGTTTCGTAATAAGGAAGATGCTGTCAACCTTTTGAAAGAATGGGGTTGCGAGCCATTGTCAGACGCAGAAGATACCTTTGCTAGAAAAAAAGAAAAAGATGGGTGTGTTTACAATTTTTATTACAAAATCAACTCTCAGTTTTTAGGGGCTTAAGATGACAGAATATCAATTTTTTCTTATTTTTTCAATTGTTATAGCTGGATTGTTTGTGTTGGGGTTGATGGTTAATATCATTCAAGACTAAGGGGTCACTGTCATGGCTAATCCAAAAGTGATACTTCAGGCAGCAGACTTCTTGACCAAAATGAACATACCCTATAAGTCCATCAAGATGTTTGGGAAGATGCTCATGATTAATACAACGGATTATGAATCTGCTTGTATTATTGAAAGTATCCTTAATGGCTCTGGCGCAGCCAACGTCAGTGTAGAAGCTCCGGAGGACCGCTACAGCGATGACTATGCAGTGGTTGGCCTCATGAATGATGAAATTGAATACGATGACGAACAGGACGAAGAGCAATGAAACACTTAGTTGCAGCCATTATGCTCTTTCAAGTCTGCGGGAATAACTTAATTATCATAAAAGATAATCACCCTTACGCTGTCTGCGGCACTGTAACGCAATTATGCAAAAGTCTTGATATTGTTGACTTAATGTTGATTAGGCAGTCTTCGACTTGCAGCCGACTAAAAGAATTTAAAGTTATTGAATAGGGAGTTTTTATGCTGAAGATACTTTTGGCTTTGTTGTTAATTGGGTGTGGAACCGTCGAGCAACAAATAGTAGAAGTAGAAAAAGAAGTCCCTGTCCCGTTCTACATTGATAAGTCAAAAGTAGATTCTAAGCTTCTCCCGTATGTCATGGAATTTGCAGGCCATTGTGAAAAGTTTGGAGTTTCTGAACTTTGTCAAAAAAACTTTAAAAAAATTAAATCAATTAAAACAGTTAAATCTTTTTCTGAAAAAATGGTTTTGGGCAAGTGCTATATGCACCATAGTGGCCAAAGGTGGGTTGAAGTTACAGAAAGTTGGTACAACCTAGACTCACACTCCATGCGCACTGTCATTATTCATGAGATGATGCACTGCACTTTGGCTGCTGGAGACGCCGAAATCTTTCCTCATTACGACGACGAAGAAGACATCATGAACAGCTACCTTTTGTCAGAAAAAACTTTGTTTTTTAATTGGCCGGCTTTGTTGAAGGCTGTGTTTCTTAGGGCTGGCGGGACTTTGTCATTGACAAGCTCAGCAGAGACTGCTACAGTAACGCAAACCATGATGGACGAAACGGGAGGAATATCTTGTGAAGCCAGAAAAGATTAGTTACGAAGCACTAAAAGAACAATTTCCAGAACTGCTTGATAAGTGCCCCATTGAAGTTAGAGAGGGGTGGTACGGACTTGTTTGGGACATGTGCGAGCAGCTAATAGCTGCCCGCAAAGCCAAAGAAATACCTATTGATGGAGAAAGTCCTCTTTATTTTGTGCAAATCAAAGAAAAGTTTGGAACTCTAAGAGCTTACACTGACTACTCAACCGAAGAGGATGAAAAGATTATTAGAATGTTTGAGGACATGAGTCAGTTTGTCTGTGATACTTGCGGAGAAGCTGGCAAAATTAGAGGTCAGTATTGGGTTTATACAGCTTGCGACGCGCACACAAACCCTAAAGACAGGTAAGATATGGATTTTTTTAAGTTTTTGCGAGTCACTGAAGCAGCAGCTTTTGCTAGCTCTAAGTGGATTGGCAAGATGAACAAGAATGCAGCAGATGGAGCTGCTGTAGATGCCATGAGGGCAGAATTTGATTTTATGGACATTCAAGGTGTTGTGGCTATTGGTGAAGGTGAGCTAGACGAAGCCCCTATGTTGTACATTGGAGAGAGGTTAGGGACAGGCCGTGGCGACAAGTGTGACATTGCTGTAGACCCACTAGAAGGAACTGAGTTGGTTGCTAAAGGCAAGCCCAACGCTATCTCTGTAATAGCCGTAGGAGATTGGGGGACCCTAATGCGGGCACCTGACTGCTATATGGACAAGATAGTTGTTAATCCAAAAGCAAAAAGTGCCTCAGTAAGTCTATTCAATACTCCTACACAAAACCTTAAGGCAATTGCCGACACAATGAGGAGGCCAGTCAAAGACCTGACTGTTTGTGTTTTAGATAGGCCAAGACATATTGATTTGATTAAAGAAATTACCGAATTAGGAGCTAAAATATCACTCATCAGTGATGGCGACGTACTCGCTGCTATTGGTGTGTGTATGGGCAAGTACGATGTGTTGATGGGTATTGGCGGCGCTCCAGAGGGTGTTGTATCGGCTGTAGCAGTCAAGAGTCTGGGTGGAAGGATTCTAGGACGTTTAGTATTAGATACGCCGGAACTGAAAGAGCGGGCTGCCAAAATGCACAAACGCGACGATATAGAGTACGATACGGTAGACATGGCCCATGGTGAACATATAGCCTTTATTGCGACGGGGGTGACAGACTCTTTCTTGTTGAACGGAGTCACCCACAATGAGGTCCATTCAGTTATATTGACTCCAAAAGAAAGAAGATTCATAAAGACAACTTATGGCTAAGAAAAAAGAACCAGAAATAACAGAAGAACAGCGACTGCGCATTGAGATGCGTAAGCGCCTTTTGTTTACTATTTGTGAATCTAAAGAAGAGCTTCAACAATTTATTAAAACTTTCCTTAAGCTAGATTTGCCAGACTGTACAGTAGACGAACTGTCTACTTCTAATCCTATGGAGTCTGTTTGGCAAATTTACTGTACCATGAGGACCAACAAGGGAGCCCATCGTGTTGTCGTAGCTGCTTCTCGTAACTCAATGAAAACCGTTATGTCGGCAGTCATTCACTGGTTGGCCATGGTTCACTTTAGAAGGTCATGCCTGCAGATTGCCGCCATCAAAGATCAATCTTATAAGGCAATCAAGTATCTTAAGAAATTCCTCCGTATTCCAGAACTTCAAGACCACTTTGAAACAAACAGAGCAGGCGAACTTAGACTATCTAATTTGCCTCCCAACTCATATACATCTAAAGATGATGCAGACGTATTTGTGACAGCAGCAACCCTTGAAGGTGCTAACTCATCACGTGCGTCTATTATCATTCGAGATGAGTGTGACTTAACACCCAGAGAGATTCTTTCAGAAGTTGCTATGGTTGCCGACCCTACTCAAGACGAACACGGCTTTGAGCCAATCACAATTTCTTTGTCGTCTCGCAAGACTTCTCAGGGACCCTTGCAAGAATTGATGGAAGAGGCCGAGAAGGGCGAAGATACGGACATTAGGTTGGATAAGTGGTCAGCAGTAGACTTCATGAGAAAGTGCCCTCCCGAAGTTCACGGAGAGAAAAGACTCAAGGCATACCTTCATACGGAAAACCTTAAAGTTAGATGGGATGAGGAGACATTTCAAGAAGAGCCGCAGGCTATCAAAACCAAGTACAAAGAAATATTGGCCTACGAAGGCTGCGTTACTTGTCCTGCGTTTATTGCCTGTCAAGCTCGCGCTCCTAAGCAAACAGGCAAGTCAAAGACATTAAGAACAATTGCCTTTACGGGCAACTTTATTAAAGAAACCAAAGAAGCCAATAAGATTATTGCCCAGATTTTGAACTGGCGTCCTGAAACCGGCGGCTTAGTGTTTCCTACGTTTAGTCGTCATCTTCACGTGAGAAACGTGGAAGAAACTTGGCTTTGGGTAACTGGTCAACAATGGAAAGCGAATAGAAAATGCACTAAGCAGGATGTCTATGCTTGGGCAGTGACGAACAAGTGGGAAGTTAGCTTTGGTGTTGACTGGGGTGTTAGAGATGCCGCCGTGGTTACGGTAATTCTGTATTCACAAACTCAATCGCGTTGCATTGTTTTAAGCGTTCGCGCAGCTACGGGCTACCCTAACTCTCAGTGGGCTGAAACTATTAGACAAAAAGAATGTATGACTTTTCCGCCAGACATTATCTGCCCTGATATGGCCGATGCTGGCTCGGCCCATTATTTTCAGCCGTATGGCTTCGCCGTCAAAACTAAAAAGCCAGCTCAAATTGAAACAGGTGTAAGCCAAATTCAGTCGTTATTGTGGAACGTAGAGCGTCAAGAGTCCGACGTAGTATTTTGCAAGACGGAAAACGATTCGGGGATGGACTTTGCTATTGATTGTATGATTGGTTGGATGCACAAGAAAGACCCCCGTGGAGAGTTTGACACAAGTCGATACGAAGACGATGATAACACTCACTTTTGTTTTACTGCAGAGCACAAAGTTATCACAAGTAAGGGCGCTGTAAATATTGAAGATGTCCAGCCCGATGATTATGTACTGACTCACAAGGGTCGCTTTAAGCGAGTCAAGGCGGTTATGTCTAGTGAGTACAGCGGGGAGTTGTTGGAAATACAGCCATACGGCAGAGAGAGTATTTTCTGTACGCCCAAACATCCGTTCTTTACACTGTCTTTTGAGCGTTCAAATAAAACAGAAAACGGAATAAAGCTTACTGGACAGTTACGAAAAGTCGGCGAGCCAAGCTTCAAACCAGCAAAATCATTGCAAAAAACAATAAAAAATGCAAAAAACAAAGAAACTGTATTGTTTGGAGTTGATGAATCGCCAGAGGTCTTTACTTCTATCGATATGACTAAACTGCTTCCTCAGTGGACAAGATATTCCGATACCCTGTTGATGTCCCGTAGAAAAATGGATTTTTGTGAAACTAACATTGAATTTGACAAATACATGGCCTTTGTCCATGGGCATTTTGCCGCTGAAGGCTCTTGTGGCCAATCTAAAAACGGAGACAGAAATACAATATCCATAGCAATTCATCAAAGAGAAGCTTTGGTTAGAGAAGTGTATTCAAAAATCGCAACAAAATTTCATATTAAAAATATGTTTTCTTATAAAAAGGACAATGAGTTGGGAGATAGGATATGTATAAACTCCAAACCACTTTATACGGTTTTGAAGCCATTTGGCGCTCACTTAGATAAAAAGTATCCAGACTATATTCACAACCTAAGTGTAGAAAATACTTGGTATGTTATTCTTGGCCATGCTTTTGGGGATGGTCATTTTGCCCCTAATGGTTTGGTCATTTCAACGATATCAAAGCATTTGGCTTATCAACTTCTTTATATGATGCAAAAAGTAGGACTTAAACCCAAAATAAGGGTTAGGGAGTGTATTGGGAAGTGGGCTTCTATTGGCAAAAGCTCAACTTTTAAGAATAACCAATATATCGTTACTTTGGATATTAACGATACTCTTATTCTATTGAATAAAACGCAAGAGGACGAACTAATCAAGGAAGTCTATAAAGCCAAAAATATAAAAATAGACAAAAGGGCAGAGATGCCTAGTAACAAAATCAAGACGGAGGGTCTATACTCCGCTATGCTCATTAAAAAGACATCGACTCATCAGTACACTGGCAGAGTCTATACCTTGTCGGTAGAGGATGACGAGTCTTATACGGTTAATGGGGTTGCCGTACAAAACTGCGATGCTTTTCGGTATGCGTTGGACAAATACCGAACCTCTATGGAAATTCGTATCGCCTCCAAAAAGAATATTGAACAGGCCCCCATGACCCGCGAACAAGCCTATCGCAAAGATATTGATGCCGCTATGTACGATACCTATAAAGAAATGGGCGTCCCTATGATGCCGTCGCAACTAGCTGAAATGACTATAGACGCTTACAGAAAAGCTGGCATGGGGCACCTTATTGAAGGCGACTCTCAGGGGCCAGCTCCTGAACCAAAGAAAAAACTAATTAAGTTTAGCATCTAGTGTTAAAATAATCTTACAAAATAGTTTTTAAAGTCTGTGTTTTATTTTTAGGCTATACATGCAAACAAGTGAGATAAAAAATGGCACTAAAAGATAAAACCAAGTTACAAATTAGATATAGCTTAGTTACCCAAGATGCGGCCGAAGACTTAATTAATAGCGTGGAGCAAAGATCGGACGCAGATATTGCGGCAGATGCAGAGCTTTTTGCTGCGATTCAAAACGAACAGACAGCAAGAATTGCTTCAGATGCAACAATTCATAATAAAATCAATGCTGAAGCGGCGGCTCGTAATAGCTCATTGGCTTCTGAGTCCGAAGCGCGCCGCTCTGCCGACGAAGAGCTAGAAGAGCGTTTAGATGTAGTTCAAGGCTCTGACGCAGTTGCAGGATCTATAGCTAATTCTTTAAAAAATGCAAAAGCCTACACAGACAGTTCTGTTAGCACAGAAAGCGCGAGAGCAATTACCGCTGAGGCATCTTTAAGTGCAAAAATTAATAATATGGTGTCAAACGTAGACCCCGCTGCCTTAGACTCTTTGTCTGAAATTGTAAGCGCATTTCAGGATGCTGATTTAAATTTAAACAATACTATTACTACTTTGGCAAATAACAGCACTGTCAATTTAAATGCAGAAAAAACCGTTCGCCAAGTCGCCGATGCTTTGTTAAGTAATCGTTTGGATGTTTTGGAAGGTTCTGACACTGTTACAGGTTCGGTCGCAAAAGCGCTCAAAGACGCTAGGGTATATACCGATTTGGAGAAAACAGAAAGAATTGCCGCAGATTCTGCTGAAAAAAATAGTCGCATAGCAGCCATTGATGCCGAAGCGTCTTTGAGAGAAAATGCTGATAATATTGAAAAAACAGAAAGAATTTCCGCAGATTCTGCTGAAAAAGCATCTCGAATTGCCGCCGTTAATGCAGAATCGCAGTCTCGCAGGGACGCAGATGGTTTATTGCAAACTTCGATTGTAAGCGCGGAACTCTCTCTTGCGGAATCACTGAATAATCAAAAAAATACGCTTGAAACTTTAATAAATAATGAAGTTGCCGCTCGCGCACAGGCCGACGCCAATTTATCATCTTTGCTTTCCAACGAGGTAAGCCGCGCCCAATCCGTTGAGTCTGGCCTATCCAATTCTCTCTTTGCGGAAGTGGTTCGTGCGCAAGCTGCTGAAAATTCACTTTTAATTTCTTTAAATGCAGAAATTTCAATAAGACAATCCAGTGATATGGACATGTCCTCTCTTCTCAGTGCAGAGCAAGTTGCTCGTCAAAACGCAGATGCAGCTTTGCAAAACAACATTTCATCTGAACAAGCAGCCAGAATAACTGCCAACAATCAATTACAAAACGCAATCAATATCGAATCAACCGCTCGCAAGGCTGAGGTTGCCGAAGAGGTGTCTGCAAGAATTGCAAACATTGCAAATCTTCAAAGCATGATTGCTCATGAAAGCACCCAAAGAGCGGAAGCTGATTCGACAATTCAAAACAACCTCGGCTTGGAATCGGCATCTCGACAAAATTCTGATAATACTATACAAAATAATCTTAACGCTGAAATCGTTTTAAGACAAAGTGCGCTGGCAACCGAAGCCGCAGCTCGTCAAAATGCAGATTTAGCGTTGCAAGGAAAGATTGACGCCGAAAAAACAGCACGCGAAAGCGCCGATAATACTCTGCAAGTATCTATTAATAATGAGGTTTTGTCTAGGCAATCTGCTGTTTCAGCAGAAGCCGCAGCTCGTCAAGCCGCTGATGCTGCACTTCAAGCGAGTATTAATAATGTACTGTCTAACTTAGATACAAATGCGCTCGATTCGTTGTCAGAAATCGTCGCAGCGTTTCAAGATGCCGACTCCAATCTTCAGGGCGCAATTTCCAGCCTCGCTATTAATAGCTCATCTAAGGTAGACGATGAGGCAACCGCAAGAATTGCGGCAAACAATTCCCTTGCAACCGCTATTGAACTAGAAGCTCAGGAAAGAGACGAAGCGTATCAGTCGCTTCAAAATCAAATAGACAGCGAAATTTCAACTCGTCAAGATGAAATCGACGCAGAAATTACCGCTCGTCAAAATGCAGACTCATCCTTAGACGCAGCAATCGCCGCAGAGCAATCCAGCCGAGTTGCCGGCGATAGCTTTTTGCAGATTCAAGTAGATGAACTTGCTAACTATTTTAGAACACAACAGCAAGCGTCTAGTATATCGTCTACAAACGCTATTAATGCAGAGGCATCTTTGCGCCAAAACGGCGATGAGGCGTTAAGAGCAGAGATTGATTTAGAAACCACTCGCGCCCTAGCGGCAGAGTCTGCACTTGCAATAAGAATTGACAATGTTCTTGCAAATATCGACCCAGACGCTCTTGATTCGTTGGCAGAAGCTGTAACCGCGTTTCAGGCCGCTGATTCTGAAATTCAAGCCGCCATCTCAAGCCTTGCTTCATCGAGTGATTTTAATTTGAGCGAAGAGCGGTCCGCCCGCGCCGCCAGCGACTCCGCTTTAGGAGCAAGCCTGTCCGAGGAAGCCGCAGTTCGTGAATCGGGCGATGCAAGTATTTTATTGGCTTTAAGTGAAGAAATAATTGCTAGAGAAGCATCCGATCTTGTTGAAATGTCTCGCGCAATTGCGGCAGAAAACGCTCTTCAAGCGGCGCTAAATGAAGAAACAGCTTTCCGCGCTGCCTCTGTTATGGAAGTGCAAAACTCTGCCGATGCTGAAAAATCAGCCCGCATGGCGGCTGATGCTCAGCTTCAAGAAAAAATTGATATTGAGGTTCTTAATCGTATTTCCGCAGATAACGCAGAAACTGCAGCCCGTGTGGGGGCAGATAATGATTTATCAAATCGTCTTAATATGTTAGAAGGTTCTGATACTGTTACAGGTTCGGTTGCAAAAGCCCTTAAAGATGCCAAGTCATATACAGACGCAGAGGTATTTTCTGAGCAGCAAAGAGCGTTGGCCGCAGAGGCTAATCTTGCAGCAAGGGTTGACGCTGTTCTTTTAAACATTAATCCAGATGCTCTTGATTCCTTGTCTGAAATTGTAACTGCGTTTCAGACCGCTGATGCTAGTATTCAAGGAACAATTTTAGAACTAGCCAACAATAGCACAACCAATGTTCAAGCAGAAGCCTCCGCTCGTCAAGTCGCCGATAACGCGCTAAGCAGCGAAATTGATGTGGAAAAAACTGAGCGAATTGCTGCAGACAATATTCTTCAAAATAATATCAATACTGAAGCAGACTTACGTCAAAGTGCCGATTTTTCCGAAGAATCTGCACGTATTGCGGGCGATTTGATTGAAAAAACACGCGCAATGGCGGCTGAAGACTCTCTTCAAGTTGCCATCGCTGCTGAAGAAGCTCGCGCTGCCGCTGCAGAAGCTGCTCTTACCTTGTCGCTTAGCAGCGAAATCAGCCGCGCTCAGAATGCTGAAGCTGATTTGCAGGCATCTGTCGCTGACCTTGAAGCTGCGATTGCTGCTGAAACCCTGACTCGCGGAAACGCTGAGTCAACTTTTTCGGCAAACTTGGCTTCTGAAGTATCAGCCCGCGAAAACGCAGACCTTGTTCTTCAAAACAACATCTCAGGCGAAATCACTCGCGCTCAGAACGCTGAAGCTGCGCTTCAAGCTTCCATCGGTACTGAAGTCAGTGACCGTCAATTTGCCGTGTCTGCGGAAGCTGCCGCTCGCGAAGCTGCAGACGCTGCACTTCAGGCCAAAATTGACACTGAAGAAGTTCGCGCTGCCGCTGCAGAAGCTGCTCTTTCGGTAAGCTTGGCATCGGAAATCAATCGCGCTCAGGTTGCAGAAGCTGCTCTCCAAGCTTCCGTCACTGCTCTTGAAGGCGCAGTTGCTGCTGAAGCGCTGACTCGCGGAAATGCTGACTCGGCTCTTTCGGCAAGCTTAACTTCTGAAACATCGGCACGCGAAGCTGATGACCTTGTTCTCCAAAACAACATCTCAGCTGAGATTACCCGCGCTCAGAACGCTGAAGCTGCACTTCAAGCTTCGCTCAGCATGGAAATCAGCGACCGTCAGGCTGCTGTCTCGGCTGAAGCTGCAACCCGTGCAGCAAACGACACGGCGCTCCAAGGTACTATCGACGCCGAAGTAGCTGCCCGTGCCGCTGCTGTTTCGTCGGAAGCTTCTGCCCGCATTGCAGGCGATGCTGCAACTCTAATTTCGGCTCAATCATACGCTGACCAAAAGGTTGCGGACTTGGTTGCTTCAGCTCCTGCGGTTCTTGATACGCTTAAGGAGCTTGCCGATGCAATCGGTGGCGACGCCAGTTTTGCCGCTACCGTCGCTGGTCAAATCGGCGACGTTCAATTTAGGATTGATGCCGAGGAGACAAGAGCTATTGCAACCGAGGCTTCGTTGCAAGCTTTAATTGCAGCCACTCAAGGCGCTCTCGAATCGGAAATAATTGCGCGAGTAGCCGCCGATGATTTAATTCAAAATACCATTGCAATCGAAGCGTCTAATCGAGCCCAAGAAATTGCCGATGAGGTGATGGCGCGCCAAGCCGCTGATGAGGCAATTTCGGCTGATATTGCTGATGAAGGAGTTCGCGCAACAAACGCGGAAGAAGCCCTTGATGCTAAGATTGACCAAGAAATTTTTGACCGTTCAGAGGCGATGACACTTGAACAACAAGCTCGTCAAAGTGCAGATAACGCTTTGCAAAGTTCAATTAATTTAGAAATTTCAAATCGTTCCGCTGAAAATGCAGTTTTAAATGTCAAAATTGTTGATATTAATTTAAATCTTAATACCCAAGTTACCTCTTTATTTGAAAACAATTCCGCTGTTTATGCAGATGCGCTTGCTGGCACTCAAGATCCAAACAATCGAGATGGTTGGTATTTTAAAAATGCTGCTCAAGGGCAGAAAATTAACTGGTATTTCTTTGACGGATCGAAAGAGAACATTTCTCTTGGAGACTTTAGTGCATACGCGGTGGTAACTTTTGACTCAGTTGTTAGTAAGCCATTTTTGGCGGTTTATACAACTCCGACTGCGTCTGGAAACGCAGCCAGCTGGTACAAATCAAGAGTAGTTTACGTTGCTGACAGTTCCGCTGTGGTTGGCGTTAAGTATCTCATGCACTTTGGTCAAGATCCTAAAGTTCATCCTGAGTTGCCTCGCCTATCTATGTCTCCGTCATCTAGCTCAAATGGCACAAGAGAGGCTTCCGAGCGTGTATTGACAGCCGCACTTGGCTCTGATTCAGGAACTTCCGCTAATAATTGTCAGTTTGTTGCTGAATCGGTCGGTGTTTATAGCTCTGCAATTAAACGCAAGTCTAAGCTTGAGATTCGCAAATCTTCTAAGATTGACTTAAATGCTGAAATTACCAGCAGAACGGCTGGAGATGCTCAGGCTGTCCAGACTGCTAAAAGCTATACCGACGCTCAAATTGCGGCACTTAATTATGTTTCATCCGTAAATGGTTTGTCCGGAGCAATTAGCTTAGGGTCAGATCAAATTACTGAAGGTTCGCAAAACCTTTATTTTAATGAAACAAGAGCAAAAAATGCTGTAATTATTAATAATATGTCTGGCTTGCAATCAGATTTAGCTCCGTCCGTATCCGCTGTTAAAGACTACGCTGCACAATATATGAAAAAAGGCTCTGCAATTTGGTGTTTAGCCGGTGGCGAATATCCAACTTTGCAGGCAGCTATTGATGCGGCTTCCCCTGGGCAGGTAATCCTCCTCGGTGAAGGCGTTTGGGGCGATGCAACACTTAAGGGGCGCGTTGATATTATTGGATTGGGTGCGGCAAGAAACACCAGCATTGTTGTTGGTAAACTTAACTTTGCCCCAACAAGTGGCTCAGCTGTAGACAATCAAGTATTTATCTCAAATGTGCTTATTAATGCTAGCTCTACTGCCAGCGGAGTTTCGCTCGGCGGTACAGCCCCAGTGCGCCTTAACCTAAGCGGCTGTTATGTGTACAGAGGGTCAGGAACTTCTAGCCTAGTAAGCTTAACAAATACAGACACCTCCGCAACAACCGTGAGAATGGACGGATGTATTATTAATGCGGCCAGCACAGACGGAACATTAATCACAACAAATGTAAGATTTTTAAGAATTACTAATTCCGACCTCTACGGCGCCTCAAAAGCATTAGTCGTAAACGGCGGTCTTGCGCAGGTGGCCCTTTCTGGCATAGAGACTAATTCTGCCGCTGAAATCGTTCAAGTTGCAGCGGGCGCAACATGCGCTGTTAGTTCATCCCTTATCCGTAATTTGACCGCAAACGGAAGCGGAGTTTCAGTTGCGACAAACGGTGTGTTTGTTGTTTCGACTCTCGCTATGTTTGATGTGGCAAGCGGTACAGGATATTGCGTAAGAGGCACCGGAACAATGATTTACGATATGATTTCTTTTAATCATATTGCTGTTTTGCAGCCAAGAAACATAAAGCTACAAAACACCCTCAGCGTTGTTCAATTGCCCTCTACCCCTACCTTAGCGCCATAATGATTATTGGCCACGTAAAAGATGTAATTAAGGGAAAAACCAAACTTTTCTCCAAACGCTCTTCCAAGTGGCCGTCATTACGCAAATCTTTTTTAAAAACTTATAGCTCATGTGCAGCTTGCGGCTGCACAGAGTTTTTAGAAGTTCACCATATTGAGCCGTTTCATGAAAACCCGACCTTAGAATTAGATGTAAACAACCTTATTACGTTGTGCGATAAACCAGGGAAAGATAACTGTCATTTAAAGTTTGGCCATTTTGGCAGCTTTAAAAACAAAAACCTCAATGTCCGAGAAGATGCAGAAAAACACCTCAAAGAAAAAACTAAAGGATAGTGCCACCAGTCCGATAAGAAAATCATGGAGGCGAACTATGAATCTTATTTTTAGTGCTATTGTTTTGTTTGTTGGCTACTGCATGGTTAAAATTGGTTTTTTTTGGATTGGATTGGTAACGTGGATTTTAAATTTACTGTAAAATTAAGTTGGCCAACTACCCAACAAAGGATTTCAATGAAAAATATCTACGTGTGTGCTCCTTGGCGTGACCCAAATTCTATATTACAGTTTAATCAAATTTGTAATAAAATCATTAAGATGGGTCACAATCCCGTATGTTGGGCTACAGCGTATAACTCTCTTCTCGATTTTTCTGATTATAAAAATCGAGATAAGGCCGTCGTAATGGCTTCAATGCTGATGCACGGCTGTCACGAAATATGGGTTTTTGGCGCAAAAACGCCGACAATGTTAAAAGAACTGGAAGCGGCTACTGAAAAAAACATTCAAATTATAGAATATTCTATTCTTGACTTTCTTCATGGTTCGGGGTAAAATGTCAAAGACTATAGGAGTTTTGACATGTCCTATCTATCTTTGACTTTAAATACAGCGGCATCTTCAGTTGAAAATCCGCTAAAATCAACAACCGCTGCAACTATAAACTTTGAAGTTGGCGGATTGAAATTAGATATTGCCGAGGGGTTTTCTATCTCTCTGGACCCCTACGAAGAAAGAGTAATTGCCTCTACTCGAAAATCATTGAGTTTGGATAGTACAACTCAACTTCAGATTATTCAGCCCTACAACAGTTTAGACCAGGAGTCTTTGTGGAGAATTCGATGGATTGGAGGAACTAATCCAAATTTTCGCGTTCGTCGTGCATTGACCGTTAACGATTTAACCACCGTAAGCGTTGTTAGATTAAATGACAACGTAAGTCGCGTACAATTTTCTGGTTCAATCGGCTCTAACGCTAAACTAAATGATATTCTTCTTTTTGAAAAAGACAATGATATTGGACTACAGTCCCCGTTTAATGCCGTAAACACTGGAGTGCCCTGCAGAATTGTAGGCATTGGGCCAAACTACTTAGACGTAGAAGATTCTGGGGTTTTGGTAAATGATCCAAATGTTTTAATGGGATTTGATTATTTAGATATTTTAAAGGTTTTTTCTTCATTTGGGGCGCAAGTTACAGATACTTTAAATATTGCGTCCGTTGCTTTTAATTACGGAAACAGAGGTGCTTTTAAAATTGTTGCCGTGTCGGCAGATTATATTGACATCGAAGCGCCATCTCTTGTTCCCGAAACGGTAACCAACATTACAGAAGGGTTTAGGATTTTTATTAATACTATTTACTACATCGCACTAAAAGCAAAGGGTTCGTTTAAGTTAATGATTGATGAAAAAGAGCTTGACCTCTCTCCTTTAAATGATACAGCTATATTTGCAAGCTCCGTGACCTGCTCAGAGGTTATTGTTAAAAATTACTCAGACGGTATGCTTATGATTGAGGGCTTGTGGTGTGCTTCTGGATTGAATGGAACCACTTGTTAATAATAGGAATTTTACATGTCAGACGATAAGAAAATTACTATCAAAATAGCAGACGGCATAAGTCCAGACGAAAACATCAACGTCAACTCGATTGATGATGTGACTGGAATCATTAAGCAGCGCCTTGGTCGCACAATGCTGTCTAAGTCCGATGTTCAAAAAATCAACGAAGAAGAGTTCAAAAAGCGCAAATATAAACAATCTAAAGTCAAGTTTGGTTCACGCTTTAATACTCGCATTGGTGTAGGCGACTCTCTTTCAAAAGAACCCAAGCGCCTTTCCGATGCTGAACTCAAAGAGCTTTCATTGATTGACCCATATATTGGCGCAATCATCAACACCCGTGTTGCCCAAATTTCTAGCTTTGGTGCTCAATCTGAGTCTAAGTTTGACAAGGGTGTTCGCGTTATCGACCTAGAAGAGATTCGCCGTGAAGACTTTGAGACAGAAGAAGCTTTTGAGCGCGAACTCAAACTTCGTGAAGCGGAAAAGAAAGCCATCCTTGAGTGGGTGTTGAGGTGCGGTACTTCAGACAAAAGAATCCTTGATGAGATGTATGAAGCCGCCGACCCTACTTTCAAGCATTGTTCTTTGAAGGACTACTTTCAGGCTCAGTCCCGTGCATTGTTGACGTTTGGCCGTAGTGCTAGACAGAACCTTCTAAATGCTGATGGGACTATCTGCGCTTTTAGGCCAACTCCTATTGAGACTATCAAGCAAGTTAAGTTTGGCTCTAAGGTTCATGTAACCGCTGTCTCTGATATTGCTCAGCAATCAGAAGTAGACGCTGAGCAGTACAACAAGATTCCCGTTAATGAAAAGCCCATCGCTTACGTACAAGAAGTAGACGGCGTTCAGACTGGCTTCTTTACTGAAGAAGACTTGAAAGTTGTTTACTATCAAGTTCAATCATTCCTTGACCTCAATGGTTACCCAATGGGGCCTATTGAGTTTGCTTTGTTCTTGGTTTACATTCATCAGCACACATTGAGTTACCTCCGCAATCAGTTTGTAAAGGGTCAGCTCTCAAAGAGCATGATTGTCATTAGGCCAACCGACCCATCAGTCAAAATTTCTGATGAAGATATTGAATCTTTCAAGATGGAGATTCAAAACCTAGCAACAAGAACAGACAATAGTGCTGTTATTCCAGTCATTGGTGGGCCGGTTGAGCTTGAGCTTATCAAGACAACTGAGACTCCAAAAGATATGGAATGGATGCAGGTCGAGCAAACGGTCATTCGTGCATTGTGCTCTGCCTTTCAGATTTCCCCTACAGAAGCTGGCTTTGGACAGTTGGGCGATACTGCAGGCATGGGGCAAGGAAGTCGTGACTACGAACTCGTTCAAGGTGAAGAGCGCGGTCTAAGACTCTTAGTAGATATCTTGATGGAAGACATCAATGATGCCGTCTATCAAAACTTCCCCGAAGCCAAGAAGCGTTACAAGGTAGCAGCATTCGGCGTTGGTAATGAGACACGTGAAGGCGTGTTGCAACGCCAAGTCCAAGAGCTACAGACGACAGCAACTCTAAATTCGCTGTTCAGCGAATCTGACAAAAATAGACAATTTGAGTATGGCGGCGACGTTCCTCTAGCCTCTACGTTCCATCAAAATGTTGTGCGCTATATGACTTATGGAAAGTTTATGGAAGCGTACTTTGGAATGGAAGGTGCAAGTAAGCGTCCAGAGTTAGACTTTATTATTGACCCCAACCTCAACCAAGCCTATCAGCAACTCAAGATGGGTATGCAGCAGATGCAGGCTCAGCAGCAGGCATTGGGATTGCAAGGCCAACAGATGCAGCTTGAGATGCAACAGGCTCAGATGCAACAGGCGGCTCAAGGTGGACAACCACAACAGGGTCAGCCTCAACAGCAGCCAGAAGAGCAGCAGAAGTCAGAAGACGTTGAGCTTCAGAAGGCTTGGGAAGAGTCTATGAAGTCTAACCACGAAAGCCTATTGAAATCATGGCTTAGGATTCATGACTCAAAGATTGATGAAGAATAATTAAAGTTCGTTCCCGTGTGTTCCGATAATTGTACTTGGAGGTACCCGTTATGAGTAAAGCAGTAGAAGCAAGAGAACTAGCAGACAAGTTTAATGACCCTGAGCAAAAAGACAAAAGATTGCAGAGTCTTATGGATTTTATTGTTGATATTCTTTTGGAAGATGCGATTAGTGCTGCTAAGCGCGGGCTTTACGATATGTCTTACAAGATGGGCGATATGGAAAAAGAGCGCATCCGTCTTGCCAACCTCCAAGAAGAAGAAGTTACTAAAAAAGTAATTGATAAGATGAATCAGCTTGGCTTTCAGGCTGGCTTTAGCCGTCCCTACATCAACGTCTCATGGAAATAAATGAGACTCTTGACCAGCTCGTTGAGTTGGTCAAAAAAATCCTTTTAAAAAAGAAAACAAAAGTAATTGGAATAAGAGATTTAGAAAGGTCTGCTCAAAAGGCAGACATTCAAATAACTCTTGACGAAGATAATGTGGCTGAGTTATGCTTTAGGCTGCGCGAAGAGAACGTGATTGCCCGTCCTCAAGGAGCCGGCATCTTCCGCCACATTAGAATTGTGGAGTAATTATGTCTGAACATGAAAAAATAGTAGAAATGCTACTTGGCCTCAAGAGCAGAATGATTGCTGGCTCCAAGTCTGGCTATAGACGCCGTCATCCCAAAAACCTTGTCTGTTTTAATGCCAATGTTGTCGTCGAGGGCTTGGGTAAGGTTTGGTATGGCGACTTGGACATTACTTTGGATGAGGCTTTGTTAGTTAGACTGGCTCAGCTTCTTGAGAGAGAAGTTTATGTGTTGCAAGAGATGGACGGACGGTTTGAGAACGAAGATAACCCCAAAATCGAAAAAGCTGTATATAAAGTTGCCAAGATACCTTTTATGAGTTGGCATATTTACGAAGGTGAAATTCGCATTGAGTATTACGAGAGAAGCAAGAAAAGCGGCGTCATTCAAGAGAAGTCTAAAAGACAAATAGATAAAATTTTGGAAAGACTCAAAGAGCAAAGCGGAAAAGCGGCTTTTGTTTAACTGAAATTATACTTTTCTTTATGGTGTTTAAATGAAAGTAAATCTTCCTACGGTGACTCTTATTATTGCTGACTGTGTTGACTACGACAGAGCCAGACTCTCGTTCGACCATTGTAGGGCTGCCTGCAACTTTGGCGACGCCAAACTATTAACTCACTTCGGCACTCAAGACTCCAATATAGTAAAAATCCCCCAAATTAAGTCTATTGAAGAGTATTCTCATTTCATGATTAAAGACTTGGCTAATTACTTTGACACTCAGCATGTCTTGGTAGCTCAGTGGGATGGGTTTGTCTGGAAGCCAGAGTTGTGGAACAACAAGTTTCTTCAGTACGACTATATTGGAGCACCATGGCCTGAGAGTGTTCTGTTTAAGGGAGTGCCCAAGCATTTCAATGTAGGTAACGGGGGATTTTCTCTTAGGAGCAAAAGGCTTCAAGATTTTTTACGAGATGACAATAATATTACTATGCACAGGGCAGAAGACGTGGCAATATGCCAGCTCAATAGGGCATACTTGGAAGCCAAGGGGTTTACGTTTGCTCCGTTTGAGCTAGCTAAGAAGTTTAGTTGGGAATGTTTGGAAATGAGTCCAGCATTCGGAGTTCATGCTAGGTTGAGGTTGGTTAAGAAAGGGGAGTGATTATGACTATGAGTAAAATCATCCAATCAATAAAAGATATTCAAGAACTGAAGTCTAAAGATATTCACCTCGATTTAAAAGAGTATCCTTGGATTACTTACGATGGCTATCAAGTAACTTGCACTGATGGCAGTAAATACTCGGTGGTTATTTGCAATGAGCAAAACTGCTGTGAAAATTGGGGATACTTAGCTTCAGAGGATGACCTAAGCAATTTTGTTGGTGGTCGACTGCTCGACGTGGTTACGACAGATGAGGCACTTAATACAAAAATACTTAAACCCTATAGCTTGCAGACCGAAGAGTGCATATTTGTAACTTTTAAAACAGACAAGGGCGACTTCCAGTTAGTAGCATACAACCAACATAACGGTTATTATGGACATGATATTATAGTGGCGATGAATGATAAGGTAATTAAAGAATACCGATAAAAGAGGTAAAAATGATTAGATTATTGGCATTACTCTTATTGGTTGGTTGTGCGACTGCTCCAAAGCCTGATAAGCCAGACTTGTGTGCGACTGTTTATGACCCTCATCTCTGCCTTATTACTATTGACAGTACGACATTTGCTGCTCATGGCAGCAACCGCTGTGTTGCCATCAGAAAGTTGAAAAAAACTCTTGAAGAGAGAGGGCACAATCCGCTAATAGTAGAAAAAGCAGAGTGCGGAAGAGTTTATGAATAAGAGTCAGTTACCGAGGAATGCTCGGTAGCTTATTTTAAATGGAAGCAATTATGACTGAATCTAACTACATGAAATATCGAGGAAAATGCAAAGAAATGGCAGAACAGGCTGCTGCCGAAGACCCCTCGCTTACAGTAGTGCGCGGTCATTATTATTGTCCACTATGGAACCGCCGCGAACCTCACTGGTGGTGCGTCAAACCAGATGGCGAAATTGTTGACCCCACAGCCCTTCAGTTTCCTTCAGGTGGCCTTGGAATTGGCGAATACGAGCCGTTTTATGGTTACTTGGCCTGCGAAGAATGCGGAAAGACCATTCACGAAGACGAGCGCCATGCGGGTTATTCTGTTTGCAGCTATGAGTGCTATGGCAGCATGGTCGGATTGTTGCGGAGAAGTTTATGAATAGCCTTGAACAACTACAACAAATTAAAGAATTAGCCCTCAATCTTTTTGATGGCGAAGATGCAGCAAATGAATGGCTAAACACGCCAAATCATTTGTTTTTTGACAAAACGCCTCTTGAATATGCCAATAGTGTAAACGCCCAAAGTGTCCTCGACACACTGAAGGAATGGTCTGAAGAGCCTGTCTATCCGACTTTTGACGAGCTAAAAGCGTGGCTAGACATAAAGACTGAACATCTTGACCCAGAAGACCTTAAGATTGTTGACTCGTGTTTTGAAAGAGCTAATAAATATGGGTTGGAGTGGGAAATCATGTATGCTGCCTATCGTTCTCGCGATGCAGAGGGCGCTAACATTGTTGAAGACCTGCTAGATGCTTGTGATGATTGGGATATTTAAGGAGATTTTATGAAACTCGAAGTTGGCAAAAAATACCAAGATAGCCAAAATAGAGTTATTAAGATTATTTCAGATGTAGCCAGTCTTCCATTTTGTTACATAGGAGAAGTTCTATTTACTGGCGAGCTTGCAAGGTACTCACACGATGGAACGATTTATGGTTCTAATGACATCAATCTTGTAAAAGAACTCGGTACGACTCAGAAGATGGAAAGGAAGATTGAAGAATGAAACTCGAAGTAGGTAAAAGATACAAGGACAAGTTTAACAGAGTGTTTACGATTATCTCAGACCAAGCAAGACTGCCATATTGCTACGTCGGAGAAGGCGGTCGCGGAGCCGACCGTCTTCTTATAGGTTTTACGCACGACGGAAAAGCCTTACTTTCTGCCGAAAATCTTGTTTCAGAAGTAAAAGAGCCGCAAAAGTTTGAAGGCATTGTGTATGCTTTTTACAATAACTGGGCTAATTTTAATGATGCCATCAAGAGCCTTGGACTTGTTTATTCAATGGACAAAGTTCACTCATTACAGGCTAAGTATAGGATTACGATTGAGGAGGTCGAGGAATGAAACGCATTAACAAAGCTCTTAAAAAGCTAATAGCACTTGCGCAGAAAGCACACAAAAAAAGATTCATTCGGCTTTTTATGAAACGCAGAGAGAAAGGGGATGAGGAATGAAAGTCTATGTAATTGTTGAAATATTGCATACACACGCACTCGGCACAATACAAGAATTAGTCAGTCAAGCTTTTGGCACTGAAGAGCTGGCGCAAGAGACAATGAAGCTATGGAGTAGTGACTCATATCCAGACAAAAAGTTTGCTATTCGAGAATTAGAGCTAAAGTTTATGGAGAAGGAGGAGCAGGAATGAAAAGCATAGAAGACTTGCCTGAAGAAGTTTACCTAGTTTTTGAAAAGAAGTTCAACGAATACGCATATCTGCGATGTACTTACGCGGAAGTCATACTTTGTGCCGAACACTTCTTTGTCGCAGGCTATGAAGCAGCCATCGCCGAACGCGCAAAGTTCGATGAAGAAAACGGATTGATAGTTAAGGACATCACGGAACTATGAAACGCATTGAAGACGCGCCGAAGGAATTGAAGGATATGTTTGATAAGGTTTTTGAAAAATGGTGGAGTGAACTAGAGCCTACACATGGTGAAACATGGTTGTATGATCACCGCCGAGAAGTTTTAGAGCACTTTTTCCTGAAAGGCTTCGATGTTGCGATGGCGACAGGCGGATTGCCTCAAGGACGAAAGCGCACAATCACAAATCTAATCAAACTAGACGGACAGATTTACGCCATTAGCAATGACGGTAAGCTATTCATCAATCACTACACACGACCGGAAGAATGGCAGGCATTTCCAGACTTGCCGCAGGAGGACTGATGTTACAAAACTTTACCCTACCTCCTAGCAACTACCTATACCATTGCCTGTACGTTGACGAGTTTAACGCCCCAGAAGACAAGATTGACCGGTTAATAGAAGACATCGTTAAGGAAGAGGCAGAATGGGGCGAGTGGCCGGAGTACGAGTGGATTAAGCATAAGGTTGTCAGTGAGTTCATGCGAGCTGCGATTACTTACTATGTAGTCGAGGTGAGGGGGAAAGAGAAATGAAAGTCTACGCAATTGTTGAAAATTCTGGCCCATTTACTGTCCTTCTTCATTTGACTGTTTATCGCACAGAAGAGCAGGCTCAAGAGGCCCTTGAACAAATCAATAAAGATTACGTAGAGTGGTCAAAAGATACAGAATTTGTTTCTAAAGCAAAAGTTATTGAGTTAGAAGTTGCGGACTAAAGTTTTTCCTTGTCCTGCCGATAAGCCTTATGTTATGAGTGAGAATTATGAGTCTTGTCCACTATAGACAAACTACTTTGCCTATAATAAAAGCCACTTTCACTATAAACAAATTTCATACTCATGAAATTTAGATTACGAACTAATGAAATTATGACTCTTTATAAAGTTTTATCAATAAGAATCCGATAAGCAAATCAAAGGGGGGAAAGCCATGTTCTACACTATCACAGCAACAATTGATGACGAAGTCTACGTAGTTGCCACAAACGTCCCAGACGACGAGCTTGAAGGAGAGCTTCAACATCTAACCCGCAGGCACGAGTTTAAGAACGTGGCTCGGTTTGAGATAACTGAAGAGCCTGTTTTTAGTCTATCGCCTTAGCCTAAATTAACCACCAGTCTACTTTTAGGCCAACGCCTTATCCTAAAATAACACCTACTCTAATTTTAACTTCCATCAAATTGACAAATCCTTAGACATTGTCTACCTTTACCTCAAAGGAGAGGCGAACTATGTCTGATTTGCTTAATAATCTCGACTCAGTCGAACAAGACGCAGAAAAACAACAAGAGTTCTTCAAGATGCTAGACGAAATGGTGTCTTCCTATGGCCATCTCGTTATGGAAGTGCAGGCTATGGGCCAAAAACTCCACGACCTAGCTGGCCTAGCTCATTGGTCAAAAGAGCATATCGAATATCTTCTAGCTAAAGACGAAGAATATATGGCAGCCGTCAAGGCATTCATGGAATCTAAGGAGAGCAGCGATGGCAGCGAAGCCGACGCGGTTTCAGCAGACGTGTCCGAGAAAGCTTGAAAAGCTTCCCTCAACACACTGCCCACTAGCCGTAGAGTCTATCGAAGCAATCAAGGCGGGACAGCCAGACAAAGTCACCTGCCCATTCTTCGTTAATGATATGCACTCTAATTATTGCTTTTGGAAATTCATGGATGAAGATGGCGAGGCTATTGATTCTGCTCGCAGGATTGCTCAGCTAAATGTTATGCAAGAAACCGAAGTTAAAGAAATTATTGGAAATACTGCCGAAACTATTTTAGAATCGGTTAATTCTGAAGACATTCAGCTTTTCAAAGAGGCCGTCTATGAAGCCATGCCAGAGGCATCCGGTGATATTTACACTCAAGAGTCATGGGTCGAGGAAGTCATAGGGGCCGAGGGATTGCCACAAGAACCGGGCAAACCTGGTCGTAAAAAGAAAGTTAAAATTCAAGCACCCAAGGGTTTTTCAGGCGGACATGCTTTGCATAAATCTGGAAAGAGAACTCAGTTGACAGGATTGTCGGCTAAGTGGCATGAACACGTTAAGGATTTCCAGAAAGGCGACACGCCTATTCGCATGACTTCTAATACAATGACGAAGAAAAAAAAGAAGGATGAAAAAGATGAGGACGCATGAGGCGGTTGAAAAATTAAAATCCGAAGTTCTCACCGACCGCGAAGACGGAGTTTGGTTTCTTTATGTAAATGCCTTACATTGTTATAAAACATTAGAGCACCACGCTAAAAATGAAACTGATTGGAAGCTAAAAGATTTATTGAATAAAATGCTAAGTGATTTTAGGGCATTGCATGAAAAAGAAAACACTTAAAAACGTCAAGCCAGTCTTAAAAACAATCCAACACCTTAAGTTCATCAAGCAGCTTGAGAAGAATGGTAATTTGGCGTATCAGATTATTGTAGATAAAATGGTTGACGATATTGTTAGCTACTTAAAGTCAGAGAGGTTGGCCAAGGCAGAAGACTCTCACAATATCCCTAAGAACTGGTCTAAGCTCGTTCCACGTATCGAACTTAATGTAAATAAAACACTTGGCCCTATTATTGAAAAGTACATGTTGGCTTTGAAATACGCCTTACTTGGTAAAGCCGCTGGCCAAGAGGCTGAAGATGCCGTTGAAGAGCTGGGACTAAAGACGTACCTGCCCAAGGGGCTTTTGTTTCAAGGCTTCTTCGACGCTGTGGACACACAGTCCGATTATTTTTCTAAGGCCCTAAAACTACCCAAAATCAAGACGGACGCTTCCAAAGACCCGTTCATGGAATACACTTTTAAGTTTATTAAAGAAAAGACGGCCAGACATCTTCATAAAACTCTTGTCGAAATGAAAACAAAAGCCTTAACGGCGATTGAACAAGTTATTACAGAACATAATCACGAAAACACTTCAAACGTCCATAGAGTCGCTAACCAACTTGCATCCGAACTTACAGAAACAAAAAAGAAACGCGAGGCCGTCCACGATGCCGTCAAGGCAGTTGCCGAACACAAGCTCAGCCTCACTAAGGCAAAACAGACTCTTAAAGATACTTTTAAAGATTACTCAACAAATTGGGACTTGGTTGTTAAGACTGAAGTTGGCATGGCGTCTGCTACGGCAACAAGCCAAGCAATTATGAACTTGGCTGGCTCCAAAGACAAAGACGTAATTGTGACGATTGTTTCAATCGAGGACGATAGAGTGTCTGAGGAGTGTAAGAATTGGTCTAGAAACGAAGATGGTTCTTTAAAATACTTTAAACTTACAGGTTTAAAACCAGCGGGCTATAATTTGGGTAAGAAAAAGGCGCAATGGGAAAACTGTCAACCATTGCGTCACTTCAGGTGCCGCTGCACGTTAGTTTACGTCCCTAAAGGGTATAAGGTAGATAGCTTTGGCTCGTTAGTAAAATTGAGCGAAGGCGAAGAAATTAATATAGAAAGCTAAGGATTTAATATGATTAATAATTTAACAATTTTAGTTTCTTCTACAAACAAACCAACATTAGCAAGAGCCCTTGCTTCTTTGCAAGTTCAATCAAATTCAAATTGGACGGCTCTTATAGGTTTTAATGGCTGTAAACCAACTGAATTACCAAAATATAGCAAATTTACATATGTTTATTTAAACGGCTCAAACAAGGCAACCACCAAAGAAGAGATAAACAAAAATGTTCTAATTAGATTAGCTATGACAGATTGGGTTTGTTTTTTAAACGATACTGATACTTTTTGTCCTAACTATGTCGATGTTTTTGAAGAAGAACTGAGCGCCAATCCAGACGCCGACTGTATTGTATTTAAAATCAACGAAAAGCATTTGATGCATTTTGCTAATACTGAAACAAACATTCCGTTTGCAGTAAAAAAACAATTTTTAGAAAACAATAGTATTTGGTTCAGTTCCAATAATGAAAGCAATTTTGAAACATTAAGATTAATTTATAGTGTCACAAAAAAAATTGTTTTTTCAAACAAATCTACTTATAATATAGATTTATAAAATCAAGCGTCCTCATCCTTACTTTTAATAATATGAATTTTTTCTTGTTTGAGGTAAGAGCTAAACACTTTGATTAAGTGCTTTTCCACTGCTAACTTCCAGTCTTCGCTAAGGGCGGAAATTCCCGCTGTGTTTCCGGATTGGGCATTATATGCAATTGCATGAGCCATTTTAATAAGGTCTTGAGCGTAAATAACTAAATGATAGTCTCCTGTTTTTCCTTCAGCAATTAAAGTGTCAATTTCTTCCTTTGAATATGTTTTCATTTATAGTCCTTTTTTTAAAAAAATTAAATAATTGTATTTTTTGCTTTTTTCCATCTATCGGCAGATATTCTTATTTGCTTTTCTGATAAGCCCAATAGCTCCCACTTACCACTTAAAGACGTTAGGGTTGTTCTTCCAAATTTAATTACCTCATCGTTATCTAACAAAACATAGATTATCATTTTATTAAGCATAATAATGACACCATGGCCAACGTGACAATTTTCATCTGCAAAATCAACGGTGTCTCCTAGTTCAATTCCCATTAATTGTAACTCATCATGCGCCCAAGGCGCAACAATTGCCTCCGTGTTCATTTTTTTTACTCCCTTAAGGTGATGGCACCAATTTCCAAAATGGGTCGTTGCTTGAATGAGTATAAATTAAAATTTTTTTATAATACCACCCATCTGGCCGATCAATTTTTAAATTATTAATATATTCTTCAGAATATCCTTCTAATTGGTCACAATTTCTTAAAACTTTCAAAATATCTTCTTTTGATGGCATCGAAGACAGAGTAACATCAGAATGATATTCATCCTGTCCTGTGTTCCAATAGGAGACTATATACAATTTATAACGATGAGGAAAGGAAAAATTCATATTATGCCCTTAAAAAATATTTAATCTCTCCAGCGCACTAATAAATTTAAAAGCCGACATTTTTGATACACACTCTACGGTTTCCATTTTTCTTGGACAATTTGAAAAATCCCAAAAATTTAAATTCCAATCAGACTCGCAAAAATTGCAAATTATATTTGGAACAACTGAAATTGTTTGAGCCAAGCCTCTATACGGAATTCTTAGCTCTGGTTTAATCGTCGTAAAGCCACAAACAACTGGAACCTGAGTTGTCCATGCAATATGAATTGGACCTCCATCCATGCCAACCACGGCTCTGGACTTGCTCATAATAGTTGCAAGCTCTCTAAAAGATGTTTTATCTCTTAAATCAACTCCAAAGCCAGGATATTCAAAATCGCTCATTGCTAAGTTGCTTTTCCATATACTAATTGCTCCTGTTTTTCCTACATACACTGGAACTAGCCCCTTTGCGTAAACATATTCAGCTATTTTTTTTATTTCCGTTGCAGGGATTGTTCTTTGTTTGTCTCTGTAAGTTGTAATAATAACAACGGCTTTGCTAAAATCTACGCCATATTTACTAACATCCGTTGGATTGAGCGGAACGTATTGTAATTCTGCATCGCTTAAAATTTTTGCCATCAACCCAATGCAAGCATAGTGGGTTAGTTTTAGTCTCGACGGCGTCAGTTTACATGCGTTTCCGCTTGGAGCAGGAATATTTAAGTATCTAACCGAATAATCTTTATCATAACTACTTTGAATTTCTATAAATTTTTCTTCTGGAACAAAGGGGAAAAGGTCTTTAAAGTCTGGAAAAATTGCAACTTTGTAATCGGTTTGTTGATGATACGTTTCAATTGCGTGTTTTAGTATTGGCGCTGCGGCAATTAAATCTCCAACAGCTGCGCTATTAAGGCAATAAATTGTTTTGTTAGAAAACATAATTAAATATCCTTATACACAATATCGTCCGTTATTGTTTCATATACGTTATATCTTGACTTAGCATACTGTTTAAAAATATCAAAGAACTTTTCGCTGTCATTGTTCCAAATTCCATACCCAGCAGTTGTAATATCAATAAAAATTAGCTTTTTTCCCTTCTTGTATCGCAATCCACGGCCAATAACCTGCCGAGTCAAAGCCTCTGCTGAGTTCTGAACACAAGAAATCATGAAGTCAACATCGGGCAAATCAATACCTTCCCCAAGTAGGCTACTGTTAGAAACCAACAAATTAGTCTTACCGTCTTTAAATTTATAGAAAGGATTGCGATATCCACTATGGGCGGGCTCACAAGATATCCCCATCTCGGTTGCATACTCGCAAAACTCTGCCGACGGCTCTACGGTCTTAAACAACACTAAGACTTTAAGACCCTTGTTCAGCCCGCTCTTTACCAAATTAAGCACCGTATGGAGTGCTTTCTCATGAGTCGAAAGCATCTTATAGGCTGTCTGCTGATGAGTCATTTCTCGAACGCGGCCAAGTCCAGTAATCGTAAGGCAGGTGATGGCTACAGGACAAAGATACTCATTATCAATAGCCCATTTACTGTCCCTCTGAAAGACGATAGGACCTACAATCCCATGAAAGCCTAGCTCTAGGTTGTCTGCCCTGACTGGGGTCGCAGTAAAGCCATAGATATACTTGGCTCGACTCCCAAAGATAGCTAGCTCTTTATACATGTTAGATGAAGAGTGGTGGGCTTCGTCGATAATAATAGCGTCAAAGATGTCTGAGTAGTTACGGCCACTGTTAACAGTGGCAATAGCAATATCGACACCCTCTTTAAATTTGTGTTTGCCTCCAATTCCGCAGCTCTTGGGAGCAATCTGTTTGATGTCTTTGAGCATCTGGGAAATGAGTTCGACAGTAGGGACAACAATCAGGACTCTAAGGCCACGCTCGATGAGGGCGCGGCTCAGCAGACTGATACACATTGACTTGCCCGTTCCTGTGGGAAGGACAATACAGCCTCTTTTATATTGCAGGGCCGTTCTAACGGCATCGGCCTGATAGTCTCTTGGAACTTTAGGGCCAACTGGAGACAGGTTAAGCTCCTTGCTTTTTTCCTTGTGACCATCCATATTGGGCACAAGCCACCAAAAACCTGGGGGCACACTCAAGGTGCCGTCCTCGTTGTCACCATAAAACTCAACTTTAGTTTCCAGTTCTAACTGTGCAATTTCATTCTTTATTTTAATTGCGTGCTTGTCATTGTAAGGCTTTTGACGTTTGAGTTGTTTAATCTTTGAAATGACACCTTTATTTTCAACTGTTAAGAGATTCTTGACAGTTTCAAGTACACTCACAGAGCCAGACAAGGTGATTTCATTGTTCTTGTATTCGCCAATAAGGCCGTGTATGGGTTCAAAAGCATTATCTTTAGCCATAAAAACTCCGTTTTATCTGTATTACCAAACGCAAACATACGAGTCAATGATAAAATATAACAAGTATTTCATAGGGGTTTCAGATGGGACTAAAAGTCTTTGGGTTGGGAGCGGTACAGTCAGTCGACAAACAAGGCGAACTGATTGAAATTGCTAATATTGATACATCCAACCTACGCATGATTACAGACGAACACAACTCCGACCAAAAGGGCGCGTGGTGTATTGTTGGCGGAATTACCGCTCACAAGAAAATTATGTCTGAAAAAGATTGCGAGACTCCTCGCCAAAAAAAATGCTGGGATTTGGTAAAAGTCCCCTATCTTTATGTTGAAGGAGAACTTGCCGATGGACACCCAAACGCAGATGCTGCTGCTGCACTTATTCGCTATACCGCTGCTAATCCTGATATTCCCCTAAAAATTGGTATGTCAATCGAAGGGCTTATCTTAAAACGCGGCGGGCCAGAAGGGTCAACAGAGCATAAAGTCATCAAGCAATCTTCCGCCGACGCCATTGCTATTACAGCTAAACCTTGCAATCCACAAGCTCAGATGTTTCCAATGAACGACCTTATGAAGTCTTCCATTGAACCACCACCTGCAGAATACCTGCAGAAATTCATGAAGTCTGAAGGCGCTACGGAGTCTTTTAAGCATCGACCTGAAATTCGTCTTCAGCAGAAGCTTCAGCAGTTGAAAAAATCTTTGGAAGATGTTTTAAAGGGTGGTACATGCTCTGTTAAGTGCTGGAGCTGCGGCGATACCGAACGCATGTTCAAGGCATCACGAGAGTGGAGTAATCGCTGCAAAAAATGCGGAGATGCTCGCAGTATGAAAGACATTTGGAACGCTTTAAACCAATAAGAGGTTGATATGCCAAGTATTTTTTCTGATAATGGTGTAGCTGGTCTAAAATTAGATTACGGTGATGCCACAAAAGCTGTTCTCGCTGCTGCTACAGAACTAGCACCTGCAATTTTAATGACATTGGCAGACCAATCTCACAAAGTCATTTTTCATAATGATTCCGACCAAGAAGTGCAAATTTTGGTTTCCAATCCGTCTAGCTTAGACGGCGTTTGGCAAAAACTATTGTGCTTGGCTCCTGCGCAGTCTCTACCCATTGAAAATTATGCGGGGCCAATGTGCCTATTTCCTCCGCGCACTAAATTTGCAGCATATTCATTGGGTTCTCACGTAGGAGTTGGCGACCCTGATGGTAAGTGCAGAATTTACGTGTGGCTAGGATAAATTAAAGGCTCCTTTCGGAGCCTTTTTTATTTCTTACTGAGTCTTGCCACTTCTTGGACAATCACATCAAAGACAGAAGTATTCCTCTCGTCAGCCAACTCAAGCAAGCGTTTCAGGATAAGCTCAAGGGTTTTATTGGCCACGCTCTTATCGTAATCGGTTTGGCTAGGGCCGCTAATGCGCCAATCTCCCGTCGTAACAACCGGACTCTCTTCTTTCAAGACTTTAGAAAGAACTTCTGGTTTCTTTGGTTTTACTTTTGATGGCTTTTTGGCAGTTCTATTGTGAACACTCACAAACACATCTGGTTTAGGGGTGGGCTTGGCAACGGATACTTTAGGCTTTTTGCCTGATTTCCTAGAGGCAAACTCTGCCCTTAGTGCGCTCAGGATTGGCAACTCTTCAGGGGTGTCTTGTTTGTTTTGTTCTTGGTCAAGCGCCTGCTTAGCCTCTTCGAGAGAAGAGAATCGTCCCAAGTAAACTCTCTTGGAGTCACGAATAATTCTTACAAGATACTTACGCTCAGTTGCGCTATAAGAAATGCCCTTAATACCAATTTTCATAATCATTTCCCTTCCTTAATAAATCTTTTAGTTACAGAACACCATTCGCCATACATTCCATCACGCGCAAAACGTCTATTGTCATTTGCAGAATCACCAACATGAAGATGAGCTAGGCCCAACGCATCTAACCCATGAACAGCCGTATTGAACATATGAGGCGCATAAGTCGAACGCCCGTCAGCATACCTTTGAGCCATCCACAACGTATCCCTAATTATCTCTTTAAGTTTTTCATTTTCTTCTTTGAGTTTTTTCATCGTCATGGCGGCTCCCACTCATATTCATAAGTAGCAATGGCAACACTATCATAAGCGAACCGACCAGCACAAGAGCAAAATTAAACATAGCTCACCTCCATACCATTCTATTCGGTCTAGAATGGAAAAACCTTTAGTATTATTGTAAAATAAGGCCATAAGGTCACGTCCAAACTCCTGTAAAGGTGCAAAATGTCTGAAATTTTACATAAAGACTTAATTGGCGAAGATATTCATGAATTAAAAGTTACAGTATCTGCAGCCCCCCCAGCTTCGGTTCCAATATTCGTAGGGCAGGGCTATTATGATTTAGTAGCCAAAAAGTTTTATGTGGCGCAAGGAACATCTTTGTTGTCAGACTGGATTACTACAGATATTCCGCCATTTTTGACTTTTTTGGACACTAGGACAATCTCTTGGACTTCGACCACCAGCGGCGGCGGCACTCAAATTACATATAGTGCAAACGTGGAAGAAGCGGAGTTAATATTAACTTCAACTAATATCACAGACTTTTCAAACGCCGTTCTTACTCTTCCAGAAATTGTTTCTTTGTTGGCAGACCAACACACTCGTTTAATTTTAAGAACAGGAGGAGAGCCTAACCCAACGGTATGGAGCCCCGCTGTTTTTAATGGCCTAGAGCTTGACAGCGATTCTCAAAAAATTAAACTTTCTCAAAACTTATCTGAAATTGGCGACCCTACCTTCAACGAAACTACACTGACTATTCGTTCAAGAACTCCTTTATTGACTCTGACTTCTGGTGGTACTCCTACCGCTGCATCTTTATACCTTGACGGCAGTAAGGGTATGGTTGCGAGGGGCTTTGCCGGCAGTACGTCTAGCTTTACGTTGCAAAATGAAGCCGGAGACGACGTACTTAAAAATCCTGTAAGCACCGATCAACTTGTTCTTCCGTCGTTAGGTGGATTGGATGCACCTTACGTTGTTCATTCCGATGCAAATGGATTGCTTTCTGCATC
>Ga0129333_10000199_pt1 | contig 42828 bp, 41 predicted proteins | sample CPB6_08_DNA_FD_94474 | JGI IMG/M metagenome (GOLD analysis project Ga0129333, IMG submission 94474) | Freshwater to marine salinity gradient microbial communities from Chesapeake Bay, USA - CPBay_Sum_0.6_0.8_DNA | ecosystem: Environmental > Aquatic > Marine > Coastal | place: USA: Chesapeake... | reverse complement strand
TCGTGGATTCATTCGTTCTGACTTCCGAGTATTTGCCAGTGGTTCTGATTCCACGGCAGATGTACTTGAACGCTATGGTAGATTACCCGTCATTCGAGGCGGAACATGGAAAGCAGGAAGAGTGAAATATGAATTCAAGGTCAAGGAGCTCTCTGAAGATGTAACTTATGTTGCACTTGTTTGCGGAATATCCGGTTATGAGGAGGGCGTGACAAATGAAGTGCATTTCTGGAATTCAAATGGCATTTTAGACAAAGAAATGATGGATTTGCTCAAAAAGCTCATCCTCGACCCGGAAACGGAGAATTTCAAAGAAAATCGTATGCAATAGCTAAGCCCCATTTGGGGCTTTTTTTATGGCTTGCATGACATCATGAACAATCGATTGTTCACGATTCCCAATGATTGATATGCATTGAGTCGATGATTGAATATTGGCGTTGACACATAATCTGCCATCATCCCTGCAAATGTAAAACTATCACTTAATCTCTGCATCATCAATGCTGAAGAAGTAGCATAAGCAAATGTTCCGGTTTCGGGAGCTTTTGCATAACTTCTTTGAATGTCCAGCGCATTTTTTTGCACGATTTTTTGTCCATTCACGATCATGAATGGATCCTGCTGAGAATCTCCCAAGGCATACAATTCTTTCCCATCATGCGTAAATCGCAATTGACCGATATTGATGCCGGCATCATATTCAGCGGTATTCATCACGATGAAATTCATGCCTGCTCGCATTGCAATGAGTCCCATCAATGGATCAAATGGATGCAGTGCAATATTGTCGATACGATCATATCCGGAAGTCTCAAGCGGTTGAATGAAATCGGATGAATATAAAAATCCCATCATTCTTGTACCCATTCCATAAGAACAAACCATTGCATTACCCGATTGATTGACTTGCAAATGCTGAAGAAATTGCGCTGAGAGCAACTGTTCATTATTTTTGAACAATCGCCAGATATCTCCCTGCTTGCCTGCATGAATCAATGCATTGTCAAACATGAATCCTGGAATACTACATTCTTCATATCGACCTATCTCTTCCTCATTCAACATCACCACAATCCCCGAAGCATTCTTTGATGCATATGCCCAATTGCTTCCATCAAAACTCAAATGAATGGCACCGCTCCGATTGAATAATTGATGAGTGGACTCTTCTTTATCTCTGATGATATGCAATTTTTCACTTTGCCCTTCAATCACCGTATAGGCAAAAGTGCCATAACGAGAAAATGTCATAGTCCCGGGTTTACCCGCACCAAGCGGGATCATGGTATCATTCGTATAAATGTACCAAACTCCATTTCTCAATAAAGGATAAGCATGGCGATCCCCCATCGGAGAAAAAATGGGCTGGCTGAGCGAATCTCCATCTATACCCTTTTTCCCGTCAATGATCATGGAATAGCGTTTGCTGAAAGGCGATGTGACTGCCCACCAATGACCCGTTGTGTCTTGTCCCATTGCTATGAGTGGCTCAGCGCCATCGAGCAATTGTTCGGAAGAGCACTTATTTTGCGCATGTAATATGCCTGATGCAATGAAAAGCAAAGCAATGCAGTATTCGCAGAGAATTCGTAGTTTCATGTATTGTAATAGAGTAAAACAATGAAAAGATGATCTATTTCATCTCGGACATACATCTGGGTTTAGGAACCAAAGAACAACAAGCAGAAAGAGAAACTGCATTGATTGAATTTTTGCAATCAATCGAGCATGATTGCGAATCACTTTATATCATTGGCGATCTCTTTGATTTTTGGTTCGAGTATTCAACCGTGATTCCCAAACATTTTTATCGGATCCTTGCTGAATTGAAGCGATGGACGGATAAAGGAAAATCAATCACCTATCTCATGGGAAATCATGATTTCGGACATCATACATTTTTCAAAGAAGAATTTGGGATAACAGTTCATGAGAATGATCTAACGATAACAATCGGCGAGACTTCATTTTATCTTGCTCATGGTGATGGCAAAGCATATAATGACACCGGTTATCTAATCCTGAAACGCATACTACGCAATCCATTCAGCAAATTTCTCTTTCGATTGATTCATCCGGATATTGGAATCGGTATTGCCGCATGGGCTTCCAAAGGGAGTCGCATGCACACCGATGCAAAAGAGTTTGGCGAACAATCAATCGGCGATGGATTACGCGATTTTGCAGAGAAAAAAATCAAAGAATCCGGATTTGATTATGTCATCATGGGACATAAGCATAAAGCAGAGATTCAAACATTTGGTTCCGGAATATACATGAATCTCGGTCATTGGCTCACATTCCCTGCCACCTATGCAGTATTCGATGGCAAAGAATTGAAATTATGCTCCACATCCTAAATCACTTTTTTGCAAAAGCATAATTCAACATTTTATACAGTAATCTAGCAGTGGTAAGATCAGGGTGATGCACTTTTTTCTCAGGTGCAAGTTCAACGATGTCGAATCCAATGATTCTTCTTCCCGATGCAATTAGCTCTCTGAATACATCCAATGTTTCCGCATACATGAATCCATCAGGTTCAGGCGTGCCGGTGGATGGCATGATTGCAGGATCAAAATAATCGACATCAAAAGTCACATAGACATCTTTCGATAATGTTGAAACCACTGATTTTTGCCAATTCTTTCCATGCAAACCTCTTCTGATTGCCGATGCATAAAATGTATTGACACCTTTCTTCTTTATAAATTCTGCTTCTTCCTTACATTGCGCGCGAATCCCCACTTGCGTGATTTTTGATGGCTTCATGAACTCACATACTCGTGACATAAAACATGCATGAGAATATGGAGTTCCCTCATATTCATCGCGAAGATCTGAATGAGCATCAAAGTGCAAAACGGACATCTTTGGATATTTCTTGAAATGCGCTTTGATTGGAGCAGTGGAGATTGTATGCTCTCCACCAAGCGTAACCACGAATTTGTCTTTATCCAATAATGTAGACACTTGTTTCTCAATGATTGACAATGCCTTTTCATTGACAGCTTTTCCAAAAGAAATTGGTTTGATGGTTGCAATGCCAATATCGAAACATAATTCGCGATTGAACTCATCATCATAAAATTCCACATAGGCACTGGCATTCAATATCGCTTTGGGTCCTTTGCCAGCTCCACCTCCATAACTAACGGTATGTTCATACGGAGCGGATACTATTGCCACGGCAGATGACTCGAGGCGTGAATATTGTGAATCTATCGCCAAAAAGTTGTCAGAAGTACCAAGTGTGTTCATGATGAAATCCAATTGCGTAGTGATGTGAATAAACCATAAAATTCGTGCTTTTCCATGAGTCTGAAAAACATAGTTTTGTATTGACACAAACTAGGTGATAAAATATGATGAAATCACTCCGATATATGTTTTCCTTGCTATTTGCCTTAGGCATTGGCTCGCAGTTGCTGTTTTCACAGGCTGATTTGTCAACAGACATCCAAAGAGCCGGAGAAGCCTTGCGTCGATACATGGAATCGGCTCATCCCACCCCTGATGTAGGCATTGATATTCCCATGACTCCAATGGTGCCGATGATCACGAACTCACTTAATAATCCAAGTTTTTTTGATGATGTCAATATGATTGTCGCAGAAACAGATCAATTGCCTGTGCAAAATGAATCTTCGATAGCGGTGAATCCAACAAATCCAAGAAACTTGATCGGATCTGCAGTTGATTATCGTGCAAGTTCTTCTGCATGGGTGTATTATTCAATGGATGGCGGGAGAACATGGAAGAATGTGAATCTTGGAAAGCCACCAAAAATGATGACATCCAGTAATGATCCATCCGTTTCATTTAATCGCAATGGTACCGGATATTTGGTATATGGTGCATTTGGTGATAGAACAAAAGTTTCACCAGAGAATGGAGTATTTTTTTCTCGTACAACTGATGGTGGAGTTACATGGACAAAACATATTCCGGTTATTCAGCACTTGGGAGAGCAAACTCCGGATTCAACATTTGAAGACAAATATTATATCTGGGTGGATAATTCTCCGAGTTCACCTTTTGCGAATCGTTTGTATATTCCATGGAAGCGAGTGATCAATCGAGATTCATCCACACAAATCGTTAATGTATATTCAACAGATAATGGAAGTACATGGTCGGTTCCCGTTGCGGTTAGTGATCGTGTTTCGGGAATTTCTGAAGACACAACATTTGGACAAAGTTTTCCGCTCACAGTCACAGGTCCGGATGGCGAAGTGTACACGGTATGGAATTATGGTCCAAAGTCCAGCATTGGTTTTGCAAAATCATTCGATGGTGGCAATACATTTTCCAAACCGCGCTTGGTCCAAACATATCGTGCTTTTGGAAAGGCAAAAGCTTTGGATGAAGGAGTAAGGCATACCGTCAAAGGCGGAGTGAGAGCCGAGGCATATCCATCGCTTACTTGTGATATCACGAATGGTCCGAGAAGAGGATGGTTATATCTTGCTTGGTCTGCCGATAGCATACCGAATGTGTATTTTTCCCGTTCTACGGATAAAGGCGAAACATGGTCTACACCCAAGATGGTGCATTCCGTTGAAACCAATGATCAATTTTGGCATTGGATTGCAATCGACCCCACGAATGGTGATCTGGGCATCATGTATTTGGATTCGAGAGATGATCCGAATAATATCATCACCAATTGTTACATAAGTTATTCTCGTGATGGTGGCGATACTTGGATGGATCGCAGAGCATCGGAAGCTCAAAGTGATCTGCGAAATAATCCATTTCGGAATAATGTTTTTGCAGGTGATTATAGTGGTTGTGCAATGTATGATGGCATCATCTATCCATCCTGGGTTGATATGCGCAATGCGGGAACAAGCAAAGTTGACAATGATGCCTATACGGCGATTGTAAATACACGCATACCTCAACCTGCACACCCTTTTACAGCAAGACCATCTTCCATCGACACCACGTCCATTCGATTGTTTTGGAAGGCGCCAAAAGCAAGAGTATTTGATCAACCTTTGGATGCTCCCTTTCGATATGTGCTTACGAGAAATAATACATTTCTTGCAGAAGTACCGGGAGACATTGAAACCTATAATGATACAACTGTTGTCGCATTCAGAACATATACGTATGGAATACGCGTCATTGCCGGTTCAGACACGAGTGCAATGAAAGAAGCAAGAGCAATTGCCGGGGGATCAAAATTACCACAAATGCCAATGTTAAGTTCTTCTCGAACGATTGGCAATTCGAATATCATTGCATTATCATTGCGAATTCCCGGTTTTAGAGCAGACACTATCACACCTTTCATTAATCCCGGAAAGGTATCGATATTCAGAGATGGTGCCAAAGTAAGAGAGTATTCACTCACGATTGCTGATACAGGATTGATTCGCACATTCAATGACACATTGCCGATTGAAGGCTGGTATGAATATGCATTTACGATTTCAGACAAAGCATCACTTGAAAGTGCAAGGACTCCTATTCAATTATTGTATGGAGGTCCTGTTGGAACTCTATATGCTGAATCATTCGATAGTGATGAAATCAGATCATATTTTAGTGCAGGAAGATTTGCGAGCAATTCAAGTTTTGCATTCAGCAAACCCAATGCACTCACTGAATCACCTACCGGACAATATATTCGGAATGCTCGAGACACCTTCATGCTCATGCCTGTAAAAACAATGCCCAATGCAGAATATGTAATGAGATTTCGTCATGCAGCGATCGTTGACATTTCAGATTCAGCTATCGTTGAGTGGTCACAGGATTGGGGGAAAAATTGGAGCACGCTTTCAAGATTCAACAAAACACAATTTGCTCCTTGGGCTGATAGTATCACAAATCCTGATGATTGGAAGCCGGAGGCATTGTCATTCACACCAACTTCAGACACCACACTTTTTCGTTTCAGATTTTGGTCGGGTCCATCATTTCAAGAAGATGGTTGGTGGATAGATGATATTACCATAGGAAGAACAACCAATATTGCGGATAAGAATCAATTACCAGTAACGGTCTATCCTTTGCCGGCGAAAGATTTTGTTACAATTGCTTTAGAAAATACAGATGATATTCAGTGGCGAGTATATGATATCATGGGAAATGAAATAACGAGGGATGGAATCATTGGAGAGGTGTATGATCAGTATGTGATCTTGGAGGTAAAGTCAGTACCAACGGGTGCTTATACCATTCAAATCAGCAAAGAAGGTAGGATTATCGGCACATATCCCATGTTGATTCACAAATAGGCCTTTGGAGAATGCTTGGGAATTTGGTCAAATTTGTTATTTTTGTCTTCCCACTCGCAGGAGTGGCGAAATGGCAGACGCGCTGGACTCAAAATCCAGTGGACCTTAAATCCGTGTGGGTTCGAGTCCCACCTCCTGCACTCTCTATGTCGTCATAGAAAAATTAGAAATGCCGATGAATACATTACATGTTCATCGGCATTGTTGTTTATAGGGGTATAGAAAAATTCTATGTTGTTACCCTAGTTTTTATAACTGCACCCCGAGCGAAGTCGAGGGGTGGTTCTCTCCTCGGCTGCGCTCGGAGAGCTTGTGCTGCGCTCGGAGAGCTTGTGATGCTCTCGGAGAGTTTGTGATGCTACATATAATAGCCTTCATCAATCCTTCACACATCTCACGGATAGCCCTTCCGACTTTGATGCATTATACCTTTTTACTACTGAATTTTCATTATTCATTTCTCTGCTAAAGGCATTAGTTGTATTTTCTTGTGTTGCAGACCACCAAGAGCCGAGTTCACCAAGACTATAAAAGAAACCATTCTCGGAACAATATCCACCGGGCAATGCGGTGAAACCGGTCGTGTCATTACCATTTCCATTATTCAACCAATCGGCTTTACTTTTGAGTTTTGAACCTGCAACCATATCCCCTTTCAATTGATTGGTTAACCTAGTCCATTCCACATCCGTGGGAACATGAAATCCTTGAGGCGCAAGCCCACGAACATCACTTACAGCATACCAATTATACAGTTTTCCATATTTTTTTCCATTGGCATCTGAATATTCATAATGACACCATGCCGGCTTGTTTGCCATAGCTGCCGCAATCCATGCAGAATCAGTTTTTGCCTCAGGAATGATATCTCCATTTCTAAACTTTGCAATATCAAGATTCTTAGTCATCCAAACCTGTGTGCCAATCGCAATGGTTTGAATGGTATCCTTAGGTGTTGTATCAACAATAGGCGTGGTTGCATCCTCCGAACAAGATGAAAGAAGCAGCATCGAAAAAAGTGTGAGCGTAATAACGTGGATCATGAATAATACCTTTAAATGAAGATGTGTTTTTGTACAATCGAAAATAGAGATTTGTTTGAATGTATCGGATGAGAAATGCGTGGGGTGTGGTAAAAGGCGTGAAGCAGAGAACTCTTTAATAAACCTCAATTATTAACCACTTCGCTTTTTGGTGAGGAGGTCAAAAAAATTATATGCAGTCATATTTTATAATTATGTCCCTTTCTTCCATTCATCATACATGGAGCGGAGCAATTGCACATCTTCCCATGCTGGTTTTTTCCAGTTAGGATTGCGTAGTAAAGCTGCGGGATGATAGGTTGCAAGAAGTGAAACACCATGATAATTCATGACCTTACCACGAATATCCTGCATTTGATGATTCTTCTTGAAGAGTGTATTGACTGCAGTCAATCCTAGTGCCAGGATGAATGCCGGCTTGATGAGTTCGATTTGCTTTTGAAGATAAGGTTCGCATTGTGCGATTTCGTCTTTTTCGGGTCTTCTGTTTTCAGGTGGTCGACATTTGATGATATTGGCGATATACACCTCATCTCTGGACAGTTCTATTGCTTCAAGAATCTTAGTGAGTAATTTTCCTGCAGCACCAACAAATGGCAGACCTTGAGCATCTTCATCGGCACCAGGGGCTTCACCAATGATCATGATATCGGCATTGGGATTTCCGGATCCAAAGACAAAGGAATTGCGCGTACTGCCCAATCGACATTCCATGCATGCATGAATGGCATCATGCAAAATTGGCAATGTATTCGAATTTTTCCATTCAGCATTGATGCTCATGATGCTTTCCTCTTGTTCTCGCTGTATTGTAGGTGATTGCACAGCATTGGATTTTGACTCAATAAACAAGTTCGGTCCCAATACTTCTTTCTGCTGAGCCAAATATCGAGCAAGAATATCTTTCTCCTGTTTCATGAGCTATACCGAATATGTCAATGTAATTTGATTCCTTCTTCAAGCAATTCATTGACTTTCCCCATCGATTCCGCTTCTGCATAAAATCGTATGAGTGGCTCGGTACCGGAAGCTCTGATAAGCAACCAGCCATTGTCAACAAAAAACTTAAAACCATCTCTGGTGTTTGAACCAATTACCGAAAATCTTCCAATCTTTGTTGGACCTTTTGCGCAAGCAGCGAGAATTGCCTTTTTCTTCTGAGCAGTCACATGTACATCCTTTCGCATATATCTGTGTGGACCAAACTCTTCATCCAATTCATCACATAGTTCACGCAATGACTTTTTACGAGTTGCCATCATTTCAATGAGCAACAATGCATTGAATATTCCATCGCGTTCGGGTATATGCAACATTGTGCCAAGTCCACCGGATTCTTCACCACCTACGATGATCTTTTCCTCATTCATGAATTTTGCCACATACTTGAAACCAACCGGAGTTTCATGTAATGGTATGGAATGTTTTGCGCAATATTTTTCAATCATAGAAGTAACGGAAACCGTTTTCACCACAGCACCGCGCTTCTTCTTAACTTCCCAAACATATTTGAGCAATAACATGAACAACTTTTGCGAATCTACAAAGTTGCCTTCATTGTCTGCCGCACCAAGCCTGTCCGCATCACCATCAGTCGCAATACCAATATCGAATTTCCCCGTTTTCATGTGTTCAAGAAATTCATGTAGATTATGCGGAATCGGTTCAGGATGTTTTACTTCACCAAATGTGGGATTCACTTCGGCATGCAATTCAGTCACATTGTTCAATACTTTTGGAAGAATGTTCTGTCCTGCACCATACATTGCATCAAGAAGAACAGAATATCCGGAATCATTTATTAAATCAAGATCGATTTTTTTTCTGATATATCGCAAATAAGATTCCTGCGCATCGAATGGACGAATCATGCGTTCGAGGATATATTCATCTAACGTTTTTTGGGGGGCTTTGGGAATTTTACCACCCAATTTTTCCAATTCCTTTTCAATCTCCGCAATTTCTTCTGGATATGCAGGACCACCAAAACGACCCTTCACTTTGAATCCGCTATAGATTGGAGGATTATGACTCGCAGTGATTACGATTCCAAGAACGGAACCTTTTTGTTTTGTATGAAAAGACACCTGAGGAGTGGATGATATATCCTGAGTCAAATGTACCGTGATGCCATGCGAAGCAAAAACACGCGCAGTTTCTTCTGCAAATTCTCTGGACATGAATCGCGTATCATATCCGATAACTGCGGAAGGATTTTTATCTCCGATTCGCGTGATATAAATCGCGGTTGCAGTTGCAACCAAGGAAAGATTGTCATAGGTGAAGTCGCGAGCTATGATGCCGCGCCATCCATCGGTTCCAAAGACAATATTCATATCAATCTCGCTTCAAATGTGGTGTATCATTCAATCCGATCAAAGTATGGACTTTCCCGCATAACGGGCAGAACTTCCAAGTTCTTCTTCAATTCTCAATAGTTGATTATACTTGGCAACGCGATCCGTGCGACTTGGCGCTCCGGTTTTGATTTGTCCGGCATTGGTCGCAACAGCGATGTCTGCAATCGTGACATCCTCCGTCTCACCGGATCGATGCGAAATGATTGTTCCATACTGATTCTCTTTTGCAAGAGCAATCGTGTGCAATGTTTCAGTCAATGTTCCAATCTGATTGACTTTAATCAAGATTGCATTTGCAATGTTTTCATCGATTCCTCTTTGAAGAAATGCGGGATTGGTGACAAATAAATCATCACCAACAAGTTGCACGCCTTTGCTTGACAATGCCTCGGTGAGCATTGCCCAGCCGGACCAATCATTTTCTCCCATGCCATCTTCAATTGAGAACAAAGGATATTGATCGCACATTGACGCATACCATGCAACCATTTCTTCAGCAGTTTTGGATGCACCACCGGATTTATACATCTGATAGATTCCATCCTTATACATTTCACTTGCAGCAACATCAATCGCGAGCACAATATCTTCACCCGGCTGTAGTCCGGTTGCAAGAATTGCATTCATAATCACATCAAATGCTTCTTCATTAGATTTCAATGAAGGAGCAAAACCACCTTCATCGCCAACGGATGTATTGTAATTGCTTTTTTTCAATACAGAACGCAATGCATGGAAAATTTCCGTTCCCATGCGTAGCGCTTCAGAAAATGTATCGGCGCCTACTGGCATCACCATGAATTCTTGAATGTCAACTGTATTGTCTGCATGTTTGCCACCATTCAAAATATTCATCATCGGTACGGGCAATGTATTGCCAACAATGCCACCGAGATATCGATAGAGAGGTGTTCCATAACTTGCAGCCGCAGCTTTTGCAACAGCCATGGATACACCCAAAATTGCATTTGCACCCAAATGAGATTTATTCGCAGTGCCATCCAAATCAATCAGTAATTCATCGATTTCATGCTGATCATCGGCATCCATGTCTTCTAATGCTTCGGCAATTATTGTATTGACATTCTCAACGGCTTTTTGTGTCCCTTTGCCCCCATATCGCGAAGAATCGCCATCTCTCAATTCACATGCCTCATGTTCGCCCGTGCTTGCACCGGAAGGTACGGCGGCACTGCCGAATGAGCCATCTTCGAGAATCACATCCACTTCAATGGTTGGATTGCCTCGAGAATCAAGAATTTCACGTGCATGAACATCTACAATAATCGGATTCATGATTGTCTAAGTTAAATGATAAAAAAAGCAACCTTTGACAAAGCAAGGGTTGCCCAAAAGATTTCACTGTCAGGGTATGAATTCACAGAGAGATTGCATCGATTTTACTCGCCAAATCCATGTCCAATTCAGTTAAACCACCTTGATCATGCGTGCTGATTGCAATATCAACTTTATTCCATCCATAGATTCGTATATCGGGATGATGATCCATGGTTTCAGCATGTATGGCGATTGCATTTACAAAACCAATCGCAGATACAAAGTTTTGCACTATGAATGTTTTGCGAATGGTATTTCCATCGGATTCCCAAGTTGGCAGGAGAACCAAATGATGTCGCAAAGCATCTTGCGAAAGAAGTTCAGGCCTACTCATGCTTACTGCAATCCAATTAATTCATGTGCGCATCGAGGCGCTCGGTGATATATGGTTTGCCAACTGCACCAATGATTGTGTCAACCAATTGACCACCTTTAAAAATCAGAATAGTAGGAATTGAGCGAATGCCAAACTTCTCTGCTGATTGTTGATTATTGTCGACATCCAATTTTCCGATGACTGCTTTACCATCATAATCTTTCGCCAAATCTTCTATGATTGGGGCGATCATGCGGCAAGGTCCGCACCATGTAGCCCAAAAGTCCACAAGAACGGGTTTATCGGAATTCAAAACTTCTGCATCAAAGTTTTCATCGGTGATATGCAGTGGTTGAGACATGATTCTATACCTGTTGATTGATTGATATGAAATGCGATGGCTGCTAAATTACGAAAATACCATCGAAAAAGCGTGAATGATTGTACTTGCAAGAGCAAATGCCATACAATATGTGGACAAGCGAGACATTGCCATCCTTACAGCCACTCGAGTTGGGCTTAAGAGCGCATGATTGAGAGTCTCTCTGCCGCCAATTCCAAAGTTTGATTATTCTTGCAAAAGCAGAATCTGACATAATTCCCTGCTCTTTCAGGTCGAAGGTAAAAACTTGCATTGGGGATGCAAGCAATACCTATCTCCTTAATCAACCACGAAGAAAAAGCACGCATATTGGGGAATGGATAGTCCGAGGTGTCCGCCATGATGAAATAGGCACCATCAGGCAAGATGGGATGGAGTCCGGCACCGGCAAGTGCATGTGCAAGAAAATCTCTTTTTTCTCGATACATTTCAATCAATCCGGAATAAAAGGAGTCGGGTAAATCCAAAGCAGCTGCGGCAGCTCCTTGAAATGGCGTTGCCGTTGAAAATACAGTGTATTGATGCACATTTCTTATATGCAAAGTCAATTCTTCCGGAGCTATAACCCACCCAATTTTCCAACCTGTGAATGAACAAGTTTTTCCAAGACTTGAAATCGTAATTGTGCGATGTTTCATATCGGGCAATGATCGCATTTGAACATGCCCCGACTTATTGAACACGATATGTTCATATACTTCATCCAAGATTGCTAGTGCATCAAATTCTTGACATAAATCAGAGATGTACCCCAATTCCAATTGATTGAACATCATCCCGGTTGGATTATGAGGTGTATTGATGATGATTGCTTTTGTTTTATCTGTGAATGCTTCTCGCAATTCATGGTGATTGAATTTGAACAGTGGTTCATGCAGAGTGACCGGCACCGGAATGCCTCCGGCCATCCGAATGACTGGAACATATGAATCATAACATGGCTCAAAGACAATCACTTCATCACCGGGATTGATGAAAGCAAGTAATGTGCAAAGCAAGCCTTCCGTTGCACCGGTTGTAACTGTCACTTCCAAATCGGGATCGACTTCATGCACATAAAAGCGAGATTGATGTCTAGCTATGGCTCGACGCAAAGCGGGTAAACCAATCATTGGGGCATACTGATTCTTCCCTGAAGCTATAGCTTCCATGGCAAGTCTCTTGATTTCATGCGGACCATCAAAATCCGGGAAGCCTTGCCCAAGGTTCACTGCATTGTGCTCTTGTGCAAGACGAGTCATCTCGGAAAAGATGGTCATGCCAACATTGGCTATTCTATCTGCATGAAAAAGAGATTTACCTGGCATGCATCACCGTAAATGAACGGGTGGTGTTTGAGTCTTTTTTCTTAAACAAATATTCAATGTTTCCACCAATAATGAGAAAGCCATAGCGGTGTAAATATATCCTTTGGGAACATGCACATCGAATCCCTCAACGAATAATGTTAACCCCACCATCAATAAAAAAGACAAAGCAAGCATCTTCAGCGTGGGATGTCTATCAACGAAATCACTGATCGCGGTAGATGAAAGCAGCATGATTGCAAGGGCAATCACAATCGCGGCAACCATGATGGGAATATGATTGGCAAGACCAATGGCCGTGATGACAGAATCAAGAGAAAACACCAAATCTATGAGCAATACTTGCCCAATCACCAAACCGAATACGCCCGCACCTGCTTTTTGGTTTGCTGATTGACCATGCTCCATTCCTTCCAATTTTGAATGAATCTCCAAAGTGCTTTTGGCAAGCAGAAATAACCCACCAAACATCATGATTAGATCTCTACCGCTGAAATCATGTCCCATTAAAGAAAAAATGGGATAAATGAGCCCCGCCAAATAAGAAATGCTCATCAATAGACAAAAACGCAGAATCAATGCACCGCCAATCCATATTCTTCTGGCAAGAACATGGCGTTCTTTGGGTAATTTCCCAATAATTATCGAAACAAAGATGACATTGTCGATCCCCAATGCTATTTCCAGCATGGAAAGCGTGAGTAAACTAAACAAGCCCTCAGGAGTGAGAAATATCTGTAAAAAATCCATGTATCAACTGTGATGTGTGAAACAACCCTTCTTCTTGATTCATCAAAAATAGCAAAGCTGAGCCATTTCGGAAAAAGGTGATAAGCATTCCTTTATTTCCTATCATGAAGCAATGCAGTGTTCTCATGCCATTAAATGTAACTAAATTTGCATATCACTGTTATATATCGCGTATGACGAAAAGTCTTGCACAACATTCCGACATAGATCTTTATGCCATGCTCAGATTGGGTAAACCTCTTTCAGAGCAGGCATTTGCGGAGTTATATGCTCGATATTCTCCTCGAATCTTTGCCTATTGCAGAAGAATTTTGGGTGATTATGACAAGGCGCAGGATGCATTTCAGGATACATTTGTCAAATTTTTCAATAGTGCTCAGCAGGAAAGAGAAATGACTAATGTTCCTGCATACTTATTGAGAATAGCTCGAAATCTTTGTTTGAATATGCAGAGGGGTCAAAAAGGACATGTCAGTTTGGAGGAGTTTCATCTTCCCCTACATTCAGACATGCCTCATGAGAAGAAAGAATTATTGGGATTAATCACAAAAGCCATGGAACAATTGCCCGGCGATTATAAAGAAGCATTTGTTCTTCGCGAATATGAAGGTTTAAGTTATCAGGAAATTGCTGATTTAACAGAGTGTTCTCTCTCAACAGTGAAAATCAGAATTTTCCGAGCAAAGCAAAAAATCCGTGAGATTCTCGCACCTTATGTTGCGGATCTCTCTCAACACTGAACACAATGATCGAAATAATATGAATCAGAATCCAAAACCTGAACACATTGATGAACAATTGATTTCTTATCTCGACGGTGAATTGCCAATAGATCAAGAAGATGCAATGTTTCAATCATTGGCAACAAATGAAGAAGATTCACGTGCAACCATGCGTGAACTTGTCACCATGCGCAATGTGATTCCTCATGATATGGAAGCATTTACGCCTCCGATTAATGCAAAAGATGAAGTGTTTTCTCGATTGGGAATGACTGCGCAAACAAATCAACAAACATCAAATTGGAAAAAGGCATTGCTTCCATTGGCATTCCTTGCTCTAGGTTTAGCCGGTGGTTATGGGATAGGCAATCGATTTGATGGCAATGAGCGTGATGAACTTATAAACATGATGCGCAATCATTCCACAAAAGATGGCATCGCGCCATTGAGAACAATTGGTGTTTCACCAGAAGTGCCGGAAATCATTTTGCAACAATCCGCACCTGTGCGAGTGATTTACAAGGACAGAGTGCTTAATACCGCAAGTGTAACTCCACTCATAACCTTGCCACCAATTTCTGTAAACCAAGAAACCAAAACAGTAAGCGTAATTGATGAGAAGAATGACAACAATATTTCCAATCAGGTAAAAACTGAAGAACATATTGGAAAATTGATTGATCAAGACAATCAAACATCAATCGTCGAAACAAATTCCGAAACAAAACCAATAGAATCAATCGGTGGAATTGTTTTGTCTGATAATGTCCAAAGCAATTATCCTCAATTCTGGATGCAATTCAGAAATATCTCAACATTGCAATCGCCGGAATTTACCGGTATTCGGGAGCAATTAGGGATTTTGGACAATACACGCCTTACCTTTGCTTGGTCATTGGGCGAACATGTTGCTGTTGGATTGGAAGCAGGTCGTGAGCCATTTGTATTGAATTATCATGGAATGAAAGAAGACAGAACATATACATTCAATCAATATGCTCCAATGCTGACAGGTGGTTTGTTCATGCAAGGTAGAACATCACCACTTTCCTATCTTGGTAAATCCCGTTTCTATGCTCAAGCAGTTGCAGGAGGAACCGAGATTGGCTTGCTTGGTCGTGTTGGATTAGGTATCTCTTACCCAATATCATCAAAAATTGGATTGCAACTCGGCATTGAACAATCATATTCTCGCTTTCAATTCCAAGGCAATTGGTTTGATTCACAAAAACTTGATTTGCTCTACGGAATCTCTATCACCTTATGATAAATATGAAGACATTTTTCAAATTTGGAAAGAATATCCTATTAGTATGCGGATCCATCATCCTCATCACAATAATAGGTTGCAAATCTCCAACGGATCTTGATTCGAATATCAACGAAGTGCCGATATCAACAAAACCGGTTAACATCAATGATATCACATTTGAGTTTAATGGCGGTGGAATGACAAGCCGTATCAATCCTAACTCTAATCCCGATAAAGAAACCTATAACTTTAATAAATATGAGATTGAACATATTTTCATAGACACTACTGATAGGAATAATCTTAAAGTGGCTTTGTCCTTCAAAGGACGAACCGATGTACCTGATAGATCGCAATTTGAAGAAGCATTACCCTATGAAGTAGACATTGATTGCGATACCATGATTATTCCGATATTGTCCTCAATGCCAACAAAAGCCGATCAAAAAAAACTAGTTCGATTGAAAGAAGCAAAAATCAGGACATATTTTTTTGGAAAAAAAAGGGAATCAAATGGTGTTCGCATTATCAAAACAGAACAAGAATTTGATTTGTTAGAGAATGCTGGTTACAATTCCATGAATTTGGATGTCTTTGCAATAAGGACTCCTAGACCTGGAAATGGATTCCAAATTTTTGTCGAATCGCGATTCATTGTCCAAGATGCAGAGGTTGAATCTCTTGACAAAAAAGTCCCAGCTCCCTTTGGGGGAAGATTTGTGTTGAAAATCAAGATTTGAAATATACAATTCATTTTTCATGGAGGCCAACATGGTCCGCACATTACAATTTTCAAGAAGCATCATGACGCTATTCATGTTGTTCTTCGCAATGTCTACGGCAGTACTTGCCATTGTCCCGGGAGTTCCCAAAGAATTTAAAGTCATCCCAGATGGTGAGCCCGTTGCTCCGGCAACACTTAAATTTTCATGGGTTGCTCCTTCAAGTGATACCAATATTCAATATGTTGTGTATATGGCATCAATGACCGCAAATGGTTCAACTGATTTCAAGGCAATCATTGAAACATGGAATACTGAAGCAGTTTTGAAAGACGTACCAGCCGGGATACATAAATTTTATGTTGTGGCAAGAGCAGGTGGTGCTCAAAGTGAACCATCTGTAAAACTTTCTGTAACGGTTCGCGGTGAAATTCCAAACACATTTGCCATTATCATTGATCCAAGCACACAGACAATCCAATCAGGTTCACCTTATAAATTCCAGGTGAAGCTTCAATATCCAGATTCTTACAAAGGTGGATTTGAATATAAGATTGAACGCAATCCTGCTGGCATGACCATTTCTGACAAAGGTTTGATTGAATGGGCAAATCCTATAGTTGGAACTTATGTGATACTTGTTACATCCAAAATGATTGATGCTCCCAATTCAGTTGCTGTGAGAGAGTATAAATTGATTGTCACTGGTGGTAAAACAACATTTGAAATCATCTCAAAACCAAAAGAACTTGCCTGCATCAATAAATTGTATGTCTATGAAGCTGTTGCAAAAGTACCTGTGGATGGTGGAATTGTCACTTGGTCTTTGTTCAATAAAATTGACGGCATGTCCATTGATGAAAAAACAGGTCGATTGACATGGACTCCAACCAAAGAAGGAGTGTACAATGCTAAGATCAAAGCCACATTCATCAAAGGCAATGATACGCTTATCACATATCAATCATGGACAATCGTCGTAAAAACCAATTGTGAAAATACACCAACACCTCCATGTTCAAAAATCGTTGGCATGCTCAAAGATGACAATGGCAATCCGATTTTAACAGGCAAAGTAAAGGCTATCAGACTTGAAAAGGATAATGGCCCTTCATCTTATGAGACCTTCATAAGAAATGGACAATGGACTCTCATGGTTCGTGAAGGAAGTTACAAGATCCGTTTCGAAGGAGATGGATTCAATGCCGAATGGTTTGAAGATGCCATTGAAATGGGTAATGCAAAAACCATCATTGCTGTTTGTGACAAAATCAATGAAATTGTTGCAAAAGTGACTCCAAAAGAAAAACCAATCCTGAAAGCAATTGAAGGAATGGTAAAAGATAGCGAAGGAAATCCCGTTCCAAATGCAATCGTAACCATAATGATGGTAGAAGCCAATGGCGGAAGCAAAGATGGGATGAAAGTTACTGTTAAAACAAATGATAAAGGTCAATATCGCATTGAAGTGCCTGTCGGATTGACATTTATCGCAATGGCAATGCCGAATGAAGCATTAGCAAAAACACATTCACATGTTTATTATGATGGGAAGCAAAATGCAAATGAAGCAACACGCTTTACTGTCACAAATGCAATTGAAATCAATTTCACATTGCCTAAGAAAGCAGTCTTCAATAATGGTCTTGCAGTTTCTTTGAAAGACACAAATGGAGTTGGTATCAAAGGTCGCGTGACATTGCTGCCTGTTTCACCAAATGGTAAAGAACCAAAGAAAGGTGCTGGCATTAGTATGGAAACTGACTCTTTGGGCAATGCATTACTCAAAAATATTCAGCCTGGCATCTATGTTCTTCAAGGTATTCCTTTCACACGCTCTTATGCTCCCGGCTTCTATACAAGCACCGGATTTGCTGCAATGACTTGGAAGGAAGGAACAAAGATTGAAGTTGGTGAAGTGATGATCACTTTGGTCTATGATGTGAGACTTCGCCCTGTTCTTGGTAAGAGGGGCGCTGCGCGCGTTGATGGAATCGTGAAAGGTCGTGGTTCTATGCTCAAATCAGACTCACCACTTGCCGAAGAGTCATTGACCGGTGCATTGATTTATGCAATGGATGAAAACAATGATATTGCTGATTATGCAATGACAGACAATGCAGGTACTTATGCAATGGTTGATTTGGGTCAGGGTACATTTACACTCATGGCTGACATGATTGACTTCGAACCGTCATTTGGCACTGTTATCACTGATTATGTCGCTGCTTTGACAGTAAATAGTTCTATCACCCTTGGTAGTACAGCAATGTCTGCAGATGACAGAACAATCTCTGGTGACAATGTGTATCCAAATCCCGCATCATCGATGATTACTGTGAATGGTCTTGAATTCAATGGTCCTGCCAAAGCGCAGATTTACTCTGCAATGGGCATCATGATTTCTGAATTCGATATCATGATTGATGGCAATACTACTTCATTCGACGTGAATGGTTTGTCATCCGGATCTTATATGTTCCGCATCAATGGTAATCAGTCACAATCAAGTGGTCAATTCATCATCGCAAGATGATCGACATATCCATAAACACAAAAGCCTCGCACTTTCGGGTGCGAGGCTTTTTTTTTGCTTCTTTGTTTTTATACGAATGGTAATTTCACAACTTCCGCATCGAACTCTTTTCCTCTCGCGGAAATCTGTATGATTGTACCGGGGTTTGAAAGTGAAACAGGTACATATCCCAAACCTATGCCGATATTCAAGATGGGAGAAATATTTCCGCTTGTCACTTCGCCTACAGGATTCCCTTCATGATGAATGGGATAATGTTGACGAGCGATAAATTTTTCTGCCACAACTTTGAAAGCGACGAGCTTTCGTTTTGGACCTTCTTCTTTCACTTTTGCAATCACATCAGAACCATTGAATTGCCCTTTAGCAAGTTTAGTAATCCATCCCAAACCAGCTTCAAGGGGATTTGTTTCTTGATTGATGTCATTACCATAGAGGCAATATCCTTTTTCTAAACGCAATGTGTCTCGCGCTCCCAAACCAACAGGTTGTATGTCATATGCCTTGCCTGCTTCAAAGAGTGCATTCCAGACTTTCTCGCATACACTTTCATCACCACGGAAATACAATTCAAATCCAATTTCTCCTGTATATCCTGTTCGAGACAAAATCATGTCAATACCTGCTAGCTTCCCTTCTGCAAATCCATAATACTGAATCTCAGACAGATTTGAGTCTGTCAATCCTTGCAAAGCTTCAATGGATTTCGGACCTTGCACCGCGAGCAAATTCACATTTTCACTCACATCATTGAGTGTAATATTCATGCCCTTTGCTTGCTCTTGCATCCATGCAATGTCTTTTTCTGCACAAGCACCATTAATGACAAGCATATAATGATCACCGCGATGATAAACCAACATATCATCGATGATTCCACCATCCGGATAGCACATCGCTGAATATTGCGCTTTGTTTGGAACAAGCTTGGAAGCATCATTGATTGAAATCTTTTGAACAAAATCCAATGCTTGGGGTCCGCTCACTTCAACTTCACCCATGTGCGACACATCAAAAACGCCAACATTTGTGCGTACTGTCATATGTTCGGCTATGATGCCTGCAGGATACTGAATTGGCATTTCAAATCCGGCAAAAGAGACCATCTTTGCGCCAAGACGCTTATGTATTTCATGAAATCGTGTTGTTTTCATTGTAAAATTTTCCTAGAATTATCCTTTCAGAGCTTTTTGAAGTCTTTTTTCCAATTGTTCAAATTTCTCAGCCAATTCCAATCTCTCGGCTTTGAGCATTGCATTCTCTTTTTTTAAAGAAGTGAATCCGGCTTCATCAAACAAATCACCTTTAGCAGAACGGAGTGCATCAATCACATCATCTTTTTCTTCTTGGATTGCGAGCAGTTCATCGATGCGAGTTTGAAGTTCACTGCGTTCTTGTCGTAATTTTTCAATGGAAGACTCAAGAGTTGATTTGCGATCAGCTGCTTCCGGATTTAAATCACGAAGTGCAATAATCTGATCTTTCAACTCGCGATTCTTCTCTTTTTCTTCGTCAAGCTGATCCTCGGTGACTTTCAAACGCTCCGAAAGAGCATCCAAATCGGATTGCTTTAAATCAAGCTGTAATTTCAAATCTTTGATTTCAGCTTCGAATTCACTTGCACCTTCTGATGATACGGTAACACCACTTGACTTCTCAAGATCTCTCAAAGCACGAATGAGATCTTTATTTTCCGATCTAAGATCATCGATTTCTTTGTGTAATGCATCAGAATGTGTTTCACCGGCATGCGACTTTCTGGATGGTTTCTTGCCCTCTGCCTTCAATGTTTGAAGCTCTTCCAGCCTTTCTTCAGCATCAATTCTCAAGCCTCGAATATGTTTCAATATCGCTTGGGCAATTTGAGCAAGTTCATCATCTGTTTGCGGGAACTCTACCACATCAAGCGTTTCTTTCATCAGAGAAGAAAGGGCTGAACGCATTGATGCATCCATCGAGCCGCTTTGTGATAATTTCTTTTCCAATACTTCAATTTGACTCTGACGCAATGCCAATTCTTCGTCAAATTTTCCGGAATGTCTCTTCAGCGCTTGCATTTCTGTTTGCAAAGCATCATATGATTGCTGAAGCCCCGCACTTTGCTGCAAACTGCGCTCTAATGCCTTCACCCTATCACTGAGCACTTTATGCTCTTGCAATACCTTTTTTTGCTCTTTTTCTTTACTCGAATGAACTTTATGCGTGCTTGACATTTGCTGCTCAAGCTCTGCATGCGATGTTTTCAAAGACTGATAAGCATCAGCATGTCTGCGAATCTCAGACCATAACATTTCCAAAGCACTTTGCACATTTGGCGAAGCACCTATGGGTCCTTTCAAATCTTTGGATTGATTTATCATTTAAATATCTCCTCTTGGCTGCTCACGAAGATACGGATTCGAAAGGATTTCTCGATGTGGAAAAGTTACTCGGACTATGGATAGAAATACAAAATTTCCCCAATTATGCCATATCGGGAAAAAGTTATCCACATTCACACAATAATCTGCCTTGCCCCTTCGTCAAGAGCCGCCATTAGCACTCATCGGTTTAGAGTGCTAATACCATATATTGCATATTCTATTTCAATTTACTCATCTTTTGGAGGTTCGAATGAACTTGACTCCTTTGCACGACAGAGTACTCGTGCGCCCGTCAAAACCCGAAGAAGTTACAGCAGGTGGAATCATCATTCCTGACACGGCTAAAGAAAAGCCCATGCAGGGAGAAGTTATTGCCGTTGGTCCCGGAAAAGTCAATGATGATGGTAAAGTAGCAGCTTTGCAGGTAAAAGTTGGTGATTCTGTTTTATATGGGAAGTATTCCGGAACTGAAGTTTCCGTAAATGGTGAGGAACTTCTCATCATGCGTGAATCAGACATTTTTGCTGTTTTGACAAAGTGATCATTTCAATTGAATTCTAATTAAGAGGTTTTAAACATGGCATCGAAAATCATAACATTTGACGTAGAAGCGCGTTCAGCTCTCAAGCGTGGCGTTGATCAACTTGCCAATGCTGTGAAAGTGACACTTGGACCTAAAGGTCGCAATGTGATCATTGACAAAAAATTTGGCTCACCAACAGTCACCAAAGATGGTGTGACAGTCGCTAAGGAAATTGAACTTGAAGATCCGATTGAAAATCTTGGTGCGCAGATGGTGAAAGAAGTTGCATCCAAAACAAGTGATGCAGCTGGTGATGGTACAACCACCGCGACCGTTCTTGCACAGGCAATCGTGAGAGAAGGTTTGAAGAATGTGACCGCAGGTGCAAATCCAATGGATTTGAAACGCGGTATTGACTTGGCTGTTAAAACATTAACAGAAGAGCTCAAAAAAATGAGTCGTGAAGTAACCGGCAAAACCGAAATCGCACAAGTCGGCACGATCTCCGCAAACAATGATGAAACCATCGGTTCATTGATCGCAGATGCAATGGAAAAAGTTGGAAAAGATGGTGTGATCACTGTAGAAGAAGCAAAAGGCACAGAAACATCCATGGATGTGGTTGAAGGTATGCAATTCGATCGCGGATATCTTTCACCATATTTCGTTACTGATGCAGATACGATGGAAGCTGCACTTGAAAATCCTTTCATTTTGATTCATGACAAAAAGATTAGTGCAATCAAGGATCTTCTTCCTATTCTTGAGAAGACTGCTCAATCCGGTCGTGGACTCATCATCATTGCTGAAGACATCGAAGGCGAAGCACTTGCTACTTTGGTTGTCAATAAACTTCGCGGGACATTGCGCGTTGCCGCTGTAAAAGCACCGGGATTTGGCGATCGTCGCAAAGCAATGCTTGAAGATATTGCAATTCTCACCGGTGGTACAGTCATCAGCGAAGAGAAAGGATATAAACTCGATACAGCAACTGTTGAATATCTTGGTACAGCAAAGAAAGTAACGATTGACAAAGACAATACAACAATCGTTGAAGGTGCAGGTTCTTCTGACAATATCAAAACACGCATCAATGAAATCAAATCACAGATTGAAAAAACATCCAGTGATTATGATCGCGAGAAATTACAAGAGCGTCTTGCAAAACTTTCCGGTGGCGTTGCAGTATTGAAAATTGGCGCATCAACAGAAGTTGAAATGAAAGAAAAGAAAGCACGCGTTGAAGATGCATTGCATGCAACACGCGCCGCTGTCGAAGAAGGTATTGTCCCCGGTGGTGGAGTTGCCTACTTGCGCGCTGTAAAAGTTCTTGATGGACTCCGTGGTGAAAATCATGATCAAGATACAGGAATTGCAATCATTCGTCGTGCGGTTGAAGAACCAATTCGACAAATCGTCACAAATGCAGGTTTGGAAGCATCTGTGATTGCAAATCGCATCAAGGAAGGAACAGGTTCAGACGGATTCAATGCTCGCACCGAGCAATATGAAGATTTGATCAAAGCAGGCGTTATCGATCCAACGAAAGTATCAAGAGTTGCTCTTGAAAATGCTGCATCTGTTTCAAGCTTATTGCTCACAACAGAAGCAACTATCGTTGAGAAGCCCGAGCCTGAAAAGCCTATGCCTGCAATGCCTCATGGTGGCATGGACTATTAAAACATGTGAAATTTCCTTCGGGGAATTTCCATCCCGCACAAAGAAATGGCTCTCGAAAGAGAGCCATTTTTTTATAATATACCCACTTTTTTCAGTGCCAATCTCAATCGTTCTTTATTCTCTGGAAGCAACGGTTGCATTGGCAATCGATAGGCCTCTTTGCATATTCCCATCATGGAAAGAATACCTTTCACAGGGATGGGATTTGTTTCAATGAAATTCAATTTCATGAGTTCAAACAATGCATAATGCGAAGATCTTGCATCATCCCATCTATCTTCCAAAGCAGCAGTGATGCATGCACTGAATTGTGCAGGTGCATAATTTGACAATACCGATATCACTCCATGTCCACCCGCTGCTATAATAGGAAGAGCAAGCGAATCATCTCCTGCCAACACGGTAAAATGCGAAGGTCTATGTTTAATGATTTCCATTATCTGCTCCAAATCCGCTGATGCTTCTTTTGTGGCAATGATATGCGTATATGATTCAGCCAATGCCAATTGTGTTTCTGCAAGCATATTGGATGCTGTTCTACCGGGAACATTGTAGAGAATTTGTGGAATATCACAAGCATCCGCAATTGCTGAGAAATGTGCAATCAAACCTCTTTGTGTTGGCTTATTGTAAAATGGCGATACCAATAAGACTGCATCCGCTCCCAATGCTTTTGCTTGTTTGGTAAGATTGATTGCAGCCGCAGTGTCATTTGATCCTGTACCGGCAATCACAGGCAATCTTCCTGCAACATGATCAACTGTCGCTTGAATCACTGAGCACTTTTCATCGAATGTCATGGTGGCGCTCTCTCCGGTAGAACCACATGGTACCAATGCAGTGACTCCACCTGCAATTTGCATGTCAATGAGAGATTTGAGAGCTGCAAAATCAATCGAGCCATCTTCATTCATTGGCGTGATGAGTGCAGTGATTGTTCCTTTCAAGGGAAGATTCATCATGGGATTATTCTCATAAATAAAAGACAGTCGTTAGACCAATGCTTGGCAATACAGGAAATTCAAAGTCAAAATCAAACCAAGAATTGGAAGGTTTTTTTTGGATCTCATTGTGTTTCAGCTCAAACATCATACCTCCATCCAATTGCAAACCTATGGTTTTTGACAATGCAAATTCATGTCCAAATCTAAGATGTGTATAGACATAATCATTGATTTCATATTCGCCTTCTTCATGCATAGAGGAAAAACCAATTTTTCCATACCAAGATTTATGACCTGTAGCATTTCGATCTTCAAATACATGAACTATACAATCAGCATTCAAGGTAAGCAATTGCTCTGTTGAAGGAAATGAACCTACACTCACACCAATCTCGATATCATCCAATTGATATCGTGCTCCCACATGCAAAAATTCAGGAATTGAAAAACCAATGATTCCACGCACCTTGGGATTACCCGCATCTGATTGTGCATGCATGGTGCTTGTCGGCAAAATGAGAAGCAAAAGGAGGAATATGACTATTCGAAAATGCATATCAATCACTATTGTATGTATGTGAATCAAGTAATGAAGTTTTGATGAATGCATCTATTTCATGTTCTTGGATGGCTAAATGTCTTGCAATGACAGTTGACAAATCTTTCGATTCCACTCTTGCATCATCCAAGAATTTTTTTAACCCGGTACCACCGGACAAATGAAAGACTTGCTTGCATATGATTGCACCAAATGTGTAAAATGCCAGCGATTCTTGTTGCCCCGCCTTCAGAACAGCATCAAAACTCAAAGTTTGAGGTCTTGCAACATATTCTTTTGCAAGCAATTTACTCAATGTTTCAAATGATTGACCTAAACTACCTCCCAGCCAAGTGGAGATGCCTTCAATAATAAAGGTATGTGTTTTTGAGAAAGATCCGAATATCAAATGTGCCAATTCATGAGAATGAAACTCCGTATCCATGGCAGTGAACACATATTCTTTCTCGGGATATGTTAATCCTTGAGGAATGGATACAAAAAAATCAAATCCTAAAATGGAAGCAAGTTCCTCTTTTGATTGCGCCACAAAATAGGTCGCCTGTTCTATGTCATGCAAATCAAACAAAGCAGTCAATGAATCACAAAATCTCACTGCTTTTCTCGCCGTGCCAGAAGAATAGCGATGTTCGGGGGACATGACAAAGGTAATGCCTCCGATTGTTCTTTTGGTCCAATCACTTGTCATTTGATCCAATACATGTTCAAGATGCCATTCTTCGCCAGTTGACTTAACTATCACTTTGTATAAGGCAATTGGGATGGTCAAACCTGTTGAATCCGTTCCTTGAAACAATGTCTTTATCATCACTGATCCGGGTTCAATCTCATGTGCGCTTACAATCAAACCTGGATATGTCTTCATGAATTCTTTTGATTGAAATACCCAAACTCTCGCAGGATCAAAAGAAAAACGTTCATTTTTGTCTTTTTCCGGCCAAAGCGCATGCTCCTGCAATGAATCCGGGGAGGAAGACACATAATTCTTCCATGTTTGAATGGCTTGAGCAATCCTGGGATTCAATGTATCAAGATATGGTGAACATCGAATCAAAGTCTCCCCGCCCCATGACATCACAGATGCATGAATCATGAAAAAGAGAATATATGGGAAGATATTGCCTCTCAATAGAACCAATCAACAAAAATTAAACAAGAATTACCGTGAAATTACCATTTTTTGTTCAGTGTATTTCTGAATGAACTTAGGTTGGCATAGAGTTGTTAATTTTGCAGTCTTGAATTCATCAATAAAGTAGTGAACATGAGCAAACATATCACCATCATCGGAGCTGGGCCTGTAGGATGCCTTTTATCTGTGTATTTGGCAAAAAGAGGTCATTCAATTTCAATTTTCGAGCGCAGACCGGACATGCGATTGAATACCTTAAGTGCAGGTAGATCAATAAATCTTGCATTGTCCGACAGAGGTCTTCGCGGATTGAAAGCAGCTGGAATAGTTGATGATATCCTTTCCGTTGCCATTCCGATGCATGGAAGAATAATGCATTCCATTGATGGCGCTCAGCAATATCAACCCTATGGGAAGGAAGGTCAGGCAATCAATTCGGTGTCAAGAGGTGGTATCAACAAAGCTTTGCTTGAATGTGCGGACACCTTTGAGAATGTGAATATTACATTCAATGTGCGATGCACACATGTGGATTTGGAATCTGCCACAGCTCATTTCATGCATCAAGATGGCAGTACTTCCATTATTGAATCTGATTGCATCATTGCAACCGATGGTGCATATTCTGCGGTGCGTGAGGTACTACAAAAAACCGACCGATTCAATTATCAGCAATTTTATATCGAACATGGATATAAGGAATTACATATTCCCGCTGATATGACCGGTGATTTTAAAATGGAAAAACATGCTCTTCACATTTGGCCAAGAAAGCAATACATGATGATTGCATTGCCAAATATGGACGGTAGTTTTACCTGCACGCTCTTTTTTCCTTTTGAAGGAAATCCATCATTTTCATCCTTGCATACCGATGAACAAATCATGTCATTCTTCGCGGAGCAATTTCCTGATGCGATGAAAATGATGCCATCCTTATTGGAAGATTATCGCAATAATCCTGTTTCATCTTTAGTAACGGTAAAAGCTTTTCCATGGGCATATAAGAATAAAGTTTTATTGATGGGTGATGCTGCCCATGCGATTGTTCCATTCTTCGGACAAGGCATGAATGCAGGATTTGAAGACTGCAGGGTGTTTGATGAAATGCTTGAAGCACATTCGAGTGATGATTGGACTTCCCTATTCCATGCCTATGAACTTGCAAGAAAACCTAATGGAGATGCTATTGCTGAATTGGCTTTGAACAATTTCATTGAAATGCGTGATCTAGTTGCTGATCCTGAGTTTTTGAGAAGAAAAAAAGCTGAAAGAATGCTCTCGGATATGTTCCCGGATTCATTCCACACGGCTTATTCCATGGTGACATTCAATCACATGCCCTATTCAGAGGCATTGAGAAGAGGCAAACTCAATGAATCAATCATTGATGGTATGCTTGAAATACCCGGCATTTTGGATAGCGATTCGGAAATGCATAGAGAAGCTTTGGAATCATTGATGAACAAATATCAAGAATTGGTCAAGACTTCTTGATTGCTTCTATGATGGAGGTCGTGGATTTGCCCTCAACAAATGGAATGATTTCAACTGCGCCACCATGCGCAATGACCTCTTTTGCACCAATGATGGTATCGATTGTATAATCACCGCCTTTTACCAATATATCAGGCATGATGGATTCAATGAGTGAAAGCGGTGTATCCTCATCGAATGGCACGACATAGTCTACAGAACGCAATGAAGATAAAACGAAAGCACGATCTTCGAGAGAGTTAACAGGACGCTCCGATCCCTTAAGTCTTTTGACAGAATCATCTGTATTCATGCCCACGATCAGAATATCCCCCAAGGATTTTGCCGCTTGCAAATATGCTACATGACCTTTATGCAAAATGTCAAAACAGCCATTTGTAAAGACAATTCTCTTTTTCTCGCTTTTCAGCTTCTTCACTTCTGTGAGTATGTCGATTTCATTCATCATGATTCTCCATTCCAGCCTTGTTTGCCAATTAATGGAACAAAACTAACATCCTCAAGAGGATAATCGGCAAAACTTTGTTCATCTTCACGAATGATGCAATGCATGACTTGCGAACGCTCATTGCCAACAGGAATGATGCAATGTCCACCAATTGCCAATTGTTTAAGCAAAGCTTCAGGAATTTCAGGTGCCCCGGCAGTGACAATGATTCCTTGATATGGAGCAAATTCAGACCAACCAATTGTTCCATCACCAAATCTGCATTGGATTTGTGCAATAGGGTATAATTCCTTCAATATAGTTCTCGCAGCATTGTACAATTCAAAATGTCGTTCAATGGTGTACACTTTTGCTCCCATTTCTGCAAGTATCGCTGCTTGATAACCAGAACCGGTACCTATTTCAAGAATCGCATCACCCGGTTTGGGTTCTAATAATTCTGTCATTCTCGCTACGGTGAATGGCTGGGAAATGGTTTGATGTTTGTCTATTGGCAATGCAACATCTTCATAAGCCCTTTGTTTGAAAGGACCTGAAACAAAGCGTTCTCTTGGAACTTGCTGCATGGCACGCAACACATTTTCATTGACTATGCCTTTTGCTCGAAGCGTGTCAATCAATTGATTGCATGCATCCTGAAATTGTCGACTCATGTGTTTTCACGGGATTATCCGAATTGGCTGCACAATTCGGGGAATGATCATTCACCATCGGCTATTATGCCTGATGACAGATATTTTTGCAATAATGTTGGAAATGTTTTGATACCAACTTGCTGCGTGAGATGTCCTTCTTTTGCAAGAGAAATTGCACCTGTTTCTTCCGAGACAATCACTACAACCGCATCAGATTGTTCTGATAGACCAAGTGCCGCTCTGTGTCTGGTTCCAAGGTTTCCCAAATCTGTTCTGGACATAGCGCTCAATGGCAATACGCATTTGGCGGCAGTGATCATGTCATTTTCGATAATAACCGCTCCGTCATGCAAAGGCGATTTGGGATTAAACAAAGAAAGAAGCAATTCTGAACTCACCAGCGCTTGAATCGGTATTCCGGTGTCAATTGTCATTTTGATATTTTGAGATCTCGGAAATACCAGCAATGCACCCACATGCCTATCGGATAATTCTTTGACTGCATCAACAATTTGATCGAGAGTTTGCGACATATTCCTTTTTACGATCACGCGAAACAACTTTGTTCTTGTGATCATGAGCAATACTCTTCGAATCTCCGGTTGGAATAGAATGATGAATGCAATGAGCCAAATATCTGCTATCGCACGCAAAATCCAATTCAATGCTTTGAGATTTAACGATTGGGTGATGAATGATACAATCAACATCAGTATAAATCCGAGCAAAATCCTCACTGCAATTGTATCACGCAAAACTGTGTACAATGAAAAGAATAGAATTGTGACGATGCTGATATCAAGCACATCAATCAATGTGATTTGCAAGAAACCTATGCGGAACAATTCAATCATGCTCTATGCCTGATTTGAGTGTGGAATCACTCATTGAATGATGGTACCTATGCGAGACCATCGAATGGATGCAATCTTCTTAAAGAGATCAGTGATTGGACGACCTGTATCCCAAGACCAATATACAATCATAGGAGTGCCGATGATATTCTCAACTGGGATAAATCCCCAATAGCGACTATCCTCGCTATTATTGCGATTGTCTCCCAAACCAAAACAATAATCTCTTTTTACGGTATACGTTGATGTGGCTTTTCCGTCGATATATATCTTATCACCTTCAATCGCCAAGGTATGACCTTCTCTGCGAATGAATATTTCCCATTCCATGATATTGGTTTTGCTAAGTTTAATCACATCGCCACTCTTTGGAATTCGCATCGGACCCCAATCATCACGGGTATACCCTCTTCCAATGGGAAATGAATGTTCTTTTTGTGCTTGAAGCCATTGATCTTTATACTCAACGGGTGGTTCCATTGATAAATCAAATTTTCCATCTCTTGGCAATCCAAATTCTTTACCATTTACATATACTCTCGTCTTTCGGATTTCTACCGTATCACCAGCAATACCTACACAACGCTTGAGATAATACGTAAAGTCACGAGGTTCGATATCATCTCTATCACCGGGATAGATGAAGACAATCACATCACCAACTTTGGGAGTGGCATAACCGGGCAAACGATAAAATGGTAGTGGTTTATTGATAAATGGAATCATCTGAGGTGTTGAAGGCGCATAAATCAATCTATTTACAAATACAAAATCACCTGTGGCAACAGTATTTTCCATTGAACCTGTAGGAACAACAAAAGAACCAAAGAGCAATCCATTCACAATCATGATGAAGAAAATTGCTCCAAACATTGTTTTAAACCATGCAATGACATGCTCAACGGGAGTCGAGGGCTCTTTCCTTTTTGCATCTCTTTCCTTTTTCCAGTCTTTATATCGCTTGATCAATTCTGTCATGTTTCTGCTCAGTTATAAAACAATTATTGCCATTGAATGATTGAATACCATGCATCAATACGATCATATAATAATCGCAAGGATTTGGGTGCAGTGGCATCACCTTGATAATCAAGGATTTTTTTGCCTCGTATGATTCCATTTCTCATATGTTGAACCGTGAATATCACAGAAGGCATATCAGTTGTTGATTGCTGTACATACATTGGTTGAAGATCATCAATGTTGACGAATTCAATTGCACGGATCAATGCAGATACAGAATCTTTGGGTATCACTCCAATCTTTTTTCCTTGAAAAGGAGTATTCAGATATCCTTCATATTCAACCGTGCCATCTCCATTCACAGTGAATCCATAAACGGGACAATTTCCTCTGCATGCCGTTCTTTCCATTGTCACTGTATACGATTCAACACTGTCACGCATTGGAATGGAGACAGTGGAACAACTCATGAGCAGTTGAAAAAGAACAAAGCAGAACAGAGCAATAACTTTCATCTTATTTGCCGGATCTGAATTTATTGACATCGATTTCATAGCGTCGAATTTTATTGTGAAGAGTCTCTCTGCTGATTGCAAGCAATGCTGCAGCTTTGCTCACATTTCCATTACATTTTTGCAATGTGGAAATGATCTTCATTTTATCAGCTCTGGCTATGTCATCTTTCAATGAACCATCGCTTGTTATGGAAAACTGATCACTTGAAGCAGACTTCGGCTCTGAATAGATGCGCTCATTCGGACTCGCAACAGCATGTATATCACGAATCTCAATGGTATCTGATGAAACTGTTTGCAATACCACGCGTAGCGTGCTTTGCAATTCTCGCACATTTCCTTTCCAGGTGTGATCCTGCAAATATTCTATTGCAGCCGGAGAAAATGATTTATTGTCAACCATTTTTTCATTGTGCTTCTTGAGATAATGATCCACAATGAGAGGAATGTCTTCTTTTCTCTCGCTCAAAGGAGGAATAGTAATTTCACACTCTCTCAAACGGTGATATAATTGCTCTCTGAATTTTCCATCGCGCATTGCTCCGAGCAAATCTCTGTCTGTTGCAGAAATAAAACGCACATCAACTTCTTCTGCTTCAACCGAACCCACTCTCCGAATGATTTTTGTTTCGATTGGAAGCAGGAGATTTGCTTGCAATTCAAGTGGCAAATCACCGATTTCATCAAGAAAAAGTGATCCTTTATTGGCTTGATGAAATAATCCTTTTTTATTGTCATGCGCACCCGAAAAGGATCCACGCAAATGTCCAAACAATTCGCTTTGGAACAATTCTCTCGGAATATTCGGAATATCAACCGTGACTACGGGATGATGCGCCCTTCGACTTACGGCATGAATGGCTTCTGCAACCAGTTTTTTTCCGGTACCGGTTTCACCTGTAACAAGAACATTCAAATCCGTTTTGCCGAATCGGATAATTTTATCGGCTACTTTCAGCAAAGCATCGCTTTTGCCAATGATACCTTGTTTTTGGATGATCTTCAGAAGTTCATGTTGTTCACTTTGTACTTGTAATTTTTCGAGAGTACTCGTCAAAACATCGCGCAAACGATCTGTTGAAATTGAACTTTTTTCGATGAAATTCACCGCACCAAGCTTTGTGGCATGCACTGCATTTTGAATAGTTCCTTTGCCTGATATCATGATGACAGGCAAAGATGGATACTTCTTGACGCTTTGCCCGAGAACATCAAGTCCATTCATCTGCGAATTGATAAATTCTATATCCAGCAACATCAATGACAAAGAACGATGATTATTTTCAATGAATGCAAGCGCATCTTCAGGCGAATTGCATGCATGTGTTTTCCAACCAAAACCCCCGATAATATCTGCAAGAGTATCGGAGAACTCCGGATTATCATCCACCAATAAAATTGTGATTTCAGACGCCAAAATATAATCCCCCCCCGCACAAGCGAGGTAATAATGAAACAATCAACCCAATATGTATATTAGTTTTTTTCATGTACCGAAGAATTCATCAACGGTACCGCCAACATCAAAGAATCATAAATCGCTCGAAACTCTTTGCTGCCAAATGTTGCAAATTCCGGGTTCCAGATGGCTTTCATGTGAACATTCGTTTTTGTGTTGATATACTCAACTGAACGATATGTCTTACCCGGCGAATATAAGGATTGTATGGCAGTAAATGTCCCGACAATCTCCTGCAATTTCCCACAAAAGAGTGGTACATCAATGGAGTCAAGTCTTTTGGGGTTCATCCCCGACTGCGCATTATCCCTTTCAATCGCAAAAATTGCCAATTCTTTTGCATGCATTTCATATCCTTTATAGGATCCATTCTGCATATCGCCATTTCCCCAGCGAATGATGGTCCCAATTGTTCTTTCACTGATGCATGTTTTTGGAGCACTCATGCACCCGCAAGCAATACAAGCTATCAATAGGAGAATGATTCTCATGATTGATTGCCCTGAGCATGTAAAAATCGCTTTATTCTATTGATGCATGTTTCTTTTCCAAGCACTTCCATGGTTTCATATAATCCGGCACCAACTTGCTTTCCTGTAAGCATCATGCGTAATGGATGAATGATAAGCTTTGAAGCTATGCCATGTTCTTTTGCATAAGACCCAATGTTTTCATTCAAAGCAGTATGATCAAATACATTCATCTCTTTGATCAATGGCAATACTGCATTGATAACTTGAGCAGCTTCGGCATTCCAATGTTTTGCTTTATACTCTTCATCAATCTCATAAGAATCCGAAAACATATAAGCACCAAATGTGGGAACTTCATTCAAAAAAGTGATACGCTCACGGAGCAATGTGAAAATGCTCTTCGCTCTGTCATCAGAAATTTCAATGGAGTGTTCATGCAAGATTTGCTGCAATGAGGGAATAAGTAATTGTGGATCTGTCAATCTGAGATATTGAGCATTCATCCATTCTAATTTTTTTGTGTCAAAGACAGCACCTGCTTTATTTACTTTTTCAAGAGTGAATGCATCTATCAATTCTTGCATTGAAAAGATTTCTCTGTCTGATGTTGGATTCCAACCAAGCAATGCAACAAAATTGATGAGCGCATCCGGAAAAAATCCTTTTTCACGGAAACTCTTTGCGAATACATCACCAAAACGCTTGCTCATTTTCGATTTATCGGGATTGAGCAAGAGTGGTAAATGTGCAAAGAGTGGCATATCCCATTCGAATGCCTGATACAGCAGAACATGCTTTGGTGTTGAGGGAAGCCATTCTTCACCACGAATGACATGAGTGATATGCATCAAATGATCGTCAACGACATTTGCCAGGTGATATGTTGGAAATCCATCTGATTTCAAAAGGATTTGATCATCGACATCTTTTGCATTGACAATGACCTCACCTCTCACGATATCATTGAATCGAATATCTCCGGAAGCTGGAACCTTTAATCGAATGCAAAAATCAGCACCTGCATCGAGAAGTCTTTGTGTCTCCTCTGGGCCGAGAGTATATTCACTTCGCATGACTGTTCTATCATACTTTGCGGCAATTCCGGCATTCTTTTGTCTTTCACGCATGGCATCCAATTCTTCGGAAGTGTCAAATGCGCGATAAGCTTTCCCCTTTTGCAATAACTCATTGGCATATTTTCGATAGAGTTCTGTGCGATCTGATTGACGATAGGGTCCGTATGGACCACCCTTTTCGGGACTTTCATCAAATTCCATTCCCGCCCATCTACAAATCTCTACGATATTATCTTCAGCTCCCTCCACAAAACGAGTTTGATCGGTATCCTCAATACGCAGAATGCAAGAGCCACCATGATGCTTTGCAAAAAGATAATTATACAAAGCAGTTCTCAATCCTCCGATATGGAGAAAGCCTGTGGGGGATGGTGCAAATCGAACGCGTACTGACATAGTGTATTCTTGAATGATTATGAACGATGAAATGTGTGCTCGGCTTCAGCAAATGTGTTTTCCGTTTCTCTGAGACGAATGGTGATGCTTTGAACTGAAGGAAAAGCAGAAAAACCGGGAATCAATTCAGCCAAAATATAGTGAGCAATATTCTCCGCAGTTGAATAGAAATCGACAATATTCACTTTCATCGGATGTTCTTTAAAGAATTCAACGAGTATTTGATCTGAAGAATCCAGCAAAAAGGAATGATCCAATGTGTCAATCAATGGCTGAACCAGCGATTTCATATCGAAATAATCAATCACCATTCCCGTTGCGGGATCAATTTCACCAATGACTTCAACGCGCATCGTATAGGAATGACCATGGATATTCTGACATCCACCATCATGGAATGGCAAACGATGACCCATCTCCCAATGAAATTCTTTTGCAATGCGGGATATCATGGCTTCTTATACTGAGCGGTGATTACACTCGACATGCCACCACGAACTCCCCAGTCTGTTGTTATGGTCATCTCAATGGGATTACAACGCTCTACAAGATCATCAAGAATCTTATTCGTGACAGCCTCATAGAAGATGCCCATATTGCGAAATTCCAAAAAGTAATATTTGAGCGCCTTCAACTCCAAACAAATGGCATCAGGCACATAATCTATCGTGACCGTAGCAAAGTCCGGTAAACCAGTGAGTGGGCATACCGATGTGAATTCATGCAATACATGTTTGATACGATACTGTCTGCCGACAGCAGGATTGGGGAATGTTTCGAGACGATCCATGGAATTACTGTATCTTTGTGCGGTGAAACATAAGCATCCAGAAGGATGGCAAAGGCTTGTAAAAATACGGGTTTTCCGCGAATTAATGAAGAATACAAACAGTCATTATCTCTATGGCAGACGTGCTGTCATCGAAGCTCTGAACGCAGGCAGAGAAATTGAGAAGATTTTCGTGCAATATGGCGCTTCCGGCGATGCAATCGAGGAAATTCGAATGAAAGCCAGGCAAAAGAACATTGCCTGCGCAATTGCCGACAAAATGAAATTCAATGATATGGAGCGAAGAATCCCTTTGGAAAGGGGCTCCGCACAAGGTGTTATTGCTCTGACAGCCATGATTGACTATGTGGAGCTTTTTGACCTTCTGGATGGATCAATGGCAAAAACAGCCAATCCTCTCATCATTGCATTGGATGAAATCACGGATCCTCATAATGTTGGGGCAATTGCACGCTCCGCAGAATGTGCCGGTGCCACCGGCATGATTCTCACAATTGAGCACACTTCTCCAATTACCCCGGCAACATTCAAATCAGCCGCGGGCGCAATGGAATTTCTTCCGATTTGCAAAGTTGATTCACTACTCGTTGCAATAAGAAATAGCAAGGCGGCAGGATTTTCCGTGCTGGGAACCGATGGCATGGCTGATACGCTATACACAGAGCCAGGTCTTTTTGAAGGTCCAACCATATTGATCATCGGAAGTGAAGGCAAAGGTATCAGACCTGCAATTCGAAAAGAATGCACCAAACTCATTCGCATTCCGATGCATGGAAATGTGGAATCTTTGAATGCATCTGCTGCTGCTGCAATCATCATGTTCGAAAGGGCAAAACAATCGGAGTGATATCATGCGGATTGTATGCCTTACGGAAGAAACAACAGAAACACTGTATGCAATCGGTGCCGATGAGATGATTGTAGGGATTTCAGGATTTACCGTCAGACCCGCAATTGCACGCAAAACGAAGCCCAAAGTTTCTACCTATCTCGATGCAAACATTGATGAAATCATCAATCTTAAACCTGACCTTGTTCTTGCATGGAGCGATCTTCAAGCAACTATTTGTCAACAATTGATTGCCTCGGGAATAGCCGTACATTGCTTCAATCATCGAACGATTGCAGGTATTCTGGACATGATTTCCATGCTGGGAAGGATGATCGATAAATCAGATGAAGCTGAAGAGTATAGGGCATTTTTGGAAAGAAAAATAGATCACATAGCCGAACGATCAGCTCTTCTTAAACAGAGACCTCGCATTTACTTTGAAGAATGGTTTGACCCATTGATTTCAGGAATTGCATGGGTAAGTGAATTGATTGAATTATGCGGAGGGATTGATGTATTTGCTGAACATCGCGCTTATCATGATGCAAAAAGAAGAATCATTGCAAATCCGGATATCATCATCGACATGAATCCCGACATCATCATTGCTTCATGGTGCGGCAAAGGGGTAAAACCGGAGAAAATACGATCAAGGGATGGATGGGATCGCATTAATGCAATCAAAGAAGGACAGATTCATGAAATCAAATCTTCCGTCATTCTGCAACCAGGTCCTGCGGCATTGACCGATGGAATCGATCAAATCAGCGATATCATCTTTGCTTGGAATCAGAATTTGACATAATAAGTCAAACCAACAAATGATGCATTCATTGGCAAAGGATTATACTTGTCAACACTGAAATTCCACCCGTGATATACCCTCAAACCCAGCATCGACACTCCAATCTCCGGTCGGAATCGCAGAGATCCTCCCTGAAAATCCGTATAATACAACATGGATGCTCCAAAGGAAACAAACCAATTCATTGTATACGAAATTTTGGGAGCAATGATGAATCTATCCGCATCTAAAGGACCTGTTTCCATACCTATGGAAATTGCCCCCAAGCCCTTGATCATCCTGGTTTTAGGCCAATAGATCAAATTCCCATAACTGTACATCGCCTCGAGTGATTTCCCCGCATCACCGGCTTGAACACCAAAAGTCAAACCATGTGTGGGGATTTCGGATGCCCTCACATTACATAAACATGCCAATGAAAGACATGCAATCGCTATGAGGGAATGCATGCGCAAATCACATCGACAATCTAAATCCGGCTTCATCTATTGCATGGAGAATGTCTTCATCATTCACCAGTTCCGGATCATATTCAATCACGGCTTTTCCAATGACTACTTCCTGCACTGTCAGTCCTTTGATTGCAGACAACTCTTTATTGAGTGATTTCACGCAATGTCCGCAAGACATGCCATCTATTGCCAATTCTTGATGTTTCATTGTGTCCTCTTATTAAAAATCAATATCATCCAATGATCCGGCCGGCCCAATAAATGCAGGGGGCTCGTCAAATTGGATGGATAAATTCTCAAATCTTGCATAACTTTTCAAATATGCCAAACGAATATCGCCAACCGGACCATTCCTTTGTTTTGCAATGATGATCTCTGCTGTGCCTTCTGTTGGAGACCCATCTTCCCAGGTCAATATTCCATATTGCTCAGGACGATTTACAAACATCACCACATCTGCATCTTGTTCAATCGATCCCGATTCACGAAGATCGGATAGCATTGGTCTTTTGTCTGCTCGGGCTTCCACACCACGATTGAGCTGAGACAAAGCAATCACAGGAATCTTCAATTCTTTTGCTATCTGCTTTAATGTTCGAGATATAATCGAAATTTCACGCTCTCTACTTTCTGCCTTCGGTGGCGAAACAAATTGCAAATAGTCCACTATGATCAATTGCACATCATGTTCAGCTTTCAGTCTTCGGCATTTTGCACGAATCTCCATAACGGTCAAAGTTGCACTATCATCAATCAATAAAGGGGAATGCGTCAAAGAATCTATCGAAGTGGTAATCTTCGCCATCTCTGTTTTTTGCAATCTATTTGTCCGAATATCATGAGCATTCACTCGAGCTTCAGCACTCAATAAACGGATCATAAGCTGATTTGCAGCCATTTCAATTGAGAAAAAGGCAACAGGCAAATTATATTCAACTGCAACATTCCTGGCAATGCTGAGAGCAAAGGCAGTCTTCCCCATCGATGGTCTCGCAGCGATGATAATCAAATCCCCTGTTTGAAATCCACCAAGAATATCATCAAGTTTCGTGAATCCCGATGGAACACCCGAAATCCCCGATTGCATTTCTTTCTCTCTCATGCTCGTGATGAAATTGAATGTTTCAATCGCAAGCTCTTTAAGCGATACGAAACTCTTTCCAAGTCTTTGCTCGGCTATTTCAAAGATTTTTGCCTCAGCTGCATCCACTTCTTCAAGTGCATCTGTCGTATCATCATAAGCACTGACAAGAATATTGCCTGCAACAGAAATGAGCGAGCGCTTGATATAACGCTCGAGCACTATTCTCGCATAATGTTCAACATTTGCTGCAGTTGGTACCATCGCAGTTACTTCGATGATTGCATAGGATCCACCAACCGCATCCAATTCTCCAATTCTTCGAAGTTCTTCAGTGAGCGTAGTGATGTCAACATCCACACCACGATTAAACAAACCAAGAATACCCTTATACATGATGCGATGCGCTTCTTTGTAGAATGCATCAAGCTTCAAAATTTCAATGACTTTTGGGATTGCCGCTCGATCAATCAACATTGCCCCAATAACTGCCATCTCCGCTTCAATGGAATGCGGGGGTATTTTCCCGGGCATCCCCTCGGCGGGAATCGGCAATTGTTGTCCGGAGCGTTTTGACCTCTTGCGGTCATCACCCGCCGGCATGGGTAAATATTGAGATTGATCCATTGGATATCCTTTGTGAAACGGAGTGCAAAAGTAGTATTTATTTATGATATGTGATATTGTGTTTTGTGGATGTGAAAAAATGACTCGATTTTCCACGAATTCCTGTGGAAAAGGATTGTTTCACAACCAATTATGAGAATTACAGGAGATATTGACGAAGCTCAGAACCTCCATAGAACTCCATCAATTTTGTATGTTTGTGTATTCTATTTTCATGACCCGATACAGTATGCTCGAATTGCCTATTCTTCAAGAGAAAAAGTCCGAATCTGCATTGCCCTCAATGCAGGATTTGTCTCATCAACCCAAACTCTATGTTGAGACTTATGGCTGCCAAATGAATGTCAATGACACGGAAATCGTTCAAGGCGTGATGAATGATCGTGGTTATGCCATGACAGACAAACCTGAACTGGCAGATGTTATTCTTCTCAATACCTGTGCGATTCGCGACAATGCGGAAAAGAAGATACATGAACGATTAAACCACTTGAAATATTATAAAAAAAGAAAGAAAGAATTGGTCGTGGGCATTCTTGGCTGCATGGCAGAACGCTTGCGCGAGACATTACTCGAGAAAGAATTGGTGGATTTGGTTGTTGGCCCGGATGAATATCGCTCCGTGCCGGAATTGATTTCCAAAGCATATTCCGGTGAGCGCGGCATAGCCGTGAAATTAAGTCGCGTTGAAACCTATGATGACATCCTTCCTTTCAGAACCGAAGGCATCAGTGCTTGGGTTTCCATCATGCGTGGATGCGACAAGTTCTGCACATATTGTGTGGTTCCTTTCACTCGAGGAAGAGAACGTTCACGCGCATTCGCTTCAATTGTAGATGAAGCAAAATCATTGTTCGATCAAGGTTTCAAAGAAATCACCTTGCTTGGTCAAAATGTAAATAGTTATCGCGATGAACAATCCGGACACAACTTTGCAGAACTTCTGGATGCTTGCGCAAAAGCTGTTCCTGAAATGCGGATTCGTTATACCACCTCGCATCCTCAAGACATGAGCGATCAGTTGATTGAAACAATGGCAATGCATCCGAATATCTGCAAATACATTCATCTTCCGGTGCAGTCCGGATCCAATCGTGTTTTGTCTTTGATGAATAGAACTCATCCGGTAGAGCATTATTATGAACGCATCGAGATGATTAAAAAACTCATGCCTGATTGCGCACTATCAACAGACATCATCACTGGATTTCCAACCGAAACCGAAGAAGATCATGAAGCAACAATGGAACTCATGCGAAAAGTGCGATATGATGGCGCTTATATGTTCAAGTATTCTCCAAGAGAAAGAACAAAAGCATGGAAAATGGGCGATGATATTCCTGATGAAGTAAAAGTTCGCAGATTGAATGAAATCATCAATCAACAGAATGTCATTGCGCGTGAAATCAATCAAACCTTAATCGGAAAAACTGAACATATTCTCGTGGAAGGTCCGAGCAAGAAAAACCCAATGGAATGGCAAGGAAGAACAGATTCAAACAAAGTTGCGATCTTTCCTCAGAATGAGCATGCGCCCTATGTGATTGGCGACATCATTCCTGTCATCATTGAAAAAGCATCAAGCGCAACATTGTTTGGAAGATTGACTTAACACCAAAAAGCACATTCAGGGGATAATTCATGAATCGTAGAAAAGCCGGAGCGCAAGCCGAGGACTCAGCGGCTTCATTTCTGGAACAAGCGGGATATTCCATTTTAAAACGCAATTTCACATTCGGTAGAGTTGGCGAGATTGACATCATCTGCAATCATGATGGCACTTTGGTATTCATTGAAGTTAAAGCTCGAATGAATCTTGAGTTTGGTCCACCAGAAGCATCTATCACGACCAAAAAGATACAATCCATGAAACGCACCGCAGAGGGCTATCTTTATATCAACAAAATCAATGATATGCCTTGCAGATTTGATGTGATTGCAATTGATTACACAGACGGAGTGCAATCCATCAGACATCTCATCAATGCAATGTGATCATTTTTTTTGAGGGAATGTCACTTGCAATTCCACTTCTTTGTCCTCACGCGGACCCCTCAAAACAGTAATGCTGGTGGTATCTCCGGCTTTAAATTTTCCCAATGCAAAAGTATAATCATAGACATTTTTAATGATGGTTGAGCCAAGTTTGATGATGATATCATCGGCAATCAAACCTGCCTTTTCACCAGCACCACCTTCACGAACTCCGGTAATTCTCATTCCCTTGGGATGATCGCTATAATCGGGCGTAATTCCCAATGAAACTTTGAATGACATTGCTTGACCTGGCTGAGCAGATGACTTGACTTTTATATAATCTGGTTTTTTGCCTGCATTACCAATGAAATCCAATGTTTGCAATACCATATTCACAATCGTGGATTCACCTTCATATTGAATTTTTTCCCAGGTATCGCTCGGTCTGTGATAGTCTGAATGCAAACCGGTGAAGAAAAACAAGACGGGTTTTTCTTTACCATAAAAGGAAGCATGATCACTTGGACCAAATCCATCTTCTGTGAAAGACAATGTCAGAGCATGTAATTTTCCAATTGAATCCATCAGGGGTTTGAACCCTGCGGAAGTTCCAATCCCTCCGATGTTCAATTTTCCGTCTTTCAATCTTCCGATCATGTCCATATTGATCATCATACAAATACTGTCCAAACCAATGACAGGTGATTTCACAAAATGTGCAGATCCCAATAGACCTCTTTCTTCAGCGGTAAAACCTATAAACATGATGGGTCTTTTCAATGGCTTTTTTGAAAGCTCATAAGCAGTTTCAATCAATCCTGCAGTACCTGATGCATTGTCATCAGCACCATGGTGAATTGCTTTTTCTTTTGTACTTGCGAGCGTTCCGGAACCCTCTCCTCCCCAGCCAAGATGATCAAAATGTGCTCCAATCACAATCACTTCATTTGATAATGTTGGATCTGTACCCGGAAGATATCCTATCACATTGGAAGTATTCACTGTTTTTTCTTTCAGTGAAACGGAAAGTCGCATGCGAATTTGTGGCAATGAAAAACTTGATGGAGATTTTGTTGCTTTGATGATACTATCATGCATTGCAATCTTCAATGTGGGAATCATCTGTTCCAATGTGGATGACAATACATTTACAACAAGCATCCCCTCTACTTTTCCGCCTTGCTCATATCTCAATCCAAGCAGAGAATCCGGAAATTGTGAACCGGAAACGCATATCAATGCTTTGGCACCCTTTTCTTTTGCAGTCATTGCTTTACTACGCAGCGCAGCAAATTGAGAAAGATTTCCATGAGGATTATCTTGTTCCGGTGCGCCACGCATAACGATGACAATGGCATCTTTGACATCAATACCTGCATAATCATCGTATTTGTCTGAGGGTGAAGAAATTCCATAACCCGCAAAAACAATAGGGCAATCCGCAGTTCCATTATCACTTATTCCAAGTGGAATATAGTTTTTATTGATTGATAGATTTTGTTCTTTCACACCACCCATGATGCTGAGTGCATTCCCCTTGGGATTCAATTGAATATCCGTCACAATCGAAAATTGTTGAAAATATTGTGAAGATCCATATGTTTTTAGACCAATCTTTTTGAATTGATCTTGTATGTATTCAGCCGCAAGAGCATTTCCTTTTGTTCCGGGAGCTCTCCCTTCCAATTCTTCCGAAGCAAGGTATTTCACATGTTTTTTCAATCTGTCAATTCTTTCATCAGCATGAACAGATGTGATGAGCATC
>Ga0129333_10000197_pt1 | contig 42914 bp, 44 predicted proteins | sample CPB6_08_DNA_FD_94474 | JGI IMG/M metagenome (GOLD analysis project Ga0129333, IMG submission 94474) | Freshwater to marine salinity gradient microbial communities from Chesapeake Bay, USA - CPBay_Sum_0.6_0.8_DNA | ecosystem: Environmental > Aquatic > Marine > Coastal | place: USA: Chesapeake... | reverse complement strand
TGACCTGCAGGTGCGGATCCCTGAGCACCTGGAGGATGAACGGGTGGCAGCGATCCTTCAGCAGAAGCGTCCATGGATCCGAGGCAAGGTCGCTGAGCTGAAGCGGGTTCCACCGCACCGCAACAAGGAACTGGTGAGCGGGGAGTCGTTCCCCTACCTGGGACGCCACTACCGCCTCAAGGTTCAACAGGGGCATCAGGTGGGGGTCTGCCTGTCAGGGGGTTACCTCACAGCGACGATCCGACCCACGGAGCAGGGCGAGCAGCGGGATGCACGGATCCAGCAATACCTCCAGTCCTGGTATCGCACCCGTGCCCTGGAACGCCTTCAGGAGAAAACCAGCCGTTACGCCCAGCAGATCGGGGTCTCTCCCGCAGGGTTGTCCGTTCGCTTCTTCCGCTCCCGTTGGGGGTCCTGCAGCAAGCGGGGTCAGGTGGTGTTCAACTGGACCATCATCAAGGCACCGCACAGCATCGTGGACTCTGTGGTGATCCATGAGTTATGCCACCTGATCCACCCGAACCACTCCAAGGCTTTCTGGCAGCTGGTTGAGCAGCACGATCCCGCCTACCTCGCCCACCGCTACTGGCTCAAGCAACACGGCCAGCGCTTGCTGGGCTGAAGCCAGCGCTGCTGTGTCGGCCTCGGCCACACCAAGGGTGATTGCATAGCCGCCTACAACGCCAAGGATCAGCAACGCCGCCCGAACACCCTCGCAACGCTCAAGCTGGAGTGATCACCCATGAAAAAAGGGGGGCCGAAGCCCCCCTCCCCTGTGCTGGTTGGAAACCTGATCGTGATCAGGCGGCCACAGCGGTTTTGGGATCCAGTTCGCCCTTGGCGTACAGGTTGGCGTAGTAGTTGATGTCGCGCTGCTTGATCTTGCTGGCGTTGCCGGCACACCAGAACTGCTGGTAGCGATCCAGGCACACCTGCTTCATGTAGGCCCGGGCAGGCTTGTTGAAGTGGCGGGGATCGAAGTTGGCGGGATCCTTGGCAGCAGCCTCACGGATGGCGGCGGTGAAGGCCAGGCGGTTGTCGGTGTCGATGTTCACCTTGCGCACACCGTTGCGGATGCCTTCCTGGATCTCTTCCACGGGCACGCCGTAGGTCTCGGGGATGGCACCGCCATACTTGTTGATCATGTCCAGCCATTCCTGGGGAACGGAGCTGGAGCCGTGCATCACCAGGTGGGTGTTGGGGATCGCCTTGTGGATCTCAGCGATGCGGCTGATGGCCAGCACTTCGCCGGTGGGCTTGCGGGTGAACTTGTAGGCGCCGTGGCTGGTGCCGATGGCGATCGCCAGGGCGTCCACCTTGGTCTTGGCCACAAAATCAGCAGCCTCGGCGGGGTCGGTCAGCAGTTGGCTGTGGTCGAGCTTGCCCTCGAAGCCATGGCCGTCCTCAGCCTCACCCATGCCGGTCTCCAGGGAGCCCAGGCAGCCCAGCTCGCCCTCCACGCTCACGCCGATGGCGTGGGCCACATCCACCACTTCCTTGGTGACCGCCACGTTGTACTCGTAGCTGGCGGGGGTCTTGGCGTCGGCCATCAGCGAGCCGTCCATCATCACCGAGGTGAAGCCGTTGGCGGCGGCGCCATAGCAGGTGGCGGGGCTGTTGCCGTGGTCCTGGTGCATCACCACCGGGATGTCGGGATAGGTTTCCACGGCGGCCAGGATCAGGTGGCGCAGGAAGCTCTCACCGGCGTACTGACGGGCGCCGCGGGACGCCTGCAGGATCACCGGCGAGTCGGTCTCGTAGGCCGCCTCCATGATCGACTGCACCTGCTCCAGGTTGTTCACGTTGAAGGCAGGGATGCCATAGCCGTTCTCAGCGGCATGGTCGAGCAGCAACCGAAGGGGCACGAGCGCCATGAGACACCTCAAGGGAGATTGGCGGGGATCCTAACCGGCGCCTTCCAGGCCAACGCTGCTGCGGTGCAGCCGCAGTGGCCGCCTCGCTGCTCGCTTCAGAGCTGCTGGCGCACGCCGGTGTCGGCCGACACCAGCGCCAGATCACAGACCCGCTGGCTCAGCGCCGCTTCCGCCAGGCCCGGCACCATCGGCCGGCCTTCACGCACCGCCTCGGCCCACCAGCTGATCAGGCGTTGCACCGGTGCGATGCGGCCGTCGGGCCAGGTGTGCGGGAAGCTCAGCGCGGGATCCGGGGCTACCGGCCGCAGGCTGCCGGCAGTGGGGCCGCTGCCGCTGGCCACCTGCAGGCTGAAGCCGTGCACGTAGTCGCTCTGGTTGGCGGAGCCGAGCACCAGGCTGCCGTCACTGCCGTAGAGCTCAATCCAGTAGCCACGGCCGGGGCGGGTCACCGCCGCCAGGTTCACCTGGGCCGGCAGCCGCTGCCCGTCTGCGGTGTCCAGCTCCAGCTGCAGCAGCGCGATGTCTTCGGCGTCCACCGCCGCCAGCCGGCCGCTGCCATCGGCCAGGGGCCGATGCGGAATCGCCAGGCTGCGGCTGGCGCTGACGCTGCGGGTTGGACCGATCAGCCAGTGCAGGGTGTCGATCGCATGGGTGCCGAGCGAGCCCAGCACACCGCCGCCCGCCGCTCGCTGCGAATACCAGTTCCACGGCCGCGCCGCGTCGGCGCGGCTGCCCATCAGCCAGTCGAGCCTCAGCAGCCAGGGGGTGCCCACCGGGTTCTGCTCCAGCAGTTGGGCCAGCTGCTGGAAGCAGGGCACGGCCCGGTATTCGAAATCAACCGCCACGGTGACCCCCGCCGCCAGGGCCTGGCGCTGCAGTTCTTCGATCTCGGCGGCGTCCAGCGCCACCGGTTTCTCCAGCAGCAGGTGCTTGCCGGCGGCGATGGCGGCCTGGGCCAGGGCGAAGCGCGGTTGCGGCGGTGTGGCGATCACCAGCGCCTCCACACGCGGATCCTCCAGCAGCGCCTCAAAGGCGGTGTACCCCGGCAGCTCGGCGGCGGCGCAGGCCTGCTCCAACCGCTCGCGGCGTGGGTGCCACAGGGCCACCGCTTCGGTCAGCGGACAGGCCCGCAGGGCCGGCAGGTGCACCTTCTCACCGAAGCCGAGGCCGGCCACGGCCACGCCGAGGGGTTGCTGGAGCGATGCGGAGGCGGTCACGAGGCGCGACGTCAGCTGATCAGGAGACTGCCAGCGGATCGTTCCAGGCGGCGCACACGGCCGCCAGGGTCTCCTCGATCAGCCCATCGCCTGCGGTCGCCTGCCAGTGGCTGCCCCACTGGGGGATGCCATTGATCGAGGTGTCGCGAAACAGACCCTGGCCGCAGTCCAGCTCCATCACGTAGAGCTCACTGGCAGGCGCTCGGGCCGCTGGGTCAGCGTCTGCGCCTGTGGCGCTGGCCGCCGGCTGGAAGCGGCTCAGCACGGTCAGATTGCCGTCGCGGTTCAGGCGCAGGCTGCCCGCATCCCACCATTGCCGGCCTTCAGCGGTGGCCGGCACCTCATGCCAGTCGACCGGACCGGCGAGTGCCGGTTGCGCCAGGCCCAGCCCGATGCTCAGCAGCAGGGCTGCCAGCAGCCCCTGGAACCAACGGCGATTCACGCGGCCACCGCCCGTTGACAGCCGTGCATGGTGAGCAGGCTCACCAGGGTGTTGCGCAGCCGCGTGCGCGGCACGATGTGATCCACGAAGCCATGGTCGCGCAGGTACTCAGCGGTCTGGAAGTCGTCCGGCAGCTTCTCGCGCAGGGTCTGCTCGATCACGCGGCGGCCGGCGAAGCCGATCAGCGCCTTCGGCTCCGCCAGGATCAGATCACCCAGCATCGCGAAGCTCGCGGTCACCCCGCCGGTGGTGGGGTGGGTGAGCAGAGGCATGTAGAGCAGCTCGGCCTGGCGGTGCCGTTCGAGGGCGCCGGAGATCTTCGCCATCTGCATCAGGGACAACATGCCCTCCTGCATGCGGGCGCCGCCGGACGCGCAGACGATCAGCACCGGCATCCGCTGGGCGGTGGCCGCCTCGATCAGACGGGTGAGCTTCTCGCCCACCACCGAGCCCATCGAGCCGCCCATGAAGCGGAAATCCATCACCCCCAGGGCCAGGGGGATGCCGTCGACGCGGCAGAGGCCGGTGATCACCCCATCCTTGAGGCCGGTGCTGCGTTGGCTGTCGCGGATCCGGTCGGCATAGCTGCGGCGGTCCTTGAAGGCGAGGGGATCGGTGGGGGCCAGGTCGCTGTCCAGCGCCTCGAAGCTGCCCTCATCGGCGATCAGCCGGATCCGCTCCTCGCTGAAGATGCGGTGGTGGTAGCCGCAGCCGCTGCAGACGCTGGCATTGGCGGCCAGATCCTTGCGGTACACCACCAGCCCGCATTCCGGGCATTTGCTCCAGAGCCCATCCTCTTCGTTCACGTCCTGGGCATTGCGCACCGCGGGTGCCGTCTTGCGGCGGTCAGCGAACCAGTCGAACAGCGACATGGGGCGGCGGTGGCAGCTGGAATGGATCAGACCATTAAACGCGGCTCAGCCGCATGGGATCCGCTTCAGCTGATGACCAGCCCACCGATCACGGGGTGCAGCAGCCGCAGCCAGAGCGCGTTGCCGCCCACCCACACCGCCAGCGCCGCACCCGCCAGGAACGGGCCGAACGGAAAGGGCTGACCCCGTTCCAGCCGGCCACTGAGCAGACCCAGCAGGCCGAAGCCGGCGCCACTGAACACCGCCAGCGCCACCGCCAGCCCCAGGCCGCTGAGGCCGAGCCAGGCTCCAAGCAGAGCCGCCAGCTTCGCGTCCCCCAGGCCGAGGGCTGGTTTGCCGAGAAGGCGGGCGCCGGTGGCACTCACCGCCTCAAACCCGAGCAGGCCGGTGCTGGTGGCCAGCAGATGCTCCAGCAGGGCCTGACGGCCTGGCGCATCACCCTGGCTGAAGCCGGCGGCGGCCGTCACCGCCAGGCCCAGCATCACGCCCCAGCGGCAGAGGGGTTCCGGCAGCCAGAGGTGATCCAGATCGATCAGCAGCAGCGGCAGCAGCAGCCCCACCAGCAGCCAGCCCGCCAGCAGCTGCAGCAGCGCCGGCGCCTGGCTCAAGGCGCTGGGTTCGGCCAGGGCGGTGGCCACGAACAGCCCTGCTGCCAGCAGTTCCACCAGCGGGTAACGCAGCCGGATGCTCGTGCTGCAATGGCGGCAGCGACCCCGCTGCAGCAACCAGCTCAGCAGCGGCACCAGCTCATACCAGCGCAGCCGGGTGCCGCAGCGCGGGCAATGGCTGCGGGGTGCCAGCACCGATTCCTGGCGCGGCAGTCGCCAGGCCACCAGGTTGAGGAAACTGCCGACACAGGCACCGATCACGGCGCAGGCCAGAGCGGCAGGTGCCTGGAGGGACTCGCTCAGGGTCAGCAGCATCAGCCGCGGGCGAAGGGGCGCGAGCCGCGACCGCGACCGCTGCGGCCGCGCACCAGCTCGAGGGGGATGAACTGTTCGTCGGGCAGCAGCACCGGGGTTTCAAACACGACCCTGCCCTGCCCGCCGCTGGGGCCCGTGACGACGATGCCACAGGGGTCGACGCCACCACCACTGTTTTCGAGGTAGCTGTAGTAAATCCGCCGCGCCCGTGCGATCACATCAGCGCTGTTGATCCGATCCCAGCGGGGGCTCGACAGCGGAACACCCACCGCCCCCCGGATCTCAAAGGATGGGGAGGTCGATGGGTTGGACCGCCGGGGGGTCCCGGAGGAGGTGGGCTCAGGAGCGAGCGCGATGGCCGTCACCGGGTCCGCCGGATGGCAGACAGGTTAGGCCAGGACTGGCTTCAGCGCCGGCATCGGCTCAGGCCAGCTTCTTCTTCTCTTCGATCAGGCGATGGATGATCGGGGTGAGGATCAGCTCCATGGCAAAGCCCATCTTGCCGCCGTTCACCACGATCGAGGTGGGGCTGGACATGAACGAATCGTTGATCATGTCGAGCAGGTAGGGGAAATCAATACCCCACTTCTCACGGGCTCCCTTGCGGAAGTGGATGATCACGAATGATTCATCCGGCGTGGGAATGTTCCGGATCATGAACGGGTTTGAGGTGTCCACAGTGGGCACCCGCTGGAAGTTGATGTCCGTGAGGCTGAACTGCGGGCAGATATGGTTGATATAATCCGGCATCCGGCGCAGGATTGTATCCACGGTGGCTTCGGCTGAGTAGCCACGCTCATGGTTGTCGCGGGCGATCTTCTGGATCCACTCCAGATTCACGATCGGCACCACACCCACCAGCAGGTCTGCCAGGCCGGCCACGTCGTAGCCGTTGCCTTTCACACCGCCGTGCAGGCCTTCGTAGAACAGCAGGTCAGTGCCGGCGGGGATGGTTTCCCAGGGGGTGAATTGGCCGGGCTCAAGGTTGGTGCCGAGGCGGCCGTTGTGATCAGCAGCCTCCTCAACGGAGTGCAGGTAGTAGCGCTTCTGGCCACTGCCCGTCTCGCCGTAGGTGCGGAACAGTTCTTCGAGCTTGTCGAACAGGTTGGCTTCAGGGCCGAAGTGGGAGAAGTTCTCGCCCTTGGCCAGGGCGTTGGCCATGGCCTCCTTCATCGGGCCACGCTCGTAGCGGTGGTAGCTGTCGCCCTCCACCACGGCTGGGGTGATCCCCTCGCGCTTGAAGATGTGTTCGAACGCGCGCTTGACGGTGCTGGTACCGGCTCCCGAGGAGCCGGTGACCGCCACGACCGGATGACGCTTCGACATGCGCAGGGATCCGCAAACTGTGGGCGAGTTTGGCAGGTCGCGGGCCCAGGCGCTCGCGACCTCGTCTCGCCGCTGATGGTTCAGGCCTCCAGGGCCGCCAGCAGCTGATCGCCCATGGCCCGGCAACCCAGCTGGGTGCAGCCTTCCGCCATCAGGTCGCCGGTGCGGTACCCGGCCGCCAGCACGCGGTCCACGGCCGCCTCCAGATCGGCGGCGGCGGCATCCTGCTGCAGACCCACCCGTAGCAGCATCGCGGCGCTCAGCACCATCGCCATCGGGTTCGCTTTGTCCTGGCCGGCGATGTCCGGAGCGGAGCCGTGGATCGGTTCAAACAGGCCCGGGCCCCCTTCGCCCAGGGAGGCGGAGGGCAGCATGCCGATCGAGCCGCTGAGCATCGCCGCCTCATCGCTGAGGATGTCGCCGAACAGGTTGCTGGTGAGCAGCACATCGAACTGGCGGGGATTGCGCACCAGCTGCATGGCTGCGTTATCCACATACATGTGGCTCAGTTCCACCTCGGCGTAACTGGCGGCATGCAGCGCCTCCACCCGATCGCGCCAGAGCTGGCTGACATCCAGCACGTTGGCCTTGTCCACCGAGCAGAGCCTCCCGCCCCGCTGGCGGGCCAGATCGAAGCCCACCCGCGCGATCCGATCAATCTCGTAGTCGAAGTAAGCCATGGTGTTGAAGCCCCGCACCCGGCCCTCGCTCTCCACACGGCCCTTGGGGGTGCCGAAGTAGACGCCGCCGGTCAGTTCACGCACCACCATCAGATCCACCCCTTCAATCACCTCACGTTTGAGCGTGGAGGCATCGATCAGCGCCGGGATGATCTTCACCGGCCGCAGGTTGGCGAACAGGCCCATGCCGGCCCGCAGGCCCAGCAGGCCCGTCTCGGGTCGCTGCTCGCGCGGCAGGGTGTCGTATTGCGGTGATCCGATCGCCGCCAGCAGCACCGCATCAGCCGCCCTGCAAGCCGCCAGGGTGCTCGCCGGCAACGGCTCACCCGTGGCGTCGATGGCGGCTCCGCCCATGGGCTGCTCGTCGTAACGGAGCTCAAAGCCATGGCGGCGGCTCACCGCATCGAGCAGCTGGCGGGCCACCGCCGTGATCTCCGGGCCGATGCCATCACCGGCAAGCAGGGTGATCCGGTAGCTGGAGGTCACGGGCGGGCGAGATCTTGGGCTGGGCGCGAGGCTACGCGCTGGCGTGTCCGCGCTCGGCCCGCCGCCGGCTGCCGCGTCAGTCCGGCCTGCTCTTCTCGAGCTGGCGCATGGCGCGGGCCAGCTCCGGCAATTTGTTGAACACCGCCGAACAGCGCAGCCAGAGACGGTTGGGGATGGCTGGGTAGCCGCTCACCACCTCGCCGGCCGCCACCTCGCCGTGCACGCCTGATTTCGAGGAGGCGATGGCCCGATCGCCCATCACCGCCTTATTCGCCAAGCCCACCTGGCCAGCCAGGATGACACCATTGCCGAGACGGGCGCCGCCGGCAATCCCCACCTGGGCCGCCAGGGCGCAGCCCTGGCCGGTGGTCACGCCGTGGCCGATGTGCACGAGGTTATCGATCTTGGTGCCGGCACCGATGCGGGTCTGGCCCACCGAGGGGCGATCAATGGTGCTGCCGCAACCCACTTCCACGCCGTCCTCCAGCACCACCTGGCCCGTTTGCGGCATCTTGCGCCAACCGCTGGCCGTGGGCACGAAGCCGAAGCCCTCGCTGCCGATCACGGCGTTGGAATGCACCACACAGCTGCGGCCGAGACGTGCGCCGGGGTGCAGCACAGCGCCGGCATGCAATTCACAGCCGTCACCGATCTCCACGTCCTCGTAGATCACCACATGGGGATGCAGGATGCAGCCCGCACCGATGCGCACGTCGGCGCCGATCACCACCTGGGCGGCCACATGGCTGCCCAGACCAACCACAGCCCGGGGATCGACCACCGCACTTGGATGGATGCCGGCGGGCCGGGGCCGGCGCGGATACAGCAGATCCAGCGCTTCGGCGAACGCCAGCCGCGGGTCCGCCAGGGCGATCCAGGCCATGCCCCGGGCGCTGGCCTGCTGCTGGGCGGCCTCGGCGTCATCGCCGCGAGCGGGCAGCAGCACCGCGCTGGCGCCACTGCCGGCCAGGGCGGCGGCCAGGGCATTGCCGGGCTCCAGGAAACTGAGCTGGGAGCTCCGGGCCTCGTTGAGGGCGGCGGCGGCGTTGAGCAGCGGGTCGCCGGCGATGGCGTGGGCACAGCCCTGCAGTCCGCCGGCGGCCTGCACCTCGCTCAGATGGCTGAGCAGCTCGCTGAAGCGCATGGGCGGGATGGCGTCGGGCGGATCGTAGGGCTGGCGGGGGCGTTGGCGCCGCCGCCTGGCGGCCTGGATCAGGTGTCGCCTGCTGCCGTGGTGGCGGCGTCCCCTGACCCGGTTCCGATCGCGATGGCCGTGCCGACAGCGGTGAGCACAAGGTGATCGCGGTGCACCACCAGGCCGCGCTGCCCCATGCACTGCCGCACTTCGCCACTGCTCAGGGCCGCGAGGCCCCGGGCCAGTTCCCGGCCGTCGAGACTGAGCACCCGCACCGGTTCGCGTCGCTCGAAACAGCCCTCCACCTGGCGGACACCAGCCGCCAGCAGCGAGGCTCCGCGAGCCAGCAGCGCCTGCTCGGCACCGGTATCGATCGTGATGCTGCCCTTGGGCAACAGGGCATGGGCCAGCCAGCCCTTGCGATTGCTCAGCGGTTGCCGACTGGCGCGGAACAGGGTGCCGCGCGCTTCGCCCGCCAGCAGGGCCTCAAGCACAGCCGGCTCGCGGCCGTCGGCCAGACGCACCTGCACCCCGCTGGCGGTGGCAATCCGGGCGGCCGCCAGCTTGGTGGTCATCCCACCGGTGCCCCAGCGTCCGCCTCCCTTGGCGACCCCGCTCAGGGCTTCCAGTTCCGCCGGCCCGTCCACCACGGCGATCGGCCGGGCGTTGGCATCGCTGCGGGGATCACCGCTGTAGAGGCTGTCGATATCGGTGAGCAGCACCAGTTCATCGGCTTCCACCGCCACGGCCACCAGGGCGGAGAGGGTGTCGTTGTCACCGAAGCGCAGTTCGTCGGTGGCGAGGGTGTCGTTTTCGTTGATCACCGGCGTCACCCCCCAGGCCAGCAGTTGCTCCAGGGTGCGACAGGCGTTCTGGTAACGGCGACGGGACGCGAGATCACCGCGGGTGAGCAGCACCTGGGCCACGCAGCGGCCGTGATGGGCAAAGGCCTGGTCGTAGAGCGTCATCAACCGCCCCTGCCCCACGGCGGCGGCCGCCTGCAGGGCTTCCACCTCCGTTGGCCTGGTGCTGCGACCGAGGGCATGGCAGCCCAGTCCCACGGCTCCACTGGTGACCAGCACCACCGGTTCACCGCGCTGCCACAGGCCGCAGAGGCTGGCCGCCAGATCAGCGATCACCTGTTCAGTGCCGCGATCCTTGCCACCCCGCAGCAGGCTGGTGCCCACCTTGATCACCCGGCGTGTCGCCATCGCCGCTCAGGCCATGGTGGCGCCGGCCAGCCGCGCCAGTTGCATCTCCAGCTTCTGCCAGTGGTCGTGGCGGCAGGGTCTGCCCTGGGCGTTGACCGGCTTGACGAGCACGGTGTAGAGGCCGAGACGGTTGCCGGCCAGCACATCGGTGAACACCCGATCGCCGACGATGGCCACCTCGCCAGGCGGCAGCGCCAGCTCCGCCAGCACTTGCCTCAGCGGACCCCGTCGCGGTTTGCCAGCGCTGGTGGTGAAGCTCACCCCCAGGGCATCGGCAACGCCGCCGATGCGACTGCGCGATGGGTTGTTGCTGAACAGGTGCAGGGGCATGCGCTGTTGCGCCTGGCGCAGCCAGCTCTCCACACTCGCCGGCATGCGGTTGCCGCGGTAGGGCAGGAGCGTCCGGTCGACATCAAGCACCAGCGCGCGGATCTGACGCTGCAGCAGCTGTTCGAGGGGCAGTTCCGCCAGGGTGCCGGGGGCCACCCAATCCGGCTGGAGCAGCTGTGGCAGGGAACGATGGGTCAAGGGTTCGGTGATGCGGTGGCGGTATCGGGTTGGCGGTGGTCAGGTTGGTGGCGCTGGTTCCGCGGGATCAGTCGGCGCCACGCTCCCGTTCTTCCAGTTCGGCTTCGATGCGCGGTTGCACCCGCTCAAACTCATCGCCCTCCACGAGCAGGCCCGCTCCGTTCTCGACGCGAGCCACCACGAAGAAGGGATCCAGGGGAATGAACAGACCGTATTCCTGGCCTTCTGCCCGGAATTGGATCAGCATTTCGTAGAGATCGCTCTCATCGTCGTCATCGTCGTCGAGCTCATCCTCCTCGATCTCATCGGGATCCGGTTCCTCCAGCTCGCCGCTCACCGTCAGGGTCACGGCTGAGCGCACCAGGGTGAGGTCGTGTTCCTGCAACACCACTTCCGCCACCGACAGGATCGGTTCGGCGCCATCGAGCTCCTCGATCACCTCATCCTCTTCGTTGTCGTTGGCGGCGATCCGCACCAGGCAGACCGGGGTGTCGACCGGAGTGAGCAGGCCGTAGTCGTGACCATCGAGCGGGATCAGCTGTTCGAGGAAGCAGAGCAGCTCGCGGCCCTGGCTGTCGCGCACCAGCAGGGTCGGCACATCGCCGGATCCGTTGCCGCCGCCGTTGGAACTGGTGCTCGGGCCTTCGATACTCATGAAACGGAACGATCAGCTCTGCTCAGGATGCCTGGGCATCTGCCCCAGGGCCAAGGTCTGGGGTCGCCGGCGCGACCGGCGCCGGTTCAGGCCCCTCCGCCAGCCACTGCTCCAGCAGCAGGGCAGCGGCGGCGCTGTCGAGGGCGCCGCTGCGGTCGCCGTGCAGGCCGTGGCGCTCGCCGGCGGCCCAGCTGCTGGCGAATTCATTCACGAACGCCAGCGGCAGCGCCAGGTTGCGGGCCAGGCGTTCGCCGTAGCGGCGGCAGTGGACCGACTGGTCGGTGGGCTGCTGGCTGGCATCAAGCGGCAATCCCACCACCAGAGCGCTGACGCGGCGCTGCTGCACCAAGGCCGTCAGCCGTGTGAGATCGGCCGGAAAGCGCCCCCGCTGCAGTGCGGGCAGGGGCGTCACGGTCAGCCCGAGGGCATCGCAGCCCGCCAGGCCGATGCGTCGGCGGCCCACATCGAGGGCCAGAACAGAGCGGGCTGTCGGCGCGGTCACTCAGCGGTTGAGGGGGGTGGGAATCGGTCGCTGCCGCGGCTGCAGCTGGCCGAACATCGCCTCCAGCCGGCGCGCCATCTCCTGGCTGGGCTGGGGGACGTGGCGTCGCCAGACGCTGCGGGCCATCAGCACCTCCTCCCCTTCGGGCACCATGCCGAGGCTCTGCAGCCAGCGGCTGCGTTCGCCATCGAGGTCATCGCTGCGCACCACCACCTGCCTGCTGCCAGCGGCGGCCTGCTCCAGCAGAACGCGCAGGGGATCCCCCAGCAGGTGCTGCCAGCCGGGGTGCAGGCTCAGCTCCAGTTCCGGTAGACCGCGGCTGCCCGGCCGCAGGCGGCGGGCGCCGGCAACGGCCTGATGGCGGGCCACATCGAACAGCATCAGGCTGGGCTGATCGCTCTGGTCCAGCAGGTCCTCAACGCGCCGGTCGAGGAGCTGACGCAGTTGTGCCGGCAGCGCGGCTTGCTCCAGCTGCCACATGGCGATGGCGGAGCGGCGGTTCAGGGGTCGCAGCTGCAGCTCGGCCGGCAGGCTTGCCGTGGCTGCCCCACTGGGCTGCCAGCGCCACAGGGTTTCGCGTCGCAGGGGCTGGAAGCCCTGCTGGCGCAGCACCGCCAGGCGTTCGTCATCGCAGCTGGAGCTGGTGGCGATCCAGCTGGCTGCACGGCGGCTGCGCTGGATGGCTTCGCGCACAAGGGCCGCTTCGATCGCCAGTCGGCCCGCTTCACCGGCCGCCAGGCAACTGTCGCTGGTGCGCAGTTGCTGCAGCTGCCAGCAGCTGCCGCTGCGGTTGAGCCGTTGGCTCACCACCAGGCCGAGCGGTTGCTGCGGCTGGCGGTAGGCCACCAGCACATCAGGCGCCAGCGGCGGGCGTGGTGCCAGGCGATGCAGCAGTCGCTCCGGTGCCTGCAGCAGCAGTGCCCGCTGCAGCAGGGGCAGCAGATCCAGAAAACAGGGGTCCTGCAGCAGAGGCAGTTGCCACCCGCGCAATGGTTTCACCTGCAGCGGCTGGGACTGCCCGGCATCCGCCTGAATCGGCGGAGCCATCGGCCTGGTTGGCGGCCTGGTTGATGGTTCCACGGGCGGATTGTCATCCGCAGGCGGGGTGCCGGCCATCAGTGGGGTGCCATTTACCGGCGGGGTGCCATCTACCGGTGGGGTGCCATCCATCCCCAGGGGAATGGACGTCGGCAGGGGATTGGACGTCGGCAGGCGTGCTGGTGACACGGTGGCTCTCCGGAGCTGAGCGTCCGAGCGGTCGGGCCACCGGCTGGGGCCTGCATCCATGGTATGGCCGCCGGGGCTTAGGGGCGCACCAGCACCAGCGGCGTGCGCTCGTTGGCATTGCCGGCGGGGTTCGGCCGCAGGGCTCGCTGCAACAGTGCTTCATCGCAGCCAGGGCTGGCCGCCAGCACCTTGACGCGGCCGAGGTCGTTCACATCCACCACCGCCACACCCACACCCAGCTCGGCCGCCAGTTCACGACACACCGTCATCGGCTCGGCTGGCCCCAGAACGATCGTCTGGTCGTAGGGGGGCGTGGTGCCGGTGATGTCATCGATCAGGCGGGCCTGTTCACCGGCCAGGCGGTAGAACCACCCCCTGGCCCCCACCAGCTTGAGGGCGGTGCCCAGCAGCCAGGCGCAGAGCACGCGGGCAGGGCCGACGTCATCGATCAAGGTCTGCAGACCGCAGGCGCTGGCCAGGGAGCTGGTGGGGTGAAACACGCGGCACAGCAGCCGGGCCAGGCCGCTGGGCTGCAGGTTGGCGGGATGGTTGTAGCGGCCCTGCATCACCGCCAGCGGCGTCTCACCGATCGTGAGGATGTCGCCGGGCTGCAGCATCGCCCCGGCGTAGTGACGCAGCACCTCGGCTGGATCATCCAGGGTGCCGAGCAGGTGGGTGCGGATCGGCAGCACCGTGCAGCCATCACCGCGGCGCCACTGGGCGGTGCTGGGGCTGGCTGGCGCCGGCCGGCGCAGGGGGATCAGCACGCCGTCGCGGCGTTGCAGGCGACCGAACGGGCCGTAATTCACCCAGAGGATCTCCAGCCACAGGGTGTCGAGCAGTCCGCGCAGGGTGCTGCCATCAGGAACGCGGATGCGCAGGTTCAGTTGCGCCTGGGTGCGCTTGCGGCCCTTGACGATGTAAGCGAACCAGTAGCCGTCGGCACGGGCCGGTTCATCCGGGTGCTGGGGTGTGATCTGGCTCTCGATCACCACACCGCTGATGGCGCCGCGTCCCAGCAGGGTGGGTTGCAACGTGATCTCCGGCACGAACACCTCCATGCGCCGGTGCGGGTTGCTGATCGTGACGATGCCGCTCACGCTCAGCTCCTGATCGCTGAGACGCTGCACCTTCCAGTCGCCGGTGCTCAGCTGCAGCGGTGAGGCCGGCCGCAGGCGGTGGCGACCCTCCAGCCAGAGCAGTGCCAGTCCGAAGACCAGGGCTGTGATCAGCAGGACAGCGAGCAGAGGGGCCAAGGCCGGCAGGTTGCGTTCTGCGGGAGCGTAGGCCGAGCCACCGGCCAATCCTCCAGGCGCGCCGATAGCGTGAATACCTCGCCATCCCCGAGGCGGCCATGCGCAAGACCTTCGTTCTCGATACGAACGTATTGCTGCACGATCCCCAGGCGCTGACGCGCTTTGAGGACAACGCGGTGGTGATCCCGATCGAGGTGGTCGAGGAGATCGACCGCTTCAAGCGCGATCCCTCCGAGAAGGGCCGCAACGCCCGCCAGATCTCACGGTTGCTGGATGCCCTGCGCGAGAAGGGCAACCTCGCCGATGGCGTGCCGATTGATCAGAGCAGCGGCGGCACCCTGCAGGTGGTGTTCTGCCGCAGCGAGACCCTGGCGCAGCTGCCACCGGAACTGAAGGGCGGCAACGGCGACAACAACATCCTGGCGGTGGCGCTGGAGCAGCTGCGCGCCGGGGTGATCAGCGAGCAGCCGCCGGTGGTGCTGGTCACCAAGGACACCAACCTGCGGATCAAGGCCGATGCGGTCGGCTTGATCGCCCAGGACTACACCACCGACAAGGTGGATATCGCCGACCTCTACCCGGGTGCCTGTGAGCTGTCGGCAAGCGCCACGGTGATGGAGACCCTGCGGGCCGAGGGCGGTCTGGCGTTGGCGAACCTGCCGGCGGCTTCAGGGGTGCAGTTGCAGGCCAACGAGGGCGTGACCCTGGTCGATGTGGCTCAGCCCAGCCACACCCTGCTGGCTCGCGTCGACGCCAGCGGCCAGCGGCTGCTGCCGCTGCAGCGGGCTGGTCGGGTGCGGCTGGGCAAGGTGAGCGCCCGCAATCGCGAGCAGACCTTCGCTCTGGAGCTGCTGCTGGATCCAGCGGTGCAGCTGTTGACGCTGGTGGGCAAGGCCGGCACGGGCAAGACCCTGCTGGCCCTGGCGGCCGGTTTGCATCAGGTGGCGGATGAGCAGGTGTATGAGCGGTTGCTGGTCACCCGTCCGGTGATTGCGCTGGGTAAGGAAATCGGTTTTTTGCCCGGCAGCCTCGAAGAAAAAATGGGCCCCTGGATGCAGCCGATCATCGATAACCTCGATTTCCTTCTGGGGGGCAATGCCGAGGATGGGCAGCGTCTCGGAGCGCGGCCTGTGGCTGCCGGCACCACGGGTCGCCCCGGGCACCAGCGCGGTGCCCGCAGCAACTGGACGGATCTCAAGGGTATGGGTCTGCTGGAGGTGGAGGCCATCAGCTATATCCGTGGCCGCTCGATTCCGCGTCAGTTCATGGTGGTGGATGAGGCACAGAATCTCACACCCCATGAAGTGAAAACAATCGTGACTCGCGTGGGTGAGGGTACAAAAATTGTATTCACCGGCGATCCCTATCAGATTGATAATCCCTATGTGGATGCTGAGAGCAACGGTCTCACCTGGCTGGTGGAGCGCTTCAAGGGGCAGAAGCTCTCGGGTCATGTGACCCTGATTCGCGGTGAGCGCAGCGAGCTGGCTGAGCTGGCGGCGAATCTGCTCTAAAGACCTGGCCACTGCACAGCAGCCAGGTCTGGATCGGGGTCAGATCATCTGCTCCGGTCGCACCCACTGGTCGAAGTCCTCGCCGCTGATCTCACCCAGCACCAGCGCCGCTTCCCGGAGGCTCAGGCCGTGGTGATGGGCATGTTTGGCGATGGCACTGGCGCGGTCGTAGCCGAGCGCGGGGGTCAGGGCTGTCACCAGCATCAGGCTCTGGTTGAGCAGTCGCTCGATGCGCTCCGTATCAGCTCGGAGACCCTCAATGCAGTGCTGGCGGAAGCTGGTGCAGGCGCCGGCCAGCAGCTCAATGCTCTCCAGCACGTTGTGGGCGATCAGCGGCTTGAACACGTTCAGCTCGAAATTGCCCTGGCTGGCGGCCATCTGCACGGCGGTGTTGTTGCCCATCACCTGCACCGCCACCATCGTCAGGCTCTCGCACTGCGTGGGGTTCACCTTGCCGGGCATGATCGAAGAGCCCGGTTCGTTCTCCGGCAGCACCAGTTCGCCCAGGCCGCAGCGCGGGCCGCTGCCCAGCCAGCGGATGTCGTTGGCGATCTTCATCAGCGACCCGGCCAGCACGGTCAGGGCGCCGTGGGCGGCGGCCAGGGCCTCATGGCCGGCCAGGGCCTGAAACTTGTTGGGGGCGCTGCTGAAAGTGGTGTTCAACCGCACGCTCAGCCGTGCCGCCACGGCGTCGCCGAAGCCCTGAGGGGCGTTGAGTCCGGTGCCCACCGCCGTGCCGCCGATGGCCAGCTCCCGCAGCCGTGGCAGGCTCAGCTGGATCGCCTCCAGCGCCAGCTGCAGCTGGGCGACGTAGCCGCTGAACTCCTGACCCAGGCTCAGCGGCACCGCGTCCTGCAGGTGGGTGCGGCCGATCTTGATCAGGTCGGCATAGTCGGTGGCTTTGGCCTGCAGCGTTGCCGCCAGCTGCTCCACAGCCGGCAGCAGCGTCTGCTCCAGCTCGAGCACCGCGGCGATGTGCATCGCCGCCGGGAAGGTGTCGTTGCTCGACTGACTCCGGTTCACATGGTCGTTGGGGTGCACCGGGCTCTTGCTGCCCAGCACGCCGCCGAGGGCTTCAATCGCCCGGTTGGCGATCACCTCGTTGGCGTTCATGTTGCTCTGGGTGCCGGAGCCCGTCTGCCACACCTTGAGCGGGAACTCCTGATCGAGCCGGCCGGTCGCCACCTCATCGGCTGCGGCCACGATCGCCGCGCAGAGCTCAGGATCCAGTTGGCCCAGGTCGCGGTTGGCTTCGGCGCAGGCGGCCTTGAGCTGGCCGAAGGCGCGCACGATCGCCAGGGGCATCCGCTGGCCGAATGGGAAGTTGCTGATGGAGCGTTGCGTCTGCGCGCCCCAGTAATGATCCGCAGGCACGGCGATCGCGCCCATGCTGTCGGTTTCCTGGCGGCTGGGGCCTGGGGTGCTGGCGGCGGGCTGGAGGCTTGGGCTGCTCATGGCTCTGGCTGTTCAGCGGACGGGATCAGCGGGCGGCGACGATCTCGCTGTTGAGCTCATTCACCTCACGGTTGAGGCTCAGCGTCACATCTCCCTGGGGCTTGAGGCCGGTGACCTTGGTGAGCGCGGCGTTGATCGCATCGATGCTCACGGGACCGGTTTCATCGAGCACGACTGCGCCGTCGCCGTTGAACACCACCACCTGTGGGATGACGCCTTTCCAATAGCTGGCAGGGTCGGTCGGACCTTTCCCCTGGTGGTTCTGCAGGGGATCGGTGGGGAGAAGGATCAGTTCTGTCGTGCGACCCCAGAGGCGCTGCAACTCGTTGAACACCACGGCGTACTGCTTGCTGGCGGCGCTGTCGTCGAGAAAGAACCCCAGCACGATCGGTCGGTGGTCCGCCATCGCCTGGGCCAGGCTGCTGCGGGGCGGCACCAGAGATCCGTTGCCGGCGTACAGGGCGTAGATGTTGCCGTCGTAGCTGTTGGTGTCCCGGGCGGCTTCTGCGGCGGGCGCAGCGCTGATCAGTGCCGTGAACGCCGCCAGCAGACTCAGGGCCAGAGCGGCCAGACGCTGCAGCAGCCGGGCCAGGGATCCGGGCATCGGAGGGGAGAAGAGGGCAGAAACGTCATTGTGACGGCTGGCCTTGCACGCCCGTCGGCTGTCGCCGGTGAGGGGTCAGCCCCGGCCGACGCTGCGGCCCATGCCCTGCAGAATGCCTCGCCCCACCAGGCCGATGGCGCGGCCGACCACGGAGGTCAGCAGCACCACCAGCAGATCACCCAGCCGTTTCAGCAGCAGCTGCAGCTGCGGCCCCAGGGCGTCGCGCGCTTCCAGCAGCAGCGTGACCACCTGTTGCGGCCAGCTCAGCCGGCGCAGTTCCGCATCGCGGGGTTCGGTGAGGGGCAGCGGCACGATCGCACCGCTGCGGAGGGCGTAGAGAATGCGCCGACTTTCATAAAGCTGCACCGGTCGTTCAAACCAGCTGCCCCAGCGTTGCTGGCTGTTGAGCTGGTTGCGCAGCCGTTCGAGGTTGCGGGTGGCCAGCAGCTCGGGAGAGAGCAGGTAGCGCCGCAGCTCCGGCCAGGTGCTGCAGCAGGCGAGCACCTCGGCGCTGATCTGCTCAGCGCTGCGGATCAGCCAGTTGCTGATCAGTGCTTCCAGATAAAGCAGGGCTTGTGGTTCATCCGGTGCCAGCAGCCGGCCTTCCACCAGCAGCGGCTGCGCCTGCACCAGCGCCGCCAGCATCGGCAGAGCGGCTGGAAGATCCGGATCCAGGCCGTTGAGATCGCTCGCTGCGACCAGGCTGTCGGCCACCGGCAGCAGGCCGCCTGCCTCGGCCTGGGGCAGCTGCACGTAGTCGCCGGCCATCTGCCGCAGCGAGAGGCGCCGCAGCTCTGTTTGCTGGTCCAGCCAGCGCTGTTCAAGGGCTTGGCCGCGCAGCTGATCGAAGCGCAGGCGCGTGAGCAGCAGATCGAGCTGGCTGATCAGCGCCAGCAGCAGATCGCGGCGATGCTCCTCGCTCAGCCCTTCAAGGGCCAGCAGCTGGCCGCTGCGGTTGCTCAGCCCCGCCTGGGTTGCCGCCACCAGTCGACCCTGAATCGTTTCCCAGATGCCGATGGCGGTGCGTTGGCGCAGGTTGATGGTTGTTGTGGCGATGCCGCTCGGTGTGGCTGGGCTGGGGACCTCAGCGGGGAAGGCCATGCTGATCGGTCCCCATAGCCACAGCAACAGCCGCCTGGCCATCGCCAGTTCCCGCAATCGGCCGCGTAGCAACAGCCGGCTGAGGCCACCGTCGCAAAGATCCAGCCACTGCTGACAGCGCCGCTGCTCGGCCTCGATCTGCGCCAGGCCGCTGCGCAGCAGCCACTGGCCGAGTCCAAGCGCTTCCGGCGGGGCAGCCTCGGCCTGCAGCGGCCGCAGCTCCAGCACGCGGCCGCCGGCCAGCAGGGTGGTCACCGCGTTTTGGATCTCCGCGGGCTCCGCTTGCTGCAGCAGGCCTTCCGCGGGCAATTGCAGCAGCAGGTCCTGCGGGTGGCTGCTCTCACCGGCCAGCAGCAGCAGCAGCGGCGCCGGCTGCCAACGCTCCCGCAGCTGTTGCAACTCCCGCAGCAGCGTCGCCGCTGGCATCGCCGCCGGTGCACTCCAGATCACCAGTTGGACCGAACCCTGCACCTGCTGTGGTTCGCAGCAGAGTTGATAGCCATCACCGCCGCTTTCCTCCGGGCCCAGCAGGCGCAGCAGGCCCTCCCGCAGCAGCGGCTCGGCCAGGATCAGCAGCTTGGGGCGATTCGGGGCTTGGCTGGATGGGCCCGCGGTGATGGTGGCCTTGGTCACGGTTGCGGGATCACGCTCACGGGTGCAGGAGTTGAACTCAGCCCGCTCTGCCGCACAAATTACCCGCCCTGGCTGCGTTTCTCCAGGTTTGTGGCGCCTTGATGATGCGGCGATGTGCGGTCGCACCGGGTGAGCTCTGCTGGTTCAGGCCCGCCGACGCCCGCAGAGGTGAAGGGTGTAACTCTCGATCCTGTATCCGGTTTGCTGCTCAATCTGTTGCAACAGCTCGGCTGGCAGCTCCACATCAAGATCCTCAATGCTGCCGGAGTCGAGGCAGGTGAGGTGGCTGTGCGGATCACTGCGGTAGCCGTAGAGCCGGCCGCTGGCACGGTCGAGGCACTCGATCACGCCGGCGCTCTGCAGCGCCTCCAGGTTCTGATAAACGGAGGTATGGCCGATGTTGCGACCGCGGGCGTTGAGCCGCTCAAAAATGTCGCGGGCGCTCAGGTGATCCTTCTCATCCCACAGCAGCTCCAGCACCATGCGTCGCTGTCGCGATAGACGCATGCCCAGATCACGGCAGCGCAGATAGGCGCACTCGACATCCGGCGCGCGGCCAAGATCCGCGGCGCGGTCCACAGGTTGCGATCTGTTAACAGCTTTGTTAGAGGCAACAGCCTCGCCGGCGGCAACAGCCGTACCAGCGGTAACAGCCATGCCATCGGCAACAGCCATGCCAGCGGCAACAGCCGTGCCAGAGCGAGCAGGTTTTGGCGCCTGGCCGGAGCCAGACCTGCCGTTGCTCACCGCCCCGGGGTGGGTGAGGCCGGCGGCGTTGTCAGCTGGCTGGCTGGCTCCCGTGACGGGCACGCTCGGGGCAGATCACTCAGACCGTTATAGAGCGCTTCGGCGAAGTGAGTGCGTCCTCCAAACGCTCCGGCCCCACCGCCTGCAACGCTTCGGCCAGATCCACGGTGCCGTCGTAGAGCGCACGGCCCACGATCACGCCGGTCACCCCCAGCGGTGCAATCGCCAGCAGCGACAGGATGTCCTCCAGCGTGCCGATGCCGCCGGATGCGATCACCGGCACGCTGGAGGCTTCCGCCATGGCGCGCAGGGCTTCAAGGTTGGGGCCCGCCAGAGTGCCATCGGTGGCGATGTCGGTGCTGATGATCGCCGCCACGCCGCTGGCGGCGAAGCGCCGCGCCAGATCGGTGGCCTGCACGCTGCTGGTTTCGATCCAGCCGCGGGTCGCCACCAGCCCGTCCTTGGCGTCGATGCCCACGACCACCCGGCCGGGGTGCCGGCCGGCCAGATCATCCACCAGGTCCGGCTGTTCGATCGCCACGGTGCCGAGGATGACCCGATCCAGCCCGCAGGCCAGCAGCTCCTCGGCCCGTTCGGCCGTGCGCACGCCACCGCCGAGCTGGACCGGGATGCTGAGGGCGGCGGTGATCGCCTTGATCACCTGGTCGTTCACCGGTTGGCCGGTGCGGGCGCCATCGAGGTCCACAAGGTGCAGGCGCTGCGCCCCCTGGTTCTGCCAGGCGAGGGCCTGGGCCACCGGATCGCTGCTGAAGCGCGTCACCTGGTCGTAATCGCCCTGATGCAGGCGCACACACTGACCGTCCAGCAGGTCGATGGCGGGGATGATCTGCATGGCGGCGGGGGCACGCAACGACTGCCATCCAGGCTGCCAGAGCCGTCGGTCGCGCAGTTCGCGCAGGGGAACCAGCAGCCGCATGCTGCGCTCAAGCACCGCCTCCAGACGGGCGGCTCGTTCCGCCCCCTTGCCCTGTTCTCCGAGCAGCTGGAAGTGGCGGTAGCCGCCGCTGATCCCGATGCTCGCCGGTTGGGCGGTCCAGCGTTGCGGCAGCTTCATTGGTTTTGTGGGGCGCGCAGCAGGTCGCTGCCACAGTGTGCGGCGCGGCATGGGTTGTCTGCATTCCGACAGTGCCGCAGCCCGGCGGTTTGAATGGCGCCCAGTTCAAGGGCCCTGGCGTGAAGATCCTGGTGATGGGCGGTACCCGCTTCGTGGGGCGGCCGCTGGTGGCGCAACTGCTGGCCGAGGGCCATGCGCTCACCCTGTTCACCCGCGGCCGCAATCCGGTGCCCGCCGGCGTGGAGCACCTCTGCGGTGATCGCGCCACAGCCGAGGGGCTGGCGGCGCTTGAGGGTCGCCGCTTCGACGTGATCGTTGACAGTTCGGGTCGCAGCGTCGACGACAGCCGCGCCGTGGTGGAGCGCACCGGTGCACCGGCTCACCGCTTTGTTTATGTCAGCTCGGCCGGCGTCTATGCCGACAGCGAGCTCTGGCCTCTGCATGAGGATTCGCCCACCGATCCCCAGAGCCGCCACAGCGGCAAGCTCGACACTGAGGCCTGGCTGCGGGCCGAGAAGATCCCCTTCACCAGCTTCCGCCCCACCTACATCGTCGGCGCTGGCAATTACAACCCGGTCGAGAGTTGGTTCTTCGATCGCATCACGCATGGCCGGCCCGTGCCCCTGCCCGGTGACGGCAGCACGATCACCCAGCTCGGCCATGTCAACGATCTCGCTGCGGCGATGGCCCGCAGCATCGGTGTCGATGCCGCCGCCAATCGCATCTACAACTGCAGCAGCGCCCAGGGCATCAGCTTCCGCGGTCTGGTGGCCGCCGCCGCCCGGGCCTGCGGCAAGGATCCCGAGGCGGTGGAGATCCGCAGCTTTGATCCAAGCGGCCTCGATAAGAAGGCCCGCAAGGCTTTCCCGCTGCGGCTGGCCCATTTCCTCACCGACATCACCCGGGTGCAGACGGAGCTGGCCTGGTCACCCGCCTACGACGTGGAGCGCTCCCTGGCGGACAGCTACGCCAACGATTACGCCCTGCGCCTGCCCACCAGTCCAGATTTCAGCGGCGATGCGGCCCTGATTGGTTGATGAGCGCTGAGTTGTGGATCGGGCCAGGGCCCCTGCGGTGCGGGCGCGGCCCTCAGCTCCGGCGCATGTAGCCGTAGGCGGAGCTGAGGGCCAGCAACAGCGAGGGCCAGAACAGCCACAAGCCCAGCAGATGCAGCAGGGCCGGCAGTCCGAAACTGCCCGGCCCGCCCAGGGCGGCGCCCCAGTCGCTCGGCCACAGCAGCAGCAGCAGGGCGCTGAACTGCAGGATCGTCTTGGCCTTGCCGCCCCAGGAGGCGGGCCCACCGCTGCCCTGGCCGGCCCGCCAGCCGGAGATCAGCAGCTCCCGCGCCAGCAGCAGCCAGATCGCCCAGAGCGGCAGCACCTCCCTGGCTGCCAGCCACAGCAGCGGCGCCAGGATCAGGATCTTGTCCGTGAGGGGGTCCAGCCGCGCTCCCCATACCGACCCGCCGCCGGCACGGCGGGCCAGCCAGCCATCGGCGGCATCGCTGAGGCCCGCCAGCAGCAGCAGCCACCAGGCCAGGGCGCTCCAGCCGGCGCTGAGCGCCAGGATCAGCGGCAGACCGATTGCAGCCCGCCCCACCGTCAGCGCATCGGCCAGGCGCCGGCATTGGGCGGAGCTGAGGATGCCGATGCTGGGTGTGGTCATGGGCGTGCCCTGGCGGCGATGCCCGCATTCTTTCGTCCGCCGTGCCGGCGGTACACAATGTGGCCAGCCGTCAGCCCACCATGGTCGTCGAACGCCGCGTCTCCGAAGTGATGAGCACGCCGGTGCGCCAGGTCAGCGCTGAAACCCCCCTCCAGGAGGCGGTGCAGTTGATGAGTGATCACCACATCAGCGCCCTGGCGGTGGTCGATGCCGCCGGCGTCCTGGTGGGCGAGCTCACTGAGCAGGACCTGATGGTGCGCGAGAGCGGCTTTCAGCCCGGTCCGTACGTGATGCTGCTGGATGCCGTCATCTACCTGCGCAACCCGCTCAACTGGGATCGCGAGGTGCATCAGGTGCTCGGCAGCACTGTCGGTGATGTGATGAGCCGTCATCCGCACACCTGTGCCGCCGATCTGGCTCTGCCTGCAGCCGCCCGTCAGTTGCATGAGGGTGGCACCCAGCGACTGTTCGCTCTGGATGATGCCCACCGGCCGGTGGGCGTGCTCACCCGCGGTGATGTGGTCCGTGCCCTGGCTGCCGCCGGCTGAGCGGCTGGGCCTTGGCGCCGTTCAAGGTTGAGCCGGCGGTGGTGGCAGCGGCGGCGGTGGCGGCGCCAGTGGTGCGCCGCTGGCGCTGTCCATCTCCACCGGAGCCTCGCCGACCGGCTCGGGCACCTCTGGCTGACCCTGGTTTGGGACTGGTTCCGCCTGAATGGCCTCCGGGTCGGCCGGCAGGTTCTGGCCCTCCTGCAGCAGCAGCGGCGGTGGGAGGTCTGGCTCCAGCGGTGCTGCCTCCTCGCTGCGGCTGCCGGTGTCGTCGCTGCGCTGCAGTTCACGCAGCGCCATCGGGTCGGCGGTGATCGGTGGTTCGCGCAGGGGTGAGCGCAGCGCCGTGCGGCTTGCATCCGGGGTGCCGCGCGGGCCCCAGATCAGCCGTGCCACCGGTTCGACCCCCTGCTCCATCAATCGGTTGAAGCCAGCCAGAGCCCGATCGAGAATCTGCGTTCCGAGGGTCTGGCCGCATTGCAGTGGGTTGCTGCAGCTGCTGTTGCCCAGCTGCGGGGTCAGGCTGGCGAGCAGATCACCCCGCAGTGGAACGGAACGGTTGCTCAGCCGCAGCATGTAAGGCACGTGCACGAAGCTGGTGGCCCCACCGCTGATCCAGTTGGCGTCCTCCTGGCTGAAGCCCTTCTGCCCTGGGATGATGAAGCGGCTCTTGGAGGCGTGGTCCGGCATGTACGCGGCCCGCAGGCCGCGTTGGCGGGCCAGGGCGCGGGTCTGTTCCAGGGTGAGGCCATCGCGGCTCATCAGCACCTCCAGACGCCCATCGCCCCGTAGGCCGATCAGCATGCGGATCCGCGGCAGGTAGTAGCGGATCTGCTGGCCCATCGAGATGCTGTAGGCGCCGCGGTAGTCCGTTGGTGGCGCCTGAATGTCGTTGTACACGCTGTGCAGGCCGCCGATGAACGTGTCGTAAAGGCCTGCCCGCTGCGGCGTCAGCTCGCCATAGCCGAAATCAACGCGACCGTCATGGCGGATGCCGATGAAGGCCCGCTGGCGGGACGCCGTGCGGTTGCGGCCTCGCCAGACTCTTGATCCGAGCTTGATGTCTCCCAGCGGCACGGTGATCTCCTGGCCGCTGTTGTTAACATGCCGTTCATACATTGGCCCGGAGATGTAAGCCAGAGCCGCAGCATCGTTGTAAGCCTCCTGCTCACGATCCCACCCTTCCAGCAGATCGAAGCGCACCTTGCGCGGGTCAATGTCGAGCGCAAATACGGCCTCATCTGGCCGGTAGCGGAACACGGCCTCAGTGGCCCCAGCCGTTGTGCTCGCGATCTCAGGCGGACCAACGGGTGGCAGTGGCGGCGCGATCGCCACCAGGAACGCCACCGCACCGACCGGTACACCGATGCTCAGCCAGCGCTTGCGACGCCACCACGGTCTGCCATCGCCGCTGCCGGCGGGCCCTGTGGCGGGGATCGTTGGCCTTGGCTGCAAGGGGGGTGGGGGTGGCGGTGGCGGTATGGCGCGGTTCAGCGGCAGCGGCGCAGCAGGGCGAATCTAAGGCTGCCCCCCGGTGGCTCTTGTGCTGCTCTCTGCCATGACGCCCGTGCGGCTACCGCGGACGATCAGGGCAGTTCCAGCACCTGATCTTCAGCCACCACCCAGCGCCGCAGCCCCGCCGCGCAGGGATGACCGCCGGTGAGATCCCCGTAGGCGGGCAGCTGCAGCTGGTGGCTGCGGGGATCCAGGGCGAAGCATGGAAGCCGCAGACGATCGGCCCCATGACCCAGCAGTGCCACTGGATGCAGGTGGCCGCAGAGGTTGAGCAGATCCGGTGCCGGCTGCGGCTCATGGCTCAGCCAGAGTGGTCCGATCGCCTGGGCCGGCTCCGCTGGCAAGCCCTCCAGCCAGCTGCCGGCGTCGTGGTTGCCACCCACCAGCTGCAGTGGGCAGCCGAGCAGCTGCGGCAGTGCCGCCAGCGCCTGGCGCAGCTCCAGCGTGACCCCGAGACGGCTGTGGATCAGGTCACCGAGCACGATCACCCGTTTGGGTTCCAGCTGGTGGGCCAGCGCCAGAAGGCGGTTCAGGTTGTCGGTATCCCCGTCGCTGGGTAGGGGGATGCCGGCGGCCTGGAAGGTTTCGGCCTTGCCCAGGTGCACATCCGCCAGCAGCAGCAAGTTCTGCTGCGGATCCCAGACGGCCCGCTGCGGCAGCAATTCCAGGCGGTGGCCGCGCCAGTGCAGCGTCGCCGCTCCAGGCCAGGTGGCGCTCACCGCTGGCCCATCACCCGCTGGTAGGCGGGGCGCTGCTGCGTGGCGGCGATCGTCGCCTGCACGTTCGGGTAGGGGCTGAGGTCGATCTGGGGGAAGAAGATCGGCAGGTAGGCCAGGTAGGCCTGCACGGCGCAGTCGGCCACGCCCCACTGGCTGCCGATCAGCGGCCGCTCGCCTGCGAGCAGCCCATCCAGCACGGTCATCAGCCGCGGGAATTCCCGTTCGCGGTTGCTGGGCACAAACAGGGCCGTGGCCAGGGTGGCATTGGCGAACAGCACCCATTGCTGAGCCAGGCCGCGCTCAGCCGCGTTGTGGCATTCGCCGCCATGGCGCTCCGCCAGGTAGAGCAGGATCGCGCCGCTCTCGAACAGCTCTACGCGGCCGCCGGGCAGCTGCGGATCTTCCTCCACCAATGCTGGAACTTTGCCGAAGGGGTTGATGGCCGTGAATGGTTCCTGGCGATGTTCTCCAGCCTCCATGTCCAGCTGCCGCCAGCTGTAGGCAATGCCTTTTTCCTCCATGTACCAGCGCGGCATCGAGGCGCGGCTGCGGGCGCCGCCGTAGAGGGTGAGAGCCATGGCTGCTGCGGGTGAAGAATCCGGCAAGCGCATCAGTATCGACTGCGCTCGCTGGCGCCGACCAGACCCGGGTTGATCACAATCGTTGGATGAGCACCGTCCCCCCGCCCACCGCTGCCGAGCTGTTACGGCTGGCGCCCGTGCTGGTGGGTCGCGCCCGTCGCGGTGTGGTGGGCAGTAGCCGCTATGCCCGCAGCCTGCGGGAGGCGGCGCGCCAGGCGGCTGTCGATGCCGAGGCCCGCCCGGTGTTGATCAGCGGTGAGCCGGGCCTGGAGAAGGACAACCTCGCCGCCTTGATCCATTTCGGCTCGGCTGCCCGCCACCAGCTGATGCTGCGGTTGGACGGTGCTCTGCTTCGGCCGGATGGTGCCGATCTGTTCGGTTCGGTCGCCAGCGGCAATGGCACTGCCGCTGAGGTGGACCGGCCGTTGCTGGAGCTCCTGGGTGGCGGCGCCCTGCTGATCGACAAGCTGGATCAGGTGGCCCCCGAGCTGCGGCCCCTGCTGCTGCATCTGGCCCAGACCGGCCAGTGGCGGCCCGTCGGCGCCGATGGCCCCTGGCGCCAGTTCAGTGGTCGTGTGTTCTTCACGGCCGAGCAGGCGATGCCGTCGTTCGACCGGATCTGCCGCCTGATCCGGGTGCCGCCGCTGCGGGTGCGCCGCCAGGACCTGGGCGAGTGGCTGCGTTATGGGGTGCGTCAACGCAGTCGCAAGCTGGGCTGGCCTCGGCCGCCGGAGGTGCCGGAGGCGGTGGTGAAGCGCCTGCAGAGCTACGACTTTCCGAACAACCTGCGGGAGCTGGAAACCCTGATCTACCGCGCCCTGCAGCAGGCGCGGCGGCAGGAGCAGCTCAACGGTGCTGCTCCTGCCGCCGCCGCTGCGGTCGGCGCTGGTCGTCATGGCGAAGCCGGCTGGCCGCTGCTGCTGCCGGAGGATGTGTTCTGGACCTCGCCGCGCCAGCAGCGCTACCGCTTCGATCTCTGGCGCTGGAAACCGCAGCTGCGGGATTGGATGCGTGCGCCGGGACTATGGAACGGCTTGTTGTTTGGCCTGGTGAGCTGGCTGTTCGTGCTGGTGAATCTCTGGCTCTGGCTCGGCCCCCAGGACCGTGCCCACAACGGCGCACTCAATCTGTTCTGGGCTTGGTGGTGGCCGCTGATCCTCCTGACGTTCCCACTGGTGGGTCGGCTCTGGTGTGCGTTCTGCCCATTCATGGTGTGGGGTGAGATCGTGCAGCGTTCGGCCCGGGCGTTCGGCTGGCGGCCGGCTCGCTGGCCTCGCGGCAACAGCGACGACTGGGCCTCACCGCTGCTGGCGGCAGGCTTTGCCGCAATCCTGCTGTGGGAGGAGGTCTGGAACCTGCAGAACACCGCCTGGCTCAGCAGTTGCCTGCTGCTGCTGATCACGGCTGGCGCCGTGATCGGTTCGCTGCGCTTCGAGAAGCGCTTCTGGTGCCGCCACCTCTGCCCCGTCGGTGGCATGAACGGGCTGTTCGCCAAGTTGGCGATCGTGGAGCTGCGCGCTCAGGTGGGTACGTGCAGTGGCAGTTGCAGCAGCTACGCCTGCTTCAAGGGTGGTCCTGCCGATGGCGAGGGGCTCGCCACCCCGGGCTGTCCGCTTGGTACCCATCCGGCCCATCTGAGCGATAACCGCAACTGTGTGCTCTGCCTCACCTGCGCCCAGGCCTGCCCCCATCGCTCCGTGCAGCTGGCCCTGCGGCCACCGGCGGCTGATCTGCAGCGGGAGATGGCGACGCCCCTGGCGGAACCGGGCCTGATCCTGGTGCTGGCCGGCGATCTCTGCCTGCACCACTGGCAGCGGCTACTGGGTGATCTGCCTTTGGCTCCCATCACTCTGGTGGCGGGGCCGCTGCTGCCGCGTCTGGCCTTCGCCACGCTGGCGCTGGCGCTGCCCTCGGCCCTTTTTCTGCTGGCACGGCTGTTCTTCACGGCACCGCGCCTGCGCCGCACGCTCTATGGGTTGTTACCGCTGGTTTGGGCGCTGCTGCTGGCGCGCCACCTGCCGATCGGCATGGCCGAGGCGGGCTCCCTGCTGCCGGTGAGTCTGGCAGCGCTGCCCGCCAAGGTCGGTGATGGCTCCGGCGATTGGCTGGCGCTGCTGCCCGTCTGGCGGGCCGACGGCCATGTGATCGCCTTCTGCCAGAGCGCGGTGGTTCTGATCGGCCTGGTCGCTGCCGTGGTGGTGTTGCGGCGGCTGCTGGCCAACCATCGTCTCGCCTGGCTGGCGGCCTCGGCACTGGCGCTGGGTCTGGCTGGCGCAGGTCGCTGGTTGGTGGCTGCGGCCTGAGCGTGCCGACACTGGCGCCCTTCAGTCGCCGCCCTGACCGCTGCAGTCGCCCTGACTGCTCCGACCGCACCAGCGACCGGACGTCATCACGGCCACGTGCCGCACCTGCCGCGGCCGGCCCACGTAGATCCACACCGCTCGGCCATCCGCGAGGGTGCGGCGCTGGCGCTCATACAGGCGCGGGACCCCTTCGAAGTGATCCAGTGCCGCCAGCTGTTCGTCATTGACGGTGTAAAGCTCGCCGTGCAGCCGCAGGCTTGGATCCTCGCTGGGAACGGCCATCGGAAATGGCCCGAGATCATGCAAGGCCAGTCCCGTCAGCTCGGAGTGGCCCTGCCAGAGGCAGCCCGCCATGCGGCTGTGATTGGCCTGGCCCCGCATCAGGCTGCCGTACACGAACAGCAAGGCGGCAGAATCGGCCCCCATCGTTTCAGCTCCCATGACGATCGCCCTCCTGATTGCCCTGGCTGGTTCGCTGGCCCTGATGGCTGTGATCGTGCGCCGTCTTGAGCGCAGCTGACCAAGGCGTGCCTGGACAGCGCTCACCAGCCTGATTGCCATTGTTGGTGGTGCGCCGTGCTGGATTCACCGATCGGTGAGGGGCGGATTCCAGCGTTGCTGCCGCCTCAGAGGCCGCGGACAGGCCGTCCAGTGCCCAATCACCATTTGATGGTCAAGGCCATCCTCCGGCTGGTCCGCACCGGCGCCCCCTGGCGAGATCTGCCGGCGCCGCATGGCTCCTGGCAGGCAGAGCCGTGTGCAGCCCTTGCCGGCCTTGGCATCAGCGGCACATCAGGGATCAGGTGTCTGCTTGCCTGACTTTGCAGCCAGCCCCCAGGCCAGCGGCGGGGTGCTCGCCAGGATCTCCAGCACAGCATCGGCGTTGACGGTGCGGATCACACCACTGTCGACGCAGGCGATCTGAAACAGCGAATTGGCACTGCAGCGGGCGCCACCCTCAGCGTGGATCACCTGTCCCAGCCACCAGCTTCCGTTGCCCTTCACCGCGACGGTGTCGCCCACCTGCACCGCCAGGAAACACGGTGGCTTCGCTTCCCCCATTCCGCCCTGCTGTTGGTTCATCTGTTCTAGGGGCGGCGACCGCCGCGGCGCTGATCTCTGCCGAACCGGGGCTGCCAGCGGGTCGTCGTCTTCAGCGCTGGTTGGCCATGGAGGCCCACAGCCAGGCCAGCAGCGTGCCGACGGCGGCGCCACAGGCCAGAAAGGCGATCAGCAGATCCGTACGGTGCATGGGGTGAACCTAGGCAATCCAGGGGTGGGCCGTCTGCTGCAACAGCAACAACATCCGGCGTGATTGTGCCGCCCGCAACCACAGAAAAGGCATAAAAAAACCGCCTCTGGGAGAAGGCGGTGGAGAATTGAAGAGAGGCCGGTTTGATCAATCGGAGCGGCGGGATTTGAACCCACGACCCCCACTACCCCAAAGTGGTGCGCTACCAAGCTGCGCTACGCCCCGGCGAGAACGAAGTTATCACAGCGCCTGTTGCGCGCCGGCGCGGATCCGGCGCAGCAGTTGCTGGCTCAGCTGTTCGCGGTTCCGGCCTGCGTAGCCGTGCAGCCGCAGCTCCCGTGCCAGTTCGCGCAGCTCCCGCAGGTTCATCGCCGCCAGGCGCAGTTCCGGCACCCGCCGCCAGGCGCCGGCTGTCGCCGGCAGCTCGCTGCCCTCACGGCCCTGGCGCAGGCTCGCCAGGGCACCGCCGGCCATCCATTCGGGCACCAGCACGAACAGCACCGCCAGCAGCCCATAGAGCTCCACAAGGCCCCGTGGCAGGGGATGCAGCTGGCGTTGTGGCTTTGGGTCCAACGAGCTGGGGCTCCGCAGGCGGCATTGTCCCGCACGCGGCCCTGTTGCGCCGTTAGTGGTGGCGCATCGGTTGTGAATGGCTCAGCCCATTCCGCCTCAGGTGAGCGAGCCGCGCACCGGTGCTGGTGCCTCGCGCCACTGCAGAGGCGGATCGGCTGCGGGTGAGAGCCGCACACTCCAGAACACCAGAGCAAACACCAGCCCCAGGGTGATCAGCAGGCCGAGCACCACGGTGCGATCGGGAAGGGTTGGTGGTGTGCTCATCCCTGGTCGGTGCGCAGGCAGGAGATCCGCTGCGGCAGGCGCTCGAGGGTCAGTTCATCACCCTGGAGGATCAGGCGCATGCCGTCTCCGCTGTAGCGCTGCCCGGGTTCAGCGGAGGCTTCGCGGAAGAAGGTCGTGCGGTAGCCGCCCTGAATCAACGAGGCCTGGGCCTCATTGCGTTCCAGAACCACGCTGCCCTGCCCTCGGCAGAGGTAGCGATCCCGGCTGGCGTAGTCCTCCCACCAAGGGGACTGGATCGGTTCAGCCCCGGCGACGGTCGGAATCATCACCAGAGCGAGCGGTGCAGCCCGCTGCAGCCAGCGGCGCCGGGTCACAGCTGAATCGGCGCGTTGTCGCCGCGCAGGACGCAATGGCTGATCGACCAGTCGTAATGGCTCCACACCTGTGCCGGCAGTTGGTAGGCCGCTCCCGGAAAGGCATCCAGCAGCACGCCGCTGGGACGTGCCGAACAGTAGGGCCGGCTGCCGGGGCGGGCCAGGTATTGCTGGTGATAGGCCTCTCCGAAATAAAAAGGCACCCCCTCGGCGATCTCCGTGGTGATGGCACCCCGGCCGGCTGCGTTGAGCAAGTCCTGGTAGCGCTCGCGGGAGGCCTGCGCCAGCTGCAGCTGGGCGGGGGTGCTCACATAGATCGCCGAGCGGTACTGCGTGCCGGCGTCATTGCCCTGGGCCATGCCCTGCGTGGGGTCGTGGCATTCCCAGAACAGTTTGAGCAGATCACTGAAGTCGATGGCGTTGCGATCCCACACCACCCGCACCACTTCGGTGTGGCCGGTGCGGCCGGAGCACACTTCCTCGTAGGTGGGATTCGGGGTGTAGCCGCCGGCGTAGCCGATTGCTGTGCAGATCACGCCGGGCAGGCGCCAGAAGCCCTTTTCGGCACCCCAGAAGCAGCCGCAGCCGAACAGAGCCTCATCCTGGCTGGTGCTCAGGGGTGCCTTCAGGGCTGTCCCAAGCACCACGTGGCGCTCGGATGTGGGGATCGCTGTGCTGCGCCCCGGCAGAGCCGCTTCCCTGGCGATCAGGCTGGTCTTGCTTGTGCCCATGCCCTGAAACAGTCCGAACACCATGACGATGCGAAGGGGCTGAGCCTAGGCAGCGTCGCTGCAGCGACGGCGGCCTGCTCAGGTCTGTGCGGTCAGCGCTGTCCTGTCGCCGGGTCCAGGGCGATGTGATTCAGCAGCGTCGTCGTGAACGCGAACAGCAGAAACGGGAGCGACAGCACCAGGATCAGTCCCACCCCTACCAGGGCGAACAGGGGCTTGCTGGCGCCCATCAGTGCCAGGCCAGCCGCCAGGCTCACGAAGATCACCAGCATCCAGATCAGAATCTGGCCGTAGATGTCACCGAAGGTGAGTGTGCAGCGCAGCCGGTAGGGCTGGGCAGGTGGCGGCGAGGCCAGCTGGGGGGGCTGCTGGGAGAGCTCCATGGCGCAGGTTGGCGACGGGGCGTGCTCCTCAGCTAAGCCACGCCGCTGCCACTTGTCTGTGGCTGTGCATCAAGTGTGATGGGATCCGTAGCTGAGGGGTCGTGCCGCCTGGTCTGCCCCGGCCACCGTTCAGGCCGCCCGGGTCAGCTGCTGCTCCGCCTGCTCTCGCTCCCACAGGCGTCGGTAGGTGCCGCGCTGCCCCACCAGCTCACTGTGGTGCCCCTGCTGGACCAGGCGCCCGTCATCCAGCACCAGGATCCGATCGCAGGCGGCGGCGGCCGAGAGCTGGTGGCTGATCATCAGCACCGTGCGGTCGTTCTGCTGGCGCACCGAGGCGAGAATGTCGGCTGCGGTGTTGTTGTCGACGCTGGCAAGGGCGTCGTCCAGGACCAGCAGCGGTGCCTCGACCAGCAGCGCCCGACCCAGGGCTGTGCGCTGGCGCTGCCCGCCGCTGAGGGTGATGCCGCGCTCGCCCACCAGGGTGCTGTATCCGTCGGGGAAGCCGCGCACGTCGCCCGCCAGGCGCGCCTGAAGCGCTGCTCGCTCCACGGCCTCCTGATCGGCGTCAGGATCGCCATAGCGCAGGTTGTCCGCCAGGCTGGCGGTGAACAGATAACCCTCCTGGGGCACCAGGGCCACCTGGGCGCGCAGATCCTCCAGGCGCAGGCATGTCACATCGCGCCCGTCCAGAAACAACTGCCCTGACGGGACTTCCACCATGCGTCCCAAGGCGCGGGCCAGGGTGGTCTTGCCGCAGCCCACCGGGCCCACCACGGCTACCAGCTCACCGGGATTGATGCGGAAGCTGATCGCGGTGAGGGCATCCCGCTCGGCGCCGTGGTAGCGCACGCTCAGATCGCGGGCCTCGATCGTTGCCCCCTGGCCGCTCGGCCGCGCGGCCGGGTTCAGCGCTTGTGGCGTTGTCTGGATGCGGGGCTGACGTTGCAGCAGCTCCTCCACCCGCTCCAGGCTCACCTGGCCGGTCTGGAACGTGTTGAGCGTGAAGCCCAGCAGCGCGGTGGGAAACACCAAGCGCTCCACATAGAGGATCAGCGCCACCAGATCGCCGATCGAGAGCCGTCCGCTCTCGAGCTGGCCGCTGCCGAGGGCCAGCAGCAGCAGCAGGCTCACCGATGAGATGCCCTCCAGCAGCGGAAACAGAGTGCTGCGGGTCCGCGCCAGCTGCAGAGCGTCGTCGCGGTAGGCGCGGTTGCGCTCGGCGAAGGCCTGCCGTTCGGTGGCCTCCTGCCCGTAGATCTTGATCGCGCTGATGCCGGAGAGGTCTTCCTGGATCAGATCACTCAGCTGAGCCAGCGACTGCTGCTGGCGCCGCTGCTGGCGCATCATCCGCCCGCCGAACAGCCGCACTGTGATCAGCATCAGCGGGTAGAGCCCCACCGCCGCCAGGCTCAGCCAGGGGTCGATCGCCAGCATCGCTGGCAGGGTGAGGGCATAGGCCAGCACGGTGTTGGTGAGGCTGAGCACCGCGAAGCCCAGCAGGCGGCGCACGTTTTCCACATCGCTGGTGGCGCGGCTGATCACCTCACCGCTGCCGGTGCTTTGCACCCAGCCAGGCTCCTGCCGCAGCATGTGCTCGAAGATTTTCTGCTTGAGGTCGGCCTCCACCTGCCGGCCCACGCCGAACACCAGCATCCGCGACCACAGCCGCACGCCGCCCATCACGGTCGCCAGGGTGATGATCAGCGCCGCCTGGCGCAGCACGTCGGCGATCTGAAATCCGTCCTGCAGGTCGTTGATCACGCCGCGCACCAGCAGTGGCAGCGCCACACTCAGCAGGTTCACAACCACCAGGGCGATCACCCCGAGCAGCACGGTGCGGCGGTGCGGCCGCAGGTAGCGCCGGATCAGCCCGAGGCGAAGGGCGGCCATGGAGAACGTCAGGGTGGGGCCAACCTAGGCAGCGGCCTGGGCGATGCTGGGCTGCCCGCAGCCTCCCCCTCCCAGCCATGGCCGAGCTGCCCGCCGATGCGCAGACTGCCCATCCCCTGCATGCCACGGACCGCGAGCTGGTGGATCAGCTTCTGGCTGCCCATGAGCCCAGTGATGGCCAGCTGGTGGATCTGGGGCGGTTGCTGATGCGTTACAGCGGTTTTCCCGGCGCCCACGACCTGCAGGACGATCTGGAGAAGACCCTGCGGCTCTGGGGTCTCAGCCGTGAGCAGCTCAACGCTCGCTGCCGCGCCATCTGGGCCGCCGGCTTCCGGCCCGGTGCCGGGGCTGTACCCCAGGCGGTGGGATCCGGCTTTGATACCGCCGATCAGGACAGTCCCTGAGGCGCGCATGCGGCCGCCCATTTCTGCTACATCAGGCCCACCCTTCCCGTTCCGGCGCCGCCATGGCCGCTTCCACCCCCTGGCCCGCCCTGCTCGAGCAGCTGCTGCAGGGGCGCTCGCTGCGGGCGGAGCAGGCCGAGGCGCTGATGCGCGGCTGGCTGGAGGAGACGATCGAGCCGGTGCTCACCGGCGCCCTGTTGGCCGCCCTTCGCGCCAAGGAGCCGAGCGGCGAGGAGCTGGCGGCGATGGCCGCGGTGCTGCGCCAGGCCTGCCCGCTGCCGGGTCCCCGCCCTGATCTGTCGCTGGTGGATACCTGCGGCACCGGCGGTGATGGCGCCAACACCTTCAACATCTCCACTGCCGTCGCGTTTGTGGCCGCCGCCTGCGGCGCCCATGTGGCCAAGCACGGCAACCGCAGCGCCAGCGGCAAGGTGGGTTCGGCTGATGTGCTCGAAGCTGCTGGCCTGAATCTGCAGGCGGCGCCGGAGCGGGTGTTGCAGGCCCTGCCCACCAGCGGTGTCACCTTTCTGTTCGCACCCGGTTGGCATCCGGCGCTGGTGGGCCTGGCACCACTGCGCCGCAGTCTTGGCGTGCGCACCGTGTTCAACCTGCTCGGGCCGCTGGTGAATCCGCTGCGCCCTGAGAGCCAGGTGCTCGGCGTCGGTGCGGCCCACCTGCTCGATCCCATGGCTGATGCCCTGGCGCGCCTCGGTCTGGAGCGGGCGGTGGTGGTGCATGGCCATGGCGGTCTCGATGAGGCCTCCCTCTCCGGGCCCAGCGAGCTGCGCCTGGTCGAGGCTGGGCAGGTTTGCAGCCAAACCGTGCGGCCTGAGGATTTCGGCCTGGTCAGCGCGCCGCTCACGGCCCTCGCCGGCGGTGACCTGGCCGAGAACCGTGCCATCCTCGAGGCGGTGCTCCAGGGCTGCGGCAGCGAGCCGCAGCGCCATGTGGTGGCTTTGAACGCCGCCTTGGTGCTGTGGGCCTGCGGCCGTAGCACCAGCGTGGCTACAGCGGTGCCGATGGCCCTGGAGGCGATGGCCTCCGGTGCCGCCTGGCAGCGTCTGGAGGCGCTGCGCACCGCTCTGGCCTGAGGGCCTGCAGCCCCTGCGGGATGATGGCGGTCATGACGACCGACCCCACTCCCACCCCCGCCCTGCTTGTGCTGGCCGATGGCCTGGTGCTGCGCGGCACCGCCTTCGGGGCCAGTGGCACCGCCATCGGCGAGGTGGTGTTCAACACCGGCATGACCGGCTATCAGGAGGTGATGACCGATCCCAGCTACGCCGGGCAGCTGGTGACGTTCACCTACCCAGAGCTTGGCAATACCGGCGTCAATGAGGTGGATCAGGAGGCCGATGCCCCGCATGTGAGCGGTGTGATTGCCCGCCAGCTCGTGCCCCAGCCGAGCAGCTGGCGCAGCCAGCAGAGTCTGGAGGCCTGGCTGCAGCGCCACAACGTCGTCGGCATCGCCGGCATTGACACCCGCGCCCTGGTGCGCCACCTACGCGAGGGCGGTGCCATCAACGGCGCCATCAGCAGCGATGGCAGCAGCCCGCAGCAGCTGCTGGAGCGGGTGCGCTCCGCCCCCTCGATGTCGGGGCTGAACCTGGCGGAGCGGGTCAGCACCCGTGAGCCCTACACCTGGACATCGCTCTGCAGTGCGGCGTTCGACCAGCGCGTTCAGCCCGCTCCTGAGCAGCCCTATCGCGTGGTGGCGATCGATTTCGGCATCAAGCGCGCCATCCTGGAGCGTCTCGCTGCCCACGGCTGCGCCATCAAGGTGCTTCCTGCTGATGCCACGCTCGAGCAGGTGCTCGCCCTGCAGCCGGAGGGAGTGTTCCTCTCAAACGGCCCTGGTGATCCGTCGGCGGTGAGCAGCGGTATCCGTCTGGCCCATGGCCTGGTGGAGGAGCGTGATCTGCCGGTGTTCGGCATCTGCCTCGGCCATCAGATCCTGGGTCTTGCCCTCGGTGGCAGCACCTACAAACTTGGCTATGGCCATCGTGGCCTCAACCATCCTTGCGGCAGCACGGGTGTGGTGGAGATCACCAGTCAGAACCATGGTTTTGCGCTTGATGCGGCCTCGTTGCCGGCTGATCAGGTGGAGATCACCCACCGCAATCTCAACGACCGCACCGTTGCGGCCCTGGCTCATCGCCGCAAACCGCTGTTCGGGGTGCAGTACCACCCGGAAGCCAGTCCCGGGCCCCACGATGCCGATCACCACTTCGCTCGCTTCGCGGCACTGATGGCCGAGCGGCGCCGCTGAAGCGTGTCCCCGCGGCGGTGGAGGGCGGGCCCGGCTGCTGCGCTCTGCCGCCGTTGCTCTGGCCGACACCAGTGTCTCTGTTGCAGATCGCCGCATCTGCGACCGGCTGGTTCCCAATCTCGAAACCGTCACTACAGTTCGGTCGCGCTCGCCAAGGGGGCCTGAAGCCATCACTGATCTGCAGCGATTGACCGTGTCTCTGCGCGGCGGTTTTGAGCAGCAGGACGGCTGCATGCTCTTCCGCTTCACCGGCCAGCTGGATGCTTATTCCGATAAGCAGTTTCTGGCTTTTGTTGGCGATCACCTCACCAGCACGCCGCAGCCGTTGGTGATCGATCTGAGCCGGATCGATTTTCTCGATTCCTCTGGCCTCGGAGTGCTGGTGCAACTCGCCAAGCAGTGCAACGACCGGGGCCTCCAGTTTCTGGTGGTGGGCAATGCCCGTGTCGTTCAGACGGTGAAACTGGTGAGACTTGAGGAGTTCCTCCATCTCCAGCCCGATCTCGACACCGCCCTCGGCTCCATCGCTGCCTGACGCTGCCGCTGCCTGGCTGGCGTCGCTGGATCCGTCGCCGCTCCAGGGGGATCTGGGGCCGCTCCAGCTCGCCTGGCTCGGCGATGCCGTCTGGGAATTGCATCAGCGTCTGCGCCACTGCCGCAGCCCGGGCCGCAGTGCTGATCTGCACCGCTCGGTGGTGGCCGAGGTGCGCGCTGATGCCCAGGCTGCTGCTCTCGATCGCCTCGAGGCCGCGGGCCTGCTGACCGCCGAGGAGCTAGAGCAGGTAAGGAAGGGGCGCAACCGGGCCGGCCGGGGACCCCGCCGCGGTGAATCGGGCATCTATGGCAGGGCCACGGGATTTGAGACAATGGTTGGCTGGCTCTTTCTGCGGAACCCCAGCCGTCTTGCCCAGCTGCTGGATCGACTCGAGGACGCCGTCCCATAACCCATCTGCCTGTCTGCCATGAGCCCCCGTTTTGATCGTCGCAGGGACCAGGGGCAGGGCTCCGGTGCCGGCGCGAGTCGTCCCTTCCGTCCTGCGCGGCCCTTCAAGGCCCGCGGTGAGTGGCGCGCCGATGGCCCTGAGCGCGAAGGTCGCTCCGAGCGCCAGGACCGCCAGGACCGTCGCTTTGATGGACCCCGCTTCGAGCGCACCCGTCCTGAAGGATCCCGTTTCGGCAGCCCTCGCGACGGCGGTCGTCCTGAGCGCCTCCGCGACGGTGGCGGCGGCGATCGCTTCCGCGGCGACGCTCCCCGCGGGGCTCGTCCTGGCGGACGCCCGGATCGTCGTTCCGAGGGCCGTCCGGGCGATGGCCGTCGCCCCGACGCACGCCGCGGTGACGGCCGCCGGCCCTTCAGCAGCAGTCCGGAGGAAGGGCGTGCCCCGTTCCGTGCCGGTCGTCCCCAGTTCGCGGAGGGCGGTCGTCCGCCCGCTCGTCGCTCTGATCGCGACGGTAGTCGTCCCTTCAGCCGCGACGCGCGTTCCGCGCGGCCCCGGCTGGACGCGCGCTCGCCGGTTGCCGTTGAGGTGCCGGTGGGCGAGGCCGAGCGCCTGCAGGCCTCGCCCGCGGAGGATCTGATCTGGGGCCGTCATGCTGCCCAGGCCGCTCTGGAGAGCGAGCGGCCGATCCATCGCATCTGGTGCACCCCCGAGCTGCGCTTCCAGCCCCGGTTCCTGCAGCTGCTGCGCGAGGCCAAAGCCGGCGGTGTGCTGGTGGAGGAGGTCACCTGGGCCCGTCTGGGCCAGCTTACCGATGGTGCCGTGCACCAGGGGATCGTGCTGCAGGTGGCGGCTGCCGACACCCTGGATCTGCCGACCCTGATCGATGGTTGCCGCAACCTCGGCGAACCGCCGCTGCTGATGGCCCTCGACGGCATCACCGACCCCCACAACCTCGGCGCGATCGTGCGCAGTGCCGAAGCCCTGGGAGCCCATGGCCTGGTGCTGCCCCAGCGCCGCAGTGCCGGGCTCACCGGCTCGGTGGCCAAGGTGGCTGCCGGCGCCCTTGAGCACCTGCCGGTGGCCCGGGTGGTGAATCTGAACCGCTCGCTCGAAACCCTCAAGGAGGAGGGCTACCGCGTCATCGGCCTGGCCGGTGAAGGCAGTGTCTCCCTCAGTGAAGCGGATCTGGATGGGCCCCTGGTGATCGTCACCGGTTCGGAGGGTTCTGGCCTGTCGATGCTCACCCGCAAGCATTGCGACCAGCTCGTGCGGATTCCCCTGCGCGGTGCAACTCCCAGCCTCAATGCTTCGGTGGCGACGGCGATGGTGCTCTATGAGGTGGCTCGCCGCGGCTGGATGAAGCAGATCACCGGCTCAGCGCCGGCACCACGCATCGTGCGGCCCCAGCTGCCGGCCCCCAGTCCGCTCGCGGCCGCGGCGCCTGAAGAAGCGGCCGCAGCTGAGATCGCCGCAGCCTTGCCCAGCCCGGAGCCGCTCGTCGCCCCGGCTGACCTGGAGCCACACGCCAGTCGCGAGTCCGAGCCCGGCTCGGAGACAGAGCCCAGCCTCGAGGCCCCTGACCCCGCTGCGGCATTGCAACTGGGTCTTCAGCCCGGTGTTCGCGCCGGTTTCAGTGGCGACATTCAGCTCTGAGAACGTCCATTCGCGACCCCCACGGCCACAATGGCCACACTCCCCTCCGGCCCGATGAGCAGCCTGTCTCAGCCCTTCCGCACAGTGGCCAACGGGCTGGGGCTGGCCTGGTGGGCGCGTGTGCAGACCTGCCAGCCCGATGTCACCTACTGGTTCGGACCCTATGTGCGGCGCAGCAGCCTGGAGGCCGCCCTGCCGCCCTTCCTGGCCGATCTGCGCAGTGAGGGGGTTGGCTCCCTGGAGCACAGCCTGCTGCGTACCCGCCGCGGTGAGCCTCTCACCATCAGCGTTGAGGCCAAGGATCAGGCCTGAACAGCCCGGGGCCGACTGATAGCGTCGACCCCAGCAATGGATCAGGGTTGATGGGCATCGCCGAGTGGCGTCAGCAGCTCAGTCGCGGCGAGGTGTCCGCCCGTGAGCTCACCGATCGTCACCTCAGCCGCATCGAGGCCGTTGATGGCACGGTGCATGCCTACCTGGAGGTCACGGCCGAGCGGGCCCGTGCCGATGCGGATCGCATCGATGCCCTGCGCGCCGCCGGCGAGCCGCTGCCGCCGCTGGCCGGTGTCCCCCTGGCGATCAAGGACAACCTCTGCACCCGTGGTGTGCGCACCACCTGCTCCAGCCGCATGCTGGAGAGCTTTGTGCCCCCCTACGAATCCACAGTCACCGAACGGCTGTGGGGGGCCGGCGCGGTGCTGCTCGGCAAAACCAATCTCGATGAGTTCGCCATGGGCAGCTCCACCGAGACGTCCTATTTCGGCCCCAGCCGCAATCCCTGGAACCCGGACAAGGTGCCGGGGGGCAGCTCCGGGGGCAGCGCCGCCGCCGTGGCTGCCGGTGAATGCGTGGCTTCGCTTGGCTCCGACACCGGTGGTTCGATCCGTCAGCCGGCTGCCTTCTGCGGTGTGGTTGGTCTCAAACCCACCTATGGCCGCGTCAGCCGCTACGGCCTGGTCGCCTTCGCCAGTTCGCTCGATCAGGTGGGCCCCTTCACCACCAGCGTTGCCGATGCCGCCGAGCTGCTGCAGGTGATGGCCGGCGCTGATCCGCGCGATTCCACCTGTCTCAAGGCCCCTGTGCCGGATTACTGCGCGGCCCTGAGCCAGCCGGTGGCAGGCCTGAGGGTGGGCATCGTGCGCGAGTGCTTCGAGGCCGACGGTCTGGATCCACAGGTGAAGGCTTCGGTGCTGGCGGCCGCCGCCCAGCTGGAGGCTCTCGGCTGTGAGCTGGTGGATGTGAGTTGCCCCCGCTTCAACGACGGCATCGCCACCTACTACGTGATCGCCCCTTCGGAGGCCTCCGCCAACCTCGCCCGCTACGACGGCGTCAAATACGGTCATCGGGCCGCCGATGCCGCCAGCCTGGCGGAGATGACCGCCCGCAGCCGCGCTGAGGGTTTCGGCGATGAGGTGCAGCGCCGCATCCTGATCGGCACCTACGCCCTCTCGGCTGGCTACGTGGATGCCTACTACAAGAAGGCTCAGCAGGTGCGCACCCTGATCCGCCGCGATTTCGACCGCGCCTTCGAGACGGTTGATGTGCTGCTCACCCCCACATCACCCACCACCGCCTTCGGGTTCGGTGCCCACAGCGAGGATCCGCTGGCGATGTATCTGGCCGACCTGCTCACCATTCCCGCCAACATGGCCGGCTTACCAGCCATCAGCGTGCCCTGTGGCTTCGATGGCGGCGGCCTGCCGATCGGCGTGCAGCTGATCACAGGCGTGCTGCAGGAGGAGCGCCTGCTGCAGGTGGCGCATCACTATGAGCAGGCCGCCGCTGTGATGACGCACCGCCCCGAGGCGGCACTGGTGCCCTGAGGCACTAGATCTGGTGGTCTGAGCCTAATCTGGAGCTACCGACCACCAGCTGTCGCTCTCGCCTGTGGCCTTCGTTCCGCTTCATAACCACAGTGACTACAGCCTTCTGGATGGGGCCAGTCAGCTGCCGGCGATGGTGAAGCGGGCCGAGGAGCTGGGCATGCCGGCCCTCGCGCTCACCGATCACGGCGTGATGTATGGCGCGATCGAGCTGCTGAAGCTCTGCAAGGGCACATCCGTGAAGCCGATCATCGGCAACGAGATGTATGTGATCAACGGCTCGCTCGATGATCCCAATCCCCCCAAGAAGGAACGCCGCTACCACCTGGTGGTGCTGGCCAAAAACGCCGTCGGCTACCGCAACCTGGTGAAGCTCACCAGCATCAGCCACCTGCGCGGCATGCGCGGGCGTGGCATCTTCGCGCGCGCCTGCATCGACAAGCCCACCCTTCAGCAGTACAGCGAGGGTCTGATCGTGGCCACCGCTTGCCTCGGCGGGGAGATCTCCCAGGCAATCCTGCGCAATCGTCCTGATGTGGCCCGCGAGGTGGCCAGTTGGTACAAGGGCGTGTTCGGCGACGACTATTACCTGGAGATCCAGGACCACGGCTCCCCGGAAGATCGGATCGTGAACGTCGAGATGGTGCGCATTGCCCGCGAGCTCGGCATCCCGCTGATTGCCACCAACGACGCCCACTACCTCACCGCCCACGACGCCGAAGCCCACGACGCCTTGCTGTGTGTGCTCACCGGCAAGCTCGTCACCGACGAGAAGCGCCTGCGCTACACGGGCACCGAATACATCAAGAGCGAGCAGGAGATGCTCGGCCTGTTCGCCGATCACCTTGAGCCGGAGGTGGTGGCCGAAGCGGTGGCCAACACCGCTCGGGTGGCCGAGACGGTGGAGGACTACGACATCCTGGGCCGCTACCAGATGCCCAACTTCCCGATTCCCAAAGGCCATACGCCGGTCACCTACCTGCGTGAGGTGAGCGAGCAGGGGCTGCGCGATCGGCTGGGCCTGCCGGCTGGCACCGGCTTCGATGCCACCTACGGCGAGCGGCTCAGCTTCGAGCTGCAGGTGATGGAGCAGATGGGCTTCCCCACCTACTTCCTGGTGGTGTGGGACTACATCCGCTTCGCCCGCGAGAACGGCATCCCGGTAGGTCCGGGGCGGGGCTCAGCCGCTGGTTCGCTGGTGGCCTATGCCCTCGGTATCACCAACATTGATCCGGTTACCAATGGGCTGCTGTTCGAGCGCTTCCTCAACCCGGAACGCAAGTCGATGCCGGATATCGACACCGACTTCTGCATCGAGCGCCGCGGTGAGGTGATCGACTACGTCACCCGCCGCTATGGCGACGACAAGGTGGCTCAGATCATCACCTTCAACCGCATGACCTCGAAGGCGGTGCTGAAGGACGTTGCCCGTGTGCTCGATATTCCCTATGGCGATGCCGACCGCCTGGCGAAATTGATCCCGGTGGTGCGCGGTAAGCCCGCGAAGCTTAAGGAGATGATCGGTGAGGAGTCGCCGGCTCCGGAGTTCCGCGAGAAGTATCAGAACGATCCGGCGGTGCAGCGCTGGGTGGATATGGCGATGCG
>Ga0129333_10000196_pt1 | contig 42962 bp, 68 predicted proteins | sample CPB6_08_DNA_FD_94474 | JGI IMG/M metagenome (GOLD analysis project Ga0129333, IMG submission 94474) | Freshwater to marine salinity gradient microbial communities from Chesapeake Bay, USA - CPBay_Sum_0.6_0.8_DNA | ecosystem: Environmental > Aquatic > Marine > Coastal | place: USA: Chesapeake... | reverse complement strand
TTTGCTACTCCCTCTTCGACTGCCGACTTTGCCAATGCCGTCATGCGGTCATAAGCATTGCCCGTTGGGAAGTCTGCGGATTTGCCTATCTCCGCAAAAATCGATGCTGATTCAGCCTGAGCATTTACTGAAGAAAGAACTTCTTCAATGCTCTTCGCGAGGTCTGAATCTACTTCATTCAAACGGCGTAGTGCCGGTCCAACTTTTTCAGCATTGAGATTGAGATTAGCCCAACCCTTTGCTTTTTCTACTGCCTCTGCGTCAGCACGGGCAACGCGCTCCTTGCGGAGTTCTGCGGTTGCCGCTTCTGCTTCTGCCTTGAGGGTGGTAATCATTTTGACAACTGATTCGGGAGCGGACTTCATGTACTCGTCCATTTTCTTTTCTTCAGAGGGCTTTTCCTCACTCGCCGCCATTTCAACTTCCAACTCAGGCTTTTCAGATTCCTTTTCGGCGAGTTTGGCTTCGAGTTCTGCGATACGGGCTTGAGCCGCCGCGAGTTCTTCCTCTACGGTTTTTTCAACCGGCTTCTCCTGCTCTTCAGTTGCCGAAGTGTTTGTTTGCTCCATATTGGAGTCCTCCTCGGTGAGCGATTTGTCCAGTACCCTCTGAACTTCAGATTGACTAGCAGATTTCATAACCAACCAGCCTTCATGTAAGTGAGCCGGATGGTCCACTCCACTTGTCTCTTCAATAGCAAGATTCACCATTTTGCGAGTGCGTGGCTTGGGCAAGGGTCTCTCCTTACAAATAAGAGGCAAGTCTTTTAGCATCCGGCTAAAAAAACTAACCTCGGGTCTTGACGAATGAAGAATACCACAAGTGTAGTTTTAGCCTTTTTACTGTCTAGCCAACTCCCGGGTTCTAGCCAAGGCTTCAATCAGGTTAGGAATCATAAGCATTGAAAAAGGATTCTCATTAGCCCAAAATCGAGCCACTCTAAAGGCATAATCGTCTTTGTCGATTTTTGCCCAAACGAAAAAGGCTTGTGAATCATTGGGCAGGTCCACCTGAAGTCCGCTATATCCGGGAGGGGTCTCGACCGGGATTACTCGAAGATTCATGGATGTCAGGATTTCGGTTGTATCGTCGATAATCGATTTCATTTTCAACCCTTAGTTTTCTTTCTTGGATAATCCATCGTGTCCATGTGACGGGGATTATCGTAGTCAGAGTCCCCAAACTCACCCTCGGAATCATCATCGTTAGAGATTGAGTGACTACTTGAAATATAGTTTTTCGGCTCCGGTGAATCTTCACCTTCGGAATCATTTCCTTCACGCCAGTTGCCGTGAGCGGCTTGGTCGTGGTCTCCGTGTTTAGAAAGAACTACTTTTTTTTTAGTGTGGACATCTTGTGTCCAACCTTTGTATCGGTTGGCTTTCCATCGCGATACAGAGTAATCAAAACAGCAGGGTCATCTTCTTCGCCCTGAATGTTGAATGAAGAACCCGGAACATTGATTCGTCCGGAGTTTTCGATTCTCAAAACTTTACCTTCGGCTCTTCCGCCGGATGAATCCCAAGAAACCATATCGCCTACGCGAACTTGTTTTGCTTTCTTCATGTCGAAAGCCATGCGACGCTTTGCGTCAGCAATCATTGATGCGGCATATCCGCTAACACCGTCAATGCCATTTTCTTTTACGGCATCACGAATCATTTTGAAATCTAGGTCAGATAAATGGGACAAAGGACCTTCGCGTAAAGTATCGAGTAGTTTCTTATCCCTAATCTTCATATATCTTTTCCTTTGGTTTCTTCGGGTTCATTATTGTATCAACATGAACTTGGTTCACTCCGGGGTCACTTTTGTCTACTTCCATATCGACAAATAATCTTTCGGCTTTTCCACCGATTGAATAACCGCGAATCTTTCCATCTCGAACCATTTCCCAAGCCCAAGGTTCCCAAATCACACCAAGAAAAACTGTGTTCGGTGGATAAGTGTGTTGCTCCTCTTTACCTTCGGGGGTTGTAATAGGAACTGTGAGTGAATGTGGGAAAGCCATGACTTCTACCCATTCACCCGCTACAACATCTCTATTGTGCTGAAGTCTGATACGGCGGTCGTTGGTACGAACATAATCCCAAACTGCTCTTTGTAACTCATCTGAATCTGTCCACTCACCATGGGCATCTTCCATATCAGGGATATACATAGCGCCAAGTGTGTATCGTTTTTCGCCCTCTGCTTTCTGAAGATTGAAAGCGCCTAGGGCTTTGACTGCCTCATCTTCAAATGCTTGCGGAAAAATCTTGCGAGCCACCTCGTCAGAGATTTCCGTGAAGTCACCTTGTCCTAAAGCAAGATAGCGAACTATCTCTGCGTCTTTATCTTTCTTCCAACCTTCAGGAGTCCAATAATCTTCAATCATTCCCGTCTCGCCTCTTTCAAAACGGAATATGTTCAAGGCTTTATTGCCATCGCCTAAACTTGCGAAATACCGCATACGGCTATACCTCCTCTTGTTATTGTCCATATAATATCAACCCCGGTTGATTTAGTCAATCCAGCCTGTTGAGCGGTCTCAAAGGTTTGTACAACCAAGGTGCCTAAAGTCAATAGTTTGGCGGTGTTAGCCGGTCTTGGGATTGCCTTGGCTGTTTCAACCATTTTGTCCCAAAACTTTTGGCGGACTCCATCATCGGTCGATTCTCTATATGTCTCATAATCCTTATGAAGTTTGACTTCCTTTACTTCATAGGATTTAGGGGTATGGAGTTGTAGTTCGACCTTTACGCCATCTCGCTCGACTTTCATATTTACGCCATCATAAGGGTCACCCTGTTGCCAAAAGTTTTTTACTTCCGTGATTTTCCAACCTGTCGATTCAAGAGTTTTCAGCGTATTTTCTAAGTTTGCTGTGTAGTTTGAATCATCTACATTGAGGGTATAACGAACTGCGTCATAGATATTATCTGCCGCTTTTTCCCTATCGCCTCCATATTTTTTCTCTGCGTCGCCATCAATCTTTCTTGCTAGAGATTCTGTCGATTTCACTCTTTGTGTTAGGGAATCTTTGCCATCGGGCAGAGTGGCAAACTTACCTCCGCTTTGGTCAGCAAGTTGAACCATCAAATCTGTAATGAGCGGTTCGACCCTTTCAGCCTGTTCTCTGATTCTCTTAGCGGCTTTGATTGCCTCCAAAGTACGCTCAGATTTTGGCGGAATGTCATCTGCTTTAGGCGGAACTTTAGTGCGCCCACCGGAATCTTCTTTGGCTCCGCCTTCTCCGGTAGCCCACGCGCCATGGTCAGATTGGTCATGTTCACCGTGCTTTTCAACCTTTTGTGCGTTCTCATATCTCTCAACCATTGCTTCAGCCCAAGAGAATCCCGCGTCACCGCCCCAAGCGTCCCAAGCAACTCGACCAGCGGAAGGAAATCCTTTTTCACCGCGACTAAATCCAACGGCTCTTTTATCAACTTCATGCCGAGAGAAGAAAGATTTCATTCTCTTCAAAGTTTCAATCGAAACACTTTCGCCCCGGGCTAACTGACCCGCTCTTGTTCTTCCAGTTCTAGTGAATCCGCCACCAGCCAAACCAGCATCAATCCACTCGATTGCTCGTTGTGCCGCTGTGCGAACTGCTTGCGGTGGTGTGTATCCATCTTCTTCGGCTTTGCTGAAAGCATGAATCTGTCGAAGTCTTGCCTCGGCTTCTTCTTTAGAATCATAACTTCCAAAACTGCGAGTTCCCTCTTCGTTGTAAACAACCCATTTTCCATCTTCTTCAACAATCATTTTGCTGACCGGCTCAACCCGCATTTGATAACCCTTATAGGTCAAGTAAGTCTTGATATTGCCGACCGTGCTACCGGTGGACTTGATGACATCTAAGACTGTCTCAGCGGGCAATCCGGAGAGGCTAGTTAGGTCCACGCCATCTATGGAATCAATCAGAATCTCATAGCCATTCCAATCGTCCTCGGGTAACTCCATACCCCGGCGACCCATCTCATTGAGGATGGTGTGGTGGACTTCAATGCTTGCGGGCGTGGCTTGCTCTGTGTGAACACGCTTATGGAGCGCTGTGAGTCTTTCAGCGCTCAAACCAACTAACTTAGGAGCAATATCCGCCATAGTGCTTAGGATAGCGGATGCTATTCTGACTGAGGTTTATTTCCCTGAAGGATGGTTTGTATTTCATCCATGATACGGGCTTCATCCTCATCGGATGCTCCGGTCTCCGAAGTAAACTTGGCAGATTCCTCCCATTTGGCGTAAGCCTCTTGGATGGCTTTTATCTTTTCTCGTCTACTTGTCATAGTCTTATTATACCCCAGTTTATTTATTTCCGCCACCGGGAGCAGGTTTCTCTCGGGCTGTTCCATCATAAATCATGCCATCGCCATCATGGTCAATAGGACCATCAAGAAGTTTCTGACCCTCAGCGGTAAGGACCTTCACATATTTCAACTTCAATCCTTCCATCAAACTTTTTCCAGCCCACTCTCTTGCTCCGGGCGTATATCCGATGTTTGCGAAATCGGCAGGTAGCGGAAAGTTGTCAGCCTTCATATCCTTGATTGAACTCCAAGCAGGATATTTATTACCGCTTTCGTCCTCCCAGTTTGGTTCATAACCATCTGTTGCTCTCGCCATTATCGCATCAAACTCAGCGCGGGCAGGAGTGCCTCTTTCAAATCCTTCTACTTCCTCGACATTCATGCTTATCTTAGTCAGATTATCTTCTAGTTTATCCGGATTGAAGTCATAACCTGCTCTTGCCCAATGGCGAGCGCCATCCATAGCAGTACCAACTTCAATAAAACCTAATCCTTTTGCGACATACCAAGCCTCGGATTGTTTTATTACTTCTTTACCGAAACCGGTTCCTTTGTGTTCATCCATAAAAAGAATAAGTTCTTGATGTTCAACTCCTAGAACACCATTTCTTTCGAAGAAACGACGATTGATTACACCAACATCTTCGTCATTTTCATCCTGAATAACTCCTTGTACAAAAAGATTTCCGCCTTCTTCCGAAACACCATATACCGTGGAAGTCAATGTGTGTTCTTCACCATCGGCGCCTGTGCCTGTATGAGAGATACCGTAAACCTCATCAAACAATGGGGTTAGTTCAGCCGGGTCTATTTCGTCGCCGGAATCGGCTCGCGCCATCTCTTCCAAGTTATCCCGGTTATCATCAATATAACTATCAATCATGTCTCTCTGTACATTTTCGTAGATAGTTGTTTTTTCTTGTTCTGTATATTCGTGATTAGGGAACTCACCTTGTAATCTTGCTAATGCTTCCTCTACTCGCGCATCAATATCTTCCGTCGCTTGAGAATACAAAGCACTATCGTTTTCAACTATAAGTTTGAGTTCTTCCGTATCGATTTCTCGTTTGCCAGCAAGGACTTTATCTAAATCTTCCCGGGCTGGACCCTTATCTTTCATTCCTTCAATCCGGGAGCGCTCCTCTTCTGTATATCCACGCGCCCAGTTACCATGTTCAGATTGGTCATGCTCGCCATGTTTCAATACGGGTTTCAACCCATATTGAAAATAGATTACTTTTGCTGTTCTTTGTTTTGTGACAACTTCGACCAAATCTGTTTCGCGTATTCGTCGATTTGTTCGTCGGTCATCTGTGATAAATCGGGCAGTTCTACCGCCTCGAGTTTTTTCGATGCCACCTGTACCTCCTGTCGGTATCTCTTTGAAGTTTGCTACATCCCAAATAGAGATTTGGTCGCGAGCGCGACCGCGGCTTGTAGCCTCCGCTTCATCCTGAATGTTTTCGGATACATCAAGATAAACCTGTCCATCCTCGGTATTGTGCCATAAACCGAGGTAGTTTTTCCCCGTTGCCAAATCCGCTTTGTGCTGTTTCATGTAGGAGGAGAGGATTTCTGCCCCCTTGGTCTCATCATAGAAATCGTCAGCCTTGACAATCGCCGCGTACTTCTTGCCCTTGGCGACCATAAAGCCCTTTGTAGGCTCAGAGCCATCCTTGAGATTGACCGAAAGACCACCGTTCTCTCTGACTCTATCAAGGACCGAGCGGACAACCTCCGGGGCTACTTCAATCCCATGCGCCCAGTTACCGTGGCTTGATTGGTCATGGTCCCCATGTTTTTTGAAAGATGTTTTTTTATCAATCAGTTGGGATATTTTATTTTTCCAAGGGTCTTTTATTTCATCGATTGTAGACGCTTGGCTCACGGCGGCAACTAAATCAAACTTATCTTCTAAAGAAAGAGATTGAGCAAGAGAGGCGGCGGCTCTACTGATGAGAGGATTTGACATTATTTACCTGCCTTTTCCCATCGGTGTTTATCTAAGTCTGCCGCTTTTATTGATGGTCCAAAAACTACTTTGGAGCGGTTCAGAACAACAGCCATATCGGGTACCGTCCGTCTTTCGATTGAATCTGTTGTATCGTGAATGTAAGCATCATAGCCTTTAGCCGCGGCAAACCTACCTACATCTTCCAAACTTTTAGGCAGTTTACCCTCTGATTTTAGTTTACTCATTTCATTTGAAATCTGAGTATAGGAACCCACCCTTGCGCTCGGGTCTAACTTGAATGAAATAGCACCCTCGAAGTCATCGTTCTCTGTGTATCCAAGGGCTGTTGGAACATTCATAGCAACATAAGTTCCATTGCCAGCCATTCCTTTACCAGCCCAATGTTTATCTCCATTTACAAAAGACTCAATCGCTTGTTCGGCTGTTACTGGATTACCCTCGGCATCCGTACCATTTTGAAAACCTCTTGAAAACTCTGTGATTGGATTTCCAACTTCACCTCTACGACCATTTTCATAATCATACCCACCACCAACATCTCCAAATAGTTTTCTACCGCCAAACATTCCTCCTTCTATTACTGGACTTTCCATAGAATCAAACTCATCCCAAGATTCAACTGAAGTTGGTTTGCCGTCAAAACCTCTCATTTCGTAGATTTTACTCAATGCCAAATCTTGTTTTTTTATATCTTTCATAAACTGTTCTTCATAGTTATATCCATTATCAACTAAGGATGAAAGTTCTTTGTCTAACTCATTATCTTGAGAAATAGTGCCATTATCTACTAAATCTCCCGTAGCCCAGTTACCATGACTTGATTGGTCATGCTCGCCGTGTTTGATTACTGGTTTGAATCCGGGTGGAAGTAATATCGAAATGCTCATCGTCCACGCTCCGGCGGAATCAAGATTACAGCGCAACGGCAGTTAGGGTGAACTATTGGATTGGTTAGACCGTTTGAGAATACACCATCCCAAGGAACTTCTTCTCCATCCATAGGAGCGCACTCATCGCAAGTTCTTTCATCTTGAGCGGTCACCCAACGACGCATTGACTCCGGTGCGATAAATCCTTCTTCGGCGGCTTGTCGCCAACCTTCTTCGCGTCCCTCATTTTGGGCAAGTTGTATTTCGGTTCGAGCAATCATGGTTGCCCTTTTACTCTTGAGTGAATCGGCATATCGACTTGCTCGCTCTTGTGCTTTTGTGAGCGCTCGCTCAGGTTTATCACCTTGGCGAATCAACCGAGCCATTTCTTTTTTCTCAAACTCGGTAACTGCTTTTGCCCATTGCGGATGGAGACCAACAACATTTTTGATTCGTGCGGCGGTTGCTCTCACATCAATCTGCTCTCTAAATGCTTCAATGATTGTTTGTTTGATTGCTTCTCTTGTAAGGGCATCGATAGAGGTGATGAGTTGTGCCGCTCTTGTCTCAGCAAAGCGAAGCGAGTTTGGATTAGTAACATTGAAAGAAGTTGTTATCTGAACTCTGCTACCACGGCGTCCTCTTGGCATCGAGAATGGTTTACCAAAATCCATATCTGCCAAAGGCTTATCACTTGTGGGTAGTGCGGCAACAGCGGCGGCGGGTAGGGATAACTTTGGTGCCATCTGTTGTAGTTCTTTTATGGCATCGTTTCCGCCTATATCAATCGCATTGAGCAAAGCGGCTTGTAACTCTCTTTGATTGGCGATTGTGATTGAAGCAATCAATCGATTCAAAAGAGCCGGGTCAAGGCGGGACATCAATCTCTCAAGTTCTTTCATCGAGATTTTGTCGGTTGCTTTTTTGATAGCACGAAACAACTCTCGAGCGAGTGCTTGCTCTTCCGGTGTAAGTGGAATCGCCCGTGGTCGCTCTGCTTTCGCAAAATGAATCGCCATGGCTAACCTACTTGCGGACTCTGTGGAACTCCTTGAATGTCGGGTGCCGTTGGAAGATTCTCTTCGCCGGATGTCTCAGGGGCTTGCGGTTCTTCCGCTTGCGGAGGCATAGGAGGCATCTCACCTTCAGGCATCGGCGGCATACCGAAGTTTTGTCCATCATGTTCAGCAGGTGGCAATCCAGCCAAGTCGCGTAAGTATTGCTCCAACTTAGGGTCCGGAACAATCGCGCCGGTTTGTACCAATCCAGCAACGAACGCGGATACTTCATTCAAATCAACATGGCTTACTTCACCATAAGTTATGTAAGGCGCACGGGAAATATCCATGCCGTTGAGTTTCATCAATCGTGGAATCGCGTGTTGGTTCATTACCTCGGCAATGTTCTTGGCGATTGAATCAACTGCCATTGACCACAAATCCATCTTGGAAGTTCCAAGGGCATAAGAGCCAACGCGGTCGGAGCCAAGCAAAATAAAGTCAGAGAGAATCGACATCGCGATTCTTTGGTCATAGCGTTGGATAATCTTGTCGGTATCAAACTGACGGCTTCCTCCGGATGACAAGAGAACTAAATCAAAAACTTTGTGTCCTTGGTCGTCGTACATTGAAGGCATGATTACGCCTTCTTGCTCATTACGCTTGATGGATGTAACTATGTCTTTGATTGTCGTTAGAACTGTGGATTGCTCCGCGGTCGCGGTTGAAGATAAGAACTCAGGTGGAACATAAGCGACCGGCAAACCTGCTAGGTCGCGCTCAACACCAATAGCCTCAATCTCTTCGATGCGGCGCTTGAAATACCAAGAGCGATAAGCATTACGAAGAATCGAACGACCTTCAGGGTTATTCTTGTGAGAGGTTGTACGGAACAATAAAGATTTTTCAATCGGGATTTCATAAATGCCACCGCTTGAAGGGTCCACTTGGACCATTCCTTGAATACCACCATCTTCATCAATCATCCAGCGGAATAAAGTTTCTTGAGCGCGAATCGGCATCTTGCGCCAACCAATGCGACCGTCACTATGTTTTGATTTCTTGCGTGGGTCCTTGTTATCTCCGGAGCGAACTTTGTAAACTATTTCGTGATACGAGTATCCGAAAATCAACATAGACAACATCTGCGATAAAGTCGAATCCCATGATTCGCTCATATCGTGTAAACAAGATTCTACGAACGCCGCTACTTCTTTATCTTCCGGGCTAACGCTTCCATCTTGTGAATCATCAGAGTATGGGTCTACGCGCCACTCAAGACGGGTAATAACTTTCTCAATCGCAAACAACATTGACCCGATTGTTGGGTCATTATCTGCCATCTCACGATAAACCTTGGCGCCGCGGATTCCACGGAGGTTTACTAAGAACTCTTCAAAGACCGTACCGCCGGAACGACGCAGACCGGTAGAGCCGAACTCAGATAAATCTAGCGGTATCTTTTCTGCCATCCTACCCTCTACTCTTTAGCGGCTAAACCTACGACTATTGCGAGCGCCTGTTTTTCGGTGAAGCCCGCTTCTTTCAACTCCGAAAAAAGTTCGTGAGCCTGAATAGCAAAACCCCGTAAAGCAGACATGACCATATCGCCTTTGGGAGCGAAGTTGTCATACACCTCACGATTATAGCGTTAGATGATTTTTGCCCTTTTATTCTCCGTCAAGGACAAAATCAAAAGAGTTCTGACGAAACAATGCGACATCCATCGCAAGTTTCTTCGCCAAATCTTTTGTGCCAGCGTATCCGTAAGCCCGCTCTTCAAGAATAGCGCCAAGTTCATCAAACTTCTTGAACACAATCGCGAATGGCAACTCGTTTTCATTCTCAGTCAAATGGACTTCGATGAACTCGCCCTTATCAATCGCCATTGAAATAAATGGGCGACCATTCGGGGTAACAAGCATCTTCGCGTTTGGAAGATTGCTTACAAAGAAATCACTCCAAGCCATGTCATCTCCCTTCAGAGATTTTCAACCCCAATGATACTACACCCGGGTTAGAAGGGGAACGCTTCGACCTCCGGTGTCTTTTGCCATGATGGTTGGGTCCAAGGATTGACCTCGACATCGCCCTCCGCGTTGCGGTCTAGGGATACGACATTGACTAAATGACGCTTCAAGTCCACGCCTACATTGAAAGCGGTGACTTCAATCTTGCTTCTCTTTTGTCCGGTCTGCTTATCCTCCCAAGAGGCTTGGACGGCAGAACCTTGAACAATCACGCTCATACCCTTGCTCAAAGATTCACAAACATTCTCAGCGAGTTTATTCCAGCACTTGACTGACCATGCGGTGACATCGGTGCTTTCCCAAGTGCCATCATCTTTCTTTACTGATTTTGAACTAATGACAGTAAATGATGCGACGGCTTTTCCATTCGGTGTGAACTTCAACTCCGGGTCAGCCGCAAGATTGCCAGCGATAGTTAGTGTGGTCATGCTATGTGCCTTTCATTAGATATTGGTTGTCCGATTATGTTTAGTTTTTTTCTTAGCACTTCGCGTTCTTCCATCGTTGTGCCGCCCCATATTCCGAGGACTTTGTAATGTAACGCATAGGTCAGACAATCTTGAATACAAGGGCAAGTTTTACAAACTCTCTTCGCCATCAGATTCTCCGCCGTATATCCCCCCTTGCCATCCAGCGGGAAAAACATCTCCGTATCTATCCCATGGCAACTCGCTCCCTCGAACTGTGGAGGTTTCTTCATCTTTTAGTTCCTCTCCTACGATAAGTCTGTTTGGGAAGGCATGGTCTAACCTAGCCAAAACTTTCCCATTTCTCCATACCTTACCGCCAACTATTCCATCGTAGGCATTACTGCGAGGCTCAACTAGAGATTCACACTCATCCCAAAAAACACACGATTTACAGTATCTCAATCCGGGTTGCGCTAAATCTAAGTTGGATTGGTCAAAGAGCCAAGGGTCTGCGTTTCGGCATGGCGCAACAGTTACGAAATCAAAACTCATGTTGTATTTACTGCGATTCTTTTGGTTGCTCTACCGAAATCTGTTTATTGATAGCCCATTCGCCGTAACGCTCACGGATAAGGTCTTTCAATAAATCTTCTTTTTCTCTCTCATTGATTGGTCGGTTTGTCTTTGAGTCCGACATCATCCTCATCCTCCCATGTTTTTATCGCGTGATGTATCAATCCTTGATGACGCCAATCAGGGTTTTGACTATCAGCAAGAGTTAGTGTCCAATAATCTTTATCGCCCTCACCCATCCATTCTGATACGAGTACCCATCCAGTACAGATAGCAGGTTCAATAAAGGCGATGCGCCCGATTTGAGCGAGCGCATCGTCTATTACTGAAGGTTTTAGTTCTTCCTCATTCGCCATGTGGCGAGGCTAGTACCAACCGTTCAAAGTCCAAAAGCGCCACGCCGAACAGGGGTTGGAATAGCGACTTTCGATATAGGTGAAGCCACGGAAGATTTGTTCCTCGACTGAAATCTTTGGATTCAATCCGAGAATCTGCGGGATACCGCCGGCATTGAGTTTCTCGCCGTTTTGATAAACCGGTTTTCTGTTGTAAGCCTCGGGTCGCCAGTTAGATTCTTTGGTCCAAAGCACTTCGAGACAATCCCATTGCGCTTCAGACTTCCAGCCCCAACTAGGCATGAGGTCCCGGGCAAACTTCTTAGCCGCTTCCGGTGTCCGCTCAATAAAGATTGGCTTTATTTCAACTACCACTTCAGACTCTTCAGCAAAGGCTTTAGGGTCAGGTGGAATGTGGAGCGGATTGAGAACTATCAGTCCTACGATGAAGAAGATAACCGGGATTGGCTGTAATAACTTTTCATAGAATCGCATATTCCTCCGATGGTCGGAGCAGACATCTCTTGCGCCGATGGCTTCGGCACTTCGATGGTGTCGGTATCGGACCGACCCCGCTTTTACAAGTAAGGCGTTTTGCGAACCTTGGGATTTAGGGTACATCATCAAAATGAATGACTGTCAAGGATATTTTGTGGGCGTCGGTGGCGGAGCAAAATGATTACGCTAGAGAGAGGACGGACGCGCAACCGCGCTACAACGCCACCGACTCGGGTACCCGGAAGGAATGGTACCTGACTCGCACAACCGCGAAAGGGTAAAAGCGATTATGCGAACGCCCCGCGAATCTAAGAAGCGAATCGCGGAGCGCCCCTTATCCAATCACCGGCGGGTCTCATGTCCTCAACGGAAGAGAGTCGATGCCGGTGACTGAATCCTTAGTCCAACCTACTTTGTCCGTAAGCCTTGATTCCGTAACCATTCAAGACCTTGGCGAACGCTTGAGCGTAAGCCTCTTTTCTAGTTACAGACTGACCGTATCCGCGAACCCAAATATCGTAACCACCTTCGTAACCGTTAGTGCTTCCGATTCCGGCTTTCTTCAAATAGGTCACGAACGCGCCACGGGCAGGAAATATCTTTACCCATGCGAATCCGCAAAGACCGTCAGCCACAAAGTAAGTTTGCTTTGTGTAATCGATGTCATTGCCAAGTGGCGTAGTTGGAGTCCCGACAACTATTGGTGTAGGGACCGCGGCTTCAGCGGCGGCACAACCAGCGGCGTCAGCCTCTTTGTAAATGCGAGCGCACTCGCGCTTGCCAAGTGTTTTCTTCTCAATCACTTGAGTCATGTGTCCTCCTCTCGGACAATCCAAGTATATCAAACCCGGGTTTGGAAAGCAACCTAGCCCGGAGCCTGTCGGCTTCTTCAGCGAGCGCTCTCTCACGCTCTGCCCTACGAATAGCCCGTAGGGAGCCTTCAGAGACCCGTAGCGGCTCTTTTCTGCGTACCCGGGATAAGAGACTCACTAGAACCACTTCCCGGTCTCTATTGACCCGGCAATGCCGAAAGCAACCAGTATCACCGCATAGAAGAGAATCGCCTCGGTGTTATCTGCCCACTTACGACCTTTGGCGGTCAAGCGAACTCCGCGCTTGCTAAGGCGCGATTCAATCCAGCCCATGTCCTCAGTCATGCTGTCCTCTTTTCTTTGATTGGTCTAACTAACCCCACCGCCTCGAGTGAAGCATCCGCCTCACATCCGAAACAGTAGAACTTTCCTTTGATTAGTGTCAATCGATATTCACTACCGCAGTTGTAACACTTCATATAATCACCACCTCGTATTCATTCCGTCCAGTAAAGACGGCAACGATTCTCTCTCTTTTGACACGCATTTCAAGCACCTTGCCCTTTTTGCCTAATCGTGTCGCAAACTTCTCAGCAACTTCTCGCTTTATGGTCCATGAGATTCCATTCTCATTGAGTCCGGGTTGATAACCGCGATAGACCGTAATCATCTCGGGTAATCCGGCATAAGCCATCTGCTCATCCCAATCCATGAGCCATTCGCGCTCGCCTCTATCTGAAGAGAAGAACTCGCGCCATTGCTCAACATTCGCCCACGCATTTTCTGTATCGACCCATATCGCACCTAAGAGCGACCAATACTCACGGTCAGTTAGGTGTTCTTGAATCTCTTCGAAAGCGTGTAAGCGATAAGGACGCTCATGTAGCCACACATAACTTTTGAAGTTCTTGGACTCAAGCGCTTTTTTTGTATCCTCGAGTTTTTGTTGATAGTAACGATTGGCGTAACCCGGGATTGTTAGCGGCACTTGATACACAAGTGGATGCCGGAGCATCGGACCGAATGAACCTTCTTCGACATACGGCTCAAGGTCCGGGTGTAGTTTCTCGAAAGCCATCTTCGCGAAATCAGGAATCTCGTCAAGGTTGATTGTCATTTGGGCGCCTTGTAAACGAATCTCTTTGGGATTGCTTTGACGCAATCAGAACCGACAGGGAAGAAACCTTGCGATTGCTTTTCGCCCTCTTCGCTATTGGCTTGTTCAATGTTCATAATCATTCCGGTCGCCCACGATAAGTGAACCCAAGTGCCTTTTTCCATGCCGGTTGTTTTCATGGGGCGTTCACAAACAAAACATTCGTCGTTATATTTTGTAGTGGTATTTCCAAGTTTGCGATTTTTTTCAATCTGCTCATAACTTGGTTTTTCAATCTCGAACATCTCGACTGTCACATCGACTCCTCTCATTTACAACCCCAGTTTAGCAGAAAGAAGAGCCGGGTACAATAACCCCAATCGTGTCCTGCGTGACCCCAAGCAGGAGTTTGTCCGTATTGCGTACTTTGCGCGTTTTAGTTGTTTCGTGCTTTATCCTCTTTTGGAGCATCTTGCCCATGTCGGATTCAGCGAGCGCCGATGCCTCATGGCAATCGGTGGTCAATGGCAATGTCTCCGGCGACTCGATTCAGTTTGATTATCGAGGTGGAAGCGCGACTTATCTAACTACGGTTAGCGATGGTTCGACGGTAACGGTTTCAATCAATAACACAATCGCGAACTGTATTGGTAGTTGTACTCCGATTGCTGATAGTTGGAGCGTCTCAATCAATGGTCAAAGTTTTAGTGGAAATACGATTGAACAAACAAGTGTAAGTGCGACCGTCTCCGGTCAAGTAACAATCAATCTATCCGGAATCGATAACGGTTTTTGGGCGGGATGGTACGGACCTATCTTTACGATTTCGGTGAGTTCTCCTGCTCCAATCCCAACACCCACCCCCACCCCTTCGCCAACGCCTGAGCCTTCGCCTTCTCCGACATCTGATACTCCGACTGCGACCGTATCTCCTGAACCATCTGCTTCGCCTTCTCCGACGCCTTCAGATTCGCCCTCTCCAAGTCCGACTCCAACGCCTGAGCCTTCGCCCTCTGCCAGCGCAACTCCGACTCCAACAGATTCAAGCGCTCCATCACCCGAGCCGACTCCAACGACAACACCTTCTCCTCAACCGAGCGAAGCATCACCTTCACCAACACAAAGTCCAGCGCCAAGCCCAAGCCCAACCCAAACAGAAACCACAACACCTGCGCCATCGACGCCCCCTTCCAATCGCGTAAATGGTACGGCAAACGAAAACGAATCTTTGAATCTATCCGCTCCGATTGGAAAGATTTTTACTTCGGTGATTTTTGCTAGTTATGGTCTGCCTAATGATTTTGTCATCAATGCTCAATGCCATGCGGCGAACTCGATAGTAAAAGTTTCAAAGATTTTTCTTGGTGAAAACAATGCTGTGATTCAAGCGGTCAATAGTATTTTTAGTGACCCTTGCCATGGAATCGCAAAGCGCCTACAAGTAATCCTTGAATATGGCGACGCTACTCCAACTCCTTCGCCGGAGGCAACACCTCAAGTGACTCCTCAACCTTCGCCAACGCCGGAGCCGACATCAAGTACGACGGAGCCAACTCCCACTCCTTCTCCTTCACCTGAACCAACATCGGCACCAACGGCAACAAGTTCTCCAAGCCCGCAACCTGAGCCAACACAGAGCGCTCAACCGCAACCGACCCCGGAACCCTCGCCGTCCACGCCTGAACCCACACCTTCTCCTCAGCCATCTCTTACTCCTTCTCCGACACCCGTTCCACAGCCCGAGCCGAATCCAACACCAATCCCTGTTCCGAGTCCAACACCAACCCCGGAGCAATCACCGACTCCCGTTCCGACTCCTCAACCCACTCCCACTCCGTCCCCTGAACCTGAGCCAAGTCCAAGTCCCGGAGCGTCACCTTCTCCCGACCCTGAGCCATCGCCAACTCCTGAGCCTTCTCAAGAACCGGAGCCTCAACCGTCCGAAAGCCCAACGGAAACCGACCCGTCAAATCAAACACCTGAACCACAACCATCGGATGAACCTAGTCCCGAACCAACACAAGAAGAATCCACGCCACAACCAGTAGAACCTGAGCCGACTGAATCAGACGATTCGAAAAATCCTGATGATGAACCGACGACAACGGATGACGACGATTCAGATAAGTCAGATACAGAACCGCAACCGTCGCAATCACAAGAGCCAAGTAATCCGTCACAAGAACCATCTGATGCCTCCGATACTTTGGCGGACATAGTACAAGATGGAACCGTCACCGCTGAAGAGGTCAAGGATTTAGTCAAGGATGTTTTAGCCGACGGAAAGATGACCGAGGCTGAGAAAGAGATTGTTGTCGAGGCGGTCCTAACTCAGTTCGAGGATGCGCCGGCGGTCCCGGTTAGTGCGCTCGCCGAAGCGGGATTGACCCTTGAGGACCTACCACCACAAACACCGGTCGAGACTCGAGAAGATGAGGACGGCAATCCTGTCATCATCACCGCTGAGATTGCCGCGGCTTTAGAACTGCTCGCTTCTCCGGCTGAGATTCTTTCTGCGATTTTTGAATCACCGGCACAACTTATTTTTGCGATTGGAAATCTTGGCGCTGATATGTCTCCGCAAGAAAGAGAAGAAGCAACTAAGACAATCATTGCCGCGACCATCGTTGGCAATATCGCAACAACTACAATGGCTACCGCAATCGGCGGTATCGGATATAGGAGACCGTAATGAAAGACTTCATCAATGACATGATTGGGCAACTATGGACTTTGCTCGGAATGTTTGTTGCTTGGATTGTTCTTGACGGAACTGCGAAAGGAATAGTCGGCTACGCGATTTTGATTACGCTCGGCGTTTGGGCTTTGACTTATCCTCTTCGTCGTTCGAAAGAATAGGTAGCGGCTCCGGTTCTACTTCTTCGCTCTTTGCGAATGGACTGAAAGCCCCATTGATTTCATCGAGCGTTAGTTTTCCATCATCAAGATATTCTCGAGCCAATCGTTCTGCGACCGAGGCGACTGCCAATAGTCCAGCCATTGAGAGCGCGACTACTTCATCAACTCCAAAGACTGCCCCGGCGCCAAGAGTTCCAAGAGCGCCGACGGTAAAGACCGCAACCATGCGACTTAGAATGTCCCTAACTTTTTTCATGGAGCAAGTTTAGCCTAGGCAACTTGCGACAGTTTTTCTTTCAACTCCCGTTGCCAATGTTTCTTCGCTTCGAGCCAATCCTTTTTAGATTGTGGGCATCGCGCTTTTACCGGTCCTCTCTTTCCGAGAACCTTGACACCTTTGAAGTGATAGGCGGCTTGTAAAGCATCGGCAGATTCTTTGCCTAAGAAGTGCCTGACTAAATCCAAGAGACATGATGCGAACTCCGGCTTATGTCCGTCGAGTCTTGTCAGATGGTGAGCGACCTCATGGAGAATCACATATTTGTTTCTTGACCACTTCGGCAACTTGATGGCTCTACCGCCTCCGTAGAAAGTCGCACACGCTGAACGACGACCTCTACCATCGAGGACGAGGATGGGTGACTTCATGCGATATTTCTCAATCACATATTGTCGAGACATAATCTTGTCTACGAACTTTTGACATTCCTTCAAAGTCAGAGCATCGCCGTATTTGATACCCGATAACTCTTCAGCGGCATAGAGCCGCTTCGCTTGGTCTTTGACCTTTGCCATGGCTTACCTCTCTTTCCATGACCCATTTTACCAAACGGGGGTTTTATATCTTCCCGGATTGGACCGAACTCCCGCATGGTCCGGAAGCGACACGCCGCGATTTGACACCTATTTCCACCTTTTGCTTCCTTTCGCTTTTCTAACCCGGGTTTGGTATACTGAGGCTGAAAGGAGGTCGCCATGACCAAGTGTTCTAAGTGCGGGGTCGCCATGGAAAAGTTTGAAGCGTTCTTGACCAAAAGCGGCGCCTCCGTCTGCCGTGAGTGTTTCGCGGTCGAGTTCGAGAAAGAGTTCCAAAGCGCATTGAAAGTAGGGAGATTGAAATGACTTATACAGTTATCTTCAACTGGGGTTGGTTCAAGCATGAGGACTGCCGTAATGCTTATTCAATCCATGCCAGCGATTGCCGTATCGCTCTAGCCGCCGAGACCAATCGGCGCAGAAATAAGATTCAAGGATTCGTGACTGATATTGCCACCCTTGAGGATGCGAAGGCTGAGTGCTTAGGCGATGCCAAGTGCCGATTTACCGAGAGTCTCGAGAAGTTCGGATTCAAACACATGATGAAGATTTGTAAGTGTGCGAAGGTTTCCTAACCCGGGTTGTGATATACTCGGATTGTTCTTAGAGAGGAGAACAAATGAAAGTCAAAGTGACATGGAAGGCGTTCGGTAACAGAATCGAACAAGGTCGTTTTGTATCAAGCGTCGAGTTCGACATTCTTGATTACAAAATCCCTGCTGACAAATATCCTTTATTGCTCAATGCGATTTACAAAGCAACTAATCTTCAAAGCGAACTAGCCGACTTTGGCGGTACGGCGTTTGAGGTTTACTTGTGGAAAGTCATCGAAGCAAGATTGGCTTCGGACAGAACTCACACATCGCTATCAATCGGTGACGAAATCGAAATCGAGGGTCAGACTTATGTTTGCGCCGACTTCGGTTGGGTCAAGGCTGAAGATGCCGAAATCAAATACCTTCCCGGCGAGTACGGAATCGGTGCGGTTTTCTCGGTCACGGAGAAGGTGAAAGCATGACTTGTGCCAACTGCGATGCGGTAGCCAAGAATCAAATCGATTCTGAGACTTATCTCTGCGATGGTTGCCTCAATGAATATATCGTCCTAAACCGTAGTAACGGGGAGCGTTCCTAACCCCGGTTGTGTTATACTCAGATTGTCTTAGAGAGGAGACAAAATGAAGAACCAGTATCAATGCCGAGCGTTCAATCCAAAAGAACTGCTCAATCAAATCGGCATTATAAATGTGTTTGCGATTTCCGGTGGACGCTGGACCGCAATCACCAACGAAGAGGGCGAGTGCGTTGAAGTCATCTTGCCAGTAGGCAAGGGCTACCGAGTAGCAATCACTCTTGGATTCAACGATACCTACACCGTTCGCCGCGAGTTTATTCGTGGTGGCAAGGTGTTTTACAAAGGCGTTCAAAAGGATGTCTATTGTGAAGAGGTAGGCGAGGTTGCTTACAAAGCAAGTTGCTTCGTCAATGTTTCGTTTGCTACATCAACCGAGAGATTTCTTTAGAGAGGAGATGAAAGCATGACTCAACCAACAACTAACGCGGACGGAAAGTTTGACCTAACCGAGCGAATCATCGCTTATGAAACCGGCGAACTATCGCATGAAGGTTTTATCGAACTCTTCCAATATCTAGTCGATTCCGGTTTGGCGTGGAGCCTTCAAGGTCATTACGGTCGAACCGCTCAAATCTTGATTGCTGACAATGTAATCAAGGCACCTCAAAAGGAGGACGCATGACCGCAACTAAAGAGAAGTGCGTTTCTTGCGAGCAAGATTTCAACGAGGACGAACTGACCTATTCGAATGTCAAGAATCAAGCGCTCTGCTATGACTGCGAGAATGAGGATACTCAAAGCGCCTCAACGCTCGTCAAGATTCATGGTGGTGAGATTGACCGCGTTCGCATAGGTGATTACACAATCTACGATGATGACGCGGAGATTCCGGATTTCCTAGGTGAACTCCATACCGGCGATTTCAAAGGTCGCTTGTATCAAAAGACCGATGGTTGGCGTGGGCATTACGAGACTGTAAAGAATCTCGATAATGTCGCGGTCCTCGCATCCGGTTGGACTACGGGTTGGGCTGACGAATATCACCAACGCAAAATCCGATTCAACAACTTCTTGAATGAGATTGGCGAAGGTAACTATCCAACTCCGTATCCGTTCTACGCTTTGATGGAACTTACCTCCAATGTCTTTTCTCAAACTGTGGATGTCTTTTGTTTGAAAAAGGATGAAGAGAATGTCCGGGCGTGGCTCGAAGAGATTGGCTACCCGGCTGATACTTTGAAGGAGTGGCTATCGTAAGGATTTGTAGTTATGTTTGATTTAGTATAAACTAGGGTTTATATTGAGAGAGGAGATATAGATGGAACACGCAATCATTGTTCATTCGCCACAGTATGCCGATTGGGTTTTCGACCCTAAGCATCCAACTCAAGGGCGAAGATTTCTCCATGCTCGCAACAATCTAGTTATTGCCGGTCAAAAGCGTCGCCTCAATGTTTACGAGATAGAACCTGTTGCTCCATCAACTGAGGACTTACATCTCGTTCACGATATGGAATATGTTTTCGATGTCACCATCCGCGGTGAATCCGGAGAATGGGACGGGCAACGACATGACCTCGGCGAACTAGCCAAGTTATTTGTTGGCGGTACTCTGACTGCTCTCGATACTTTGATTGATTTCAAGACGCGATTGGCTGTTCACTTTCCCGGCGCAAAGCATCACGCGATGCGTGACCATTCCAGCGGCTTTTGCGTATTCAATGATTTCGCTGTTGCCGCTACCAAAGCAACTAACGAATACGGTCACCGTGTTGCTATCTTCGATTGCGATGCTCACCATGGTGACGGCACCGAACTATTGCTCAAGTCCAACAAGAATGTTTTGACTTTCTCGGTCCATGAGTACGGCATCTTTCCGGGTACCGGTTTACTCAGCGACTATCGCAACCGCGCTTACAACTTCCCGCTTGCTTCTAATACCGGTGACGAAGGTTTGCTCTCTGCTACCGAGATGTTTCTCGAGGCTTGCCAAGAGTTTCAGCCAACTATGATTTTTGTTGCTTGCGGTGCTGACGGTCTCAAGAATGACCCGCTCTCATCCCTCGAGTACACCAAGGATGGCTACTTCCAATCCATGCGAATGATTCGAGAGCAATACTTTGACCACCCGATTCTGCTCGGCGGAGCCGGCGGCTACCAGCCTGATACGGAAACTCCGGACCTATGGGCGAGCGCCGCGCTTGGACTCATGGCTTTACCTACCGAGGTTGTGAAGCCTTAGAGGTTACTATTGGGTATCTAATCCCTAGGAGACCCGATGACAACTCTTGCCGCTTTTCAAGGAGATGGATGGGCGATTATTGGAGCGGACTCAAGAGCAACGGATGAAGGCGGTCGAGTTTTCGATTTATCAACTCCAAAGATTGTTGAGAACGGTTCTTACCTAATCGCTGTATCCGGCGCATCTCGCGGTGGTAACTTGGCGCAGTTTGGATGGAATCCACCAAAGCCGCCAATGTCTACCAATATCGAAAGCCTCGATAAGTTTATGACTCGCAAACTGATTCCGTCTTTGCGTTCGTTTTTTATCTCTGAAGGTTTCGATGCGAAAGATGATGGAGCCGCGGCGTTTCAGGACTCATCATTCATCATCTCAGTCAATGGTGTTTTATATCCAATCGCTGAGGATTATTCATGGGACCGGGACCGACGCAATGTTTATATCGGTGGCTCCGGTGGCGATGTCGCATTAGGCGCAATGCTTGGACTTGGAATCTTGAACTGTACAGATGACCCAAAGAAGGCAGAACGAATCATCAAGAAGGCAATCACAATCGCGACTAAATGGGACGCTTACTCGAGCCTTCCAATCTGTGTCGAGACTCAGTTTGCTTGACAGCCCCTTCATGCTGTATCCTCAACCCTAGTTGTATATCCATACAACATGAGAGGAATGTATGAAAGAGAACCAAGAGGTCATTGACCAAAAGTTCAGTCAGATAATCAACAAGCCAAAGTTCAAAGAGAGACGACCACCGGCGAAGTTTCCTGAACTTCGATACCTGTGGGGTATTACTTTGCTTGGCAGTTTTGTGCTGATAGTTTTGGCTTCTGTCGCTGAGACTCTGATTCAGAGTTTTAGATAGAAACCCGAACTCTAAGGAGCCAGCAATGGTATTTCATAAGCACATCATGGTCATCGCCAAAATCCGTAATCCAATCAAGGATGAGGAGAAAGGCATCGAGTTTTTACGCGACCTGATTAGTGCGGTTGAAATGAAAATCATCAAGGGACCATTCGCCAGTTATGTCGATAAGCCCGGTAACCGCGGACTCACCGCCGCTGTAATGATTGAGACCAGCCATTGCGCGTTTCATATATGGGATGAAGAAGAGCCGGGATTACTTCAGTTTGATTTGTATACCTGCGGGGAACTAAATAAAGACATTGTTCTCTCGGCTCTTCAAAAAACTTTTGAGGTCCAATCAGCCGAATGGCTTATCTACGATAGAGCCGATGGATTCTCTTTGTTAGGTAGAGGAACTCTCTGAAGTCCACAAACACAAACGACGGTTGTTAGATATTGACCGTTAGGTGTTGGGATTACTCGAAGGCATGAATGGGCGTGGTTTCGGTCGGTTCTAGTTCGTCCACGAACTGAAGGAGATACGCCTTCTCCCCTATCTTCAACTCTTTGTAATGATGTAAACAAAAGTAAAGTTCTCCCGCAAAGAAATAAGCCGCGACTAAAGCGCGAGCGCTACATTTATCGCATTGTTCATTGAAAGCAACAATGTCATTTGTTTTTGTCATTCTTCTTTTCCATTGGACGGCGCTCTCTCTCTGACCCATCTTTATTGAGAAGCACAACCATACCGTCGCGAATAATCATGCGACGCGAGTGCCATCCATGGTGTTTTTTATATTGACCGCTACTCACTTCAATCCTTTTTTGACTCCGGCTTTTGTGATTGGTCCGCCCGCAATCCAAGCACGGCAGGTCCGAGCCGAAGCACATTTGAAATCAAAAGCCTCGCAATATCCAAGTTCGCCCGCCTCGACCGTATCCCAAGATTCAGTCCCGGTTCCGCCTATGGCTAGACCGGCATTGATACATTCGAGCATCTCCGGGGTCCGGATAAAGGCGGCACAGTTCCCGCACCGCTGTTTCTTGGCTTCCTCGGCGCTAACACCCCATTCAGCCCCGAGCCGGGTCCAATACTCATCGTTCGGCTCTCCGGGGTTCAGAGGACCGTACAGAGCCGTTTCTATGGCTTTGGCTCGGTTCTCGAGATTAGCCCTTACATCCTGAGTCGCCGTTGGGCATGTCGCCTTGATAAGTGTGTGGACTGCTGAAGTAAGGGTCATGGCAGAAGTGTATCGAACACCTGTTCGAGCCATATTTGGTACCACATTTGGTACTAAATCTGTACGCACAATGTACGCACAATCGGGATGATTTCTAACCCCGGTTGTGTTATACTGATGGTGTCCGAAAGGGGGACGAAAATGAGAAAGGTTTTCAAGGTCGAAATCAAAAAAGCGGGTGCCAAAGTCAATGGAACTCATTACTTTGAGACCAACGAACAAGCGACAGATTTTGCGATTGTCGCAACTGCTTTCAGCGGTGGTCTATACAACATTCAAGAAATCTTCGTGAACGAGGAGGTCGCAAAGTGATAACAGCAAAAGTTAGAAAAGAGGTCGAGCGTAGAAGCGCTAATGACCCGTACGGTCAGATTGAAGAAGTTGAAGTCGAGTTCGAGAAGATTGGCGAGATTGAAGATTACTTGGCTTACAACCGAGCCTATATCAGAGCCATCGAGTTTGTAGGAAAGATTGAAGAAAAAGAAGAATAACTAACCCGGGTTGTGGTAAACTTGGGGTGTCCTGAGAGGGGGACAGAATGACTAAGAGGACTTACAGAGCGACTGTTGAAGTCGGGTCAAAACTTTATACTTTCGAGCGAAAGACATCGAACTACTTCACTTGGGCAATCATCACTCAAGAAGAAGATACGGGAAAACTTGCTTGTTCGTTTCATCAAAACTATCGCTCGGTCGAAGCGAAACAACAAAGCAATCGTAGACACTATTGGTTGAAACAGATACGAGTTGTTCAAGCGTTAGAAATCAAAGATAACTAACCCGGGTTGTGATATACTTGGGTTGTCCTGAGAGGAGGACGGAAATGAAAAAGGTGTTTCAAGTCGAGGTTCGTAGAGCCGCTAATAATGCTAACGGAACTCATTACTTCAAGACCAAGAAAGAAGCCGAAACCTTCGCGATAGCCGCGACTGCGTTCTCGGGCGGTCAGTACAGAATCCAAGCAATCTTCGTAAACGAAACTGAGGAGGTCGCTCAATGACAACAGCAACAATCGAAAAGGTCGCGCCTAAAGTCGGCGACATCTTCTACACATCTTGGGGATACGACCAAACCAATGTCGAGTTCTTCAAGGTAGTTCGTGTTTCGGCTTCATCTGTATGGGTCCAAGAGACCGGGCAAAAGCGCGAATATGCCGATTATGGAAATGGCGACTATTGGACAACAGTTTCTAATGGTGAGCCTTTGGTCCGTGAGTTACGCAATCGCGAGACCGGCGAAATCGATAAGGTCCCGGCTCCAATCACGATTCATCGAATCAAAGAGGGTTACGACGGCAAGCCCGCTATCAGAATCAACTCATTCACAAACGGATGGTTTTGGGATGGACAACCTGTTCATGCCTCAACCGGACACTAAGGGAGGAAATAAAAAATGGCTACAAGGTCACTAATCGGAATCAAGAACAAGGATGGGTCCATCTCGTCAATCTACAATCATTTTGACGGATACCCACAAGGGGTCGGTGTTCAACTCGCGCTCAACTATGGCGAGAAGGAAGCCAAGCGCCTCATTGCCCTTGGCAATCGCTCAAGTCTTTTCGGCAGACCAAGCAAGACCGGAACTTATGGCAATCCATCGGAGGTCGCTCAGAGTTTCAAATCATTCGAAGAGTTCTCTGCCCATGCTGTTCGAACAGATGTTCGATATGTCTACATCGGTCAATATGTAGATGGATACGGATTCGCTTGGGTCGCTTACTCGGTCGAGTACGGTCCTAATCATGACATCGCCAAGGACATCATCGACAAGAGCCTCAAGAGGCTCGGGGTGGTCCGCCCGGAGGTCAAGTTCGAGGCGACTCACGCCGCCTAGTTGAATACCCACCCGGGGTTTGATATACTGAACCTGTTCTTAGAGAGGAGAACGAAATGGCTAAAAGAAGTCAGTTAGTGGTGGGTCAAGAATGGGCTTACCAAAGAGGTCGCAACCATGAACACACAGCATGGGGCGGACATGAAAAAGCAGTTATCGTTGCTGTTGAACCATACGAAAAGGGTTACAGCAAAAACTATCAAGTTCAAAAAGGCAACGGCGTTCTTATCAAAGTTGGAAGTGGATACGAACGAGTTGTTCAGTTGAGCCAGTTGTGGAAACCATGGGCTGAATATGAAGTCGCTCAGGCTGAGTATCAAGCGCAATGGAAAATCACTCAGGCTAAGGCGGCGGTCATCAAGGCTGAGAGAGAAAAATACAAGCAAGAAGTTTTCAATCCTGCTTTGAGAGAACTTATTCAAGCAATCAAACCTTTCGCTAACGGAACTTATGTCAGCGGATGGACAAGGATTGAAGAGTTGCCAATCGAAGTTATCCAAGCAATCACCGAGGCAATCAAAGAAAAGGCGGTGGCATAAATGGGGTGGGATGTCGAACAGGTCGGTAAAAACATTACGACCAAGAAATATCTTGAATGGGAAATCAAGCGAGATTATCCATTCATCGAACTTGTGAAGTTGGTCGAAGGTAAAAACAACTATGGTCAGAAACCATTCTTCGCCGCCTTCAAGAATCAAGATGGCGACATATTCGCCGCCGTCTTTCTAACTCGACGCAAGAACGGAAGCGTGGCGGTCAAAGTGGTGCCTGAAGATGCGGGTCCATGGGATACGGCTCCGGCTTCCTTCATCAAGTTGCTGACTCCAACCAAGAGCAAGTTCGCACAGGAATGGAGAAATCGCTGTGTGGCGTAACTGGTTTGTGTATCGCAAGCGTGGCAGAATCCGACTCTCAAGAGTTAGGATTACAAATGCTCGCTTGGGTATCGCTACTCGTTAGCATCGTCGCGCTCGCCGTCTCAATCAAAGCGCTTCGCGAATCAAGATGGATTGAGATTGATTGGAACTTTACTGATGACGATAAATGAGATGCGGGCTTTAGTCATCCGCGAGATTCAAGCCTTCGCCGGAGATTACTCGCACCCTATGACAAAAGATGGGGTGACTCGAGATGTTCTTATCGTCGAGCAACTCCTTGATTTTCTACGAGAGCCGGAGAGTGTCTAGGCTTCGCAACTCCTCAACCTTTAGTTGATAGTTTTCAACCTGCTTGCCTTCCGGTCCAGTCATAATCGGCGAGCGCACTTTCATATCCTCGATGCGATTCCATCCATGAACTGTGACCTTGATTAGCCCTTGAACTTCGTGGGCTGTACACCACAAAATAAAATCCGCTTTCTTCTCAAGGTATGGCATTTGAGCAACTGAGATGGCTCGACCCCAATCCTCCCAAAAATCCGGATTCCAAGTCTTGACCTCGCACCGACCTAACTTGGTATTGATGTCGCATAACCCGTCGTACTCGATATTAGAAAAATACGGATAGGAGTCAATCTGTCGGTTATTGAAAAACTGATAAGCGCCCATCTCGCCATAACGACCGATGACATGGCTACTCAATAGATTGCGGTAATGACCTTTGACATTCTGATATTTCTCGAAGGTATCTTGCGCTAGGTTCTCGGCGTACTCACGATGGTCCGGGCTTAGGTAAAGGCTAACCGTCATAAGTGTTTCATGTCCCATTGATTGCTTTGCCCGATTGATAGGGGAGCGATACTAGGGATGACCGACCTCGATTCATAGAGCGCCAACAATATCGCTTCAGCCCGGTCAGGCGATGCGACACCGCGCTTCTTCATATCCACTTTAGATTCAATCACGATTCGACCGGATGCGTCTGCGTAATAGGTCGGACCTGCCAACTGAGCCAAAACAAATCGGTCGCACTCAAGGCGAATCTCTTGCTTGCCGTCTCTTGGCTGTATCAGGGTTCGAGCGTTCCACCACATCTCGGCTCTTTGATTCTTGAACTTGCCTTGGTCCTTTGGCTTCTCTGCGACATTGACTCCGATTATCTTCGCGGCTAACTGGCGCTCGCGGACCCATCTATCAAGAAGGGATACAACTCCCCAACCCAATCCGATTGTGTCTATCTTGACTTGTACCAAATCTTGTACATCTCGAGCCTTATGCTCCTCGACGCATTTCTCAATCTCACGCATGACAACTCCGGCGACATCAACTGCGTTCGCGTTCTGTTTACCCGAGGACCGGTGGACGATGCTGACCTTGTATCCATCTGCCTTGGCAATAACAAACTCATCTCCACCATCGGAGGCAATATCAACTCCGAGGCGAATCTTGTTTGATTGAAGTGGCTCTTCATTGTGTGTGGCTTCTTCAGCCCAAGCAAAGGGGATGACCTTGCCGGTAGATGCTTTAGGGAATCGAGCAAAGATACGAGCCTCAACGAATGGCGAATCCTCACCGAACTCAGAGATGACATCACGAACCCAAGTCTCATCAACGAGATGCGTCTTGACCTCATGGGCTTCAATGTAATCCGGACATGACTTACAAACTCCGGTTGGTTCGCCTGTGAAGTTTGGTGTGTCATAGGCGCTGATTGGAATGACATTGTAAAGCGGACTCGAACAGATTCTTTCAAACCATGTCTGCTCGCTATCGGTCGGCGGGTTACCAAGGACAAGAAGTTTGGTGTTGCCACCGGTCATCAATGCTTCAAGGGCTGTACCGATAATGTCTGAGATACCACCTGCCTCATCGACCACAATCAAAAGGTTCGGAGCGTGGATACCCTGAATGGCTGTTTCATCGTGAGCGCTCGGACTGAATCCGTATCCAACAACTGTGTCATCAATCTTCCATTGTGTCGTGAGAATCTCGCCCGGTAAATCATTCTTGACATGGACTCGGCGGATGTTTGCCCACATGATGTTTCTGACCTGTCGGAATGTTCCAGCGGTCGTGATAGCGATAGCCGTGCCGGGTGCGTGAACTGATAGCCACCATGCGACTGCTCGAGCGGCGAGGTGAGACTTACCCGGAGCGTGACAAGCCGGGACCACGGTTCTCTTGTTATCTCTGATTGAAAGAAGAATCTCTCTTTGCTTTGACCAAAGGGTTTCACTCAATCCGGTCTCAACGAATCCAACCGGGTCGTTCTCCCATCTAGCCCATGGGTTCTTCAACTCAGCATCAAGGATTACGGATAGGGCATGACGCTCTTCATCGGTAAGCATGGCAAGGAGCGCGGCTTGTTGTTGCGGGTCGCTCTCGAGAAATCTATCGAGGAGCCGCTCGGTCATTTCTTACGCGCCTCTAAAACCTTGGCTATCTTCTCTTGAAGTTCACCCATCGAAACTGTAACTCGAACCTCGGATACCGAATGGCTCAAGACTTCTTGCTTATCAATACGACCGAACTCCTCCGGTACTTGACGCTCTAACCACCAAGCCGATGCTTTCCAATCACCTTGAGCCGCCGCGCTTGATACAACTGCGACCTTCTTAGCGATTGCTTCGGCTCGCGCCCGCGTGACAGACTCCAAAAAATCAAGATATATTTTCTCTTCCGGTTTAGGTTTCGCACCTACGATTGTATTTATCCGCTCTTTCTCAATCATGCCGCGACTCATCCAGTTATAGAAAGTTTGTTCGGATATGCCAATCATCCCCACAGATTTTGAGATAGGAACTCCAAGGACAATCAGATTGAGAAGTTCTTCGCGTTTGGTGTCATCAAGGAGAACCGTCGTCCCCTTCGGGCGTCCACGCGGTCTCTTGTCCTGCTTCTTCGCCACGGTCTTTGTACTCATGTCGGATTATTCTACCTCGGTTGAACACGCCTCTATTGGAATCAATAATAACTCAGCGATGTCTTTCCATCCATAAATCGCGTTCGCCCATTGATTCAAGTCCTCGGTGTGAACTCGCATGGTGTGTTCGCCGACCCGGATGGTTGTTCGACCTATGGGTTGATGCCCGGGCTTAGATTTTCCTCCCGCTAATATCTCAGCGACTTCTTCCCGGGTAAATCCTGTTCCATTCAATCCGGTCGAGGTCAGAAGTTTGTTGAGTTCCTGCGGGTCATAAGTTGCCAAGTCCGAAGTCCGGTTATCTACTATCAAAATCTTTATCTCTTCCACATCATCCACATCAATCCAATGGACCGCTATCTTCTCCCAACCCAACTGAAGCGCCGCCTGATAAGTGTGATTGCCGGAGACGATGTTCTTGGTCCGCTTGTTAGCGACGATAGGGCGATATTGACCCATCACCTCAAGGGATGAACTGATTGCTCCCACATCGCCTTCTCTTGGATTCAGCGGATGAATCTGAACCTCATTGATACCGACGGTCTCCACATCTGAAATCTCGACCTGAGTTCGCTCTTTGTGTGGAGCGGGTTCAACCGGCGAGCGCTCCGGGAATCCGAGCCGGGTCTTGATTGCTTTGATTGCTTTCTGCTTTGTCGGAGCCTCGGCGTAAAGTTGCTCCTTCCAAGCCTTGTAAGCCTCGAGTTCGACCGTAAATCTCCATGCCGCTATCTTCACTTCAGGGTCACTCGGTAAAGCCTTCTCGCCGCCTCCTGTGGTCTTTTCTTGACCAGTCATCAACCTATCTAAAGTCTCAACCTCAGATTGAGAGAAGCCCGTACCTTCAAGGTCAGGTAGAGCCGAGAGAAGATTCTTCAAGAGCGGCTCGTTATATGAAGCAAGGTCGGTCAATCGATTATCGGCAAGAACAATCTTTCGAGCGGTCTCTTCATCAACTTCGATATAGGTGACTTTGATTTTGCGCCAGCCCAACTTCTTCGCGGCTTTGTAAGTGTGATTGCCGGCAAGGATGAAGTTAGTTCCGTACTGAACAACAATAGGACGGTACTGCCCATGAGTTTTCAACGAGAGCGCGATTGCTTCAATATCCCCGCGACGCGGATTAGTTGGATAGCCTTCGAGCGAACCAATGGGAACGCTTGCGACTGCTCCAACATTGATTTTGGATTTCATGCGCGGGGCTTTGGTGGACGCCCTCTTCTGCGAACGATATTTCCGCTCGCATCATACTCAGGTTCTCTTGGAATATCGTTGCGGATGATTTTGTAAATCAACTGCTCACTTACTCCCATTGCTTGAGCAATCTCGCGATAAGTGATTCGCTGTTTACGAAGTCGCAAAATCAACTGTTTGCGTCTCTTTCCTAAATCGTGAATCTGTGATTGATGGGTGCGGATTGCTTCAGTTAGAAGTTTGACCTCATCCAATCCTTGACCGTCTAACTCAACTGCCTCTAGTACCGTACTCATCTCGCTTCTCCTTCTTCGAATAGGCGTTCTACCGCTTCATCGAACTTGACCTTCTTCTCGACTGCGTTTGCTGTTGCTACAAACTCCAAATGAACTTTGCTACGCGATTTCTCATACGCGATTGCTAATGCGATATAAAAGGGCGCAAAAAATAAACCGGCTGTAAGTAATCCAACTGCGGTCCAAATAACTTCCCAGTTCATAACATCCTCTCTTTCTTTACTCCTCGAATATAAATCACCAATGCGTTTTTATCTTTTTTGGGTGGCAGGAATACAAGCGACCTAACGAACTCAGGAGAGTCGTCAGGTAAAACACCTGCGTCTACCAATCCATCAATCGCCGCTTTGACTGCCGGGTTACACGCACCTACATCTTGAAGGCGACCACCTTTCTGATGAGGCTCGACCGTAACGGTAATCCAAGCCATAGGCGGTATCTTCTCAGATTTCGCCAAAAGTTGAAAACCGGAGCGCCACTCTTTTGTAAGTTTCGCTCTCTCCCATCGATTGCCAGCCCGCTCTGCGTTTGTGGTCCATGGACGAAATGGGAACTCAAGCGTGAAGATGGTTTGCTCCATCTCATCCAGTTGGCAAAAACATTCCATGGACTAAACATGAGGGAACTTTCGAGTGAAGTCAAACTGCGTTTTTTGCCCATCGTTGTCAATCAGCCACCAATCACCATTCAAGTCTTTGAAAGGTATCTCTGAAGCCGACTCGACTTTGACAATCAGATAACCAAGGTTTCGCGCTTCCTCTCGATTACTTTCAACCCATCCATGACATCCAGTTGTTCCGGAGCCACAAAGAGCGATGAGGTTTGCCGTCTTGTGTAACTCTTCATTCTTTGACCCGCCCATCATCCTTGGTCTGCGGTGATGGATTGAAACTCTTTTGCCTAAGTAATCTTGTCGGCATCGTTCGCACCTGTAATCTCCTCGGGCGAGAACGGTGAAACGAGTTTCGTCATCAACTCGGAGAGGTTTAGATTTTGCCATTGGAGTCTTTCATCCGCGATGGCGTCCAAGCAAGCAGGGCATATCGCTGAGTTCGTCTGAACCGCCAGTTGCGTAGCCATGCGACAAACCGGAATATCTTCATAAGTCAGATGCCACCTGTCGTGAATCTGTTTCCACCGGAGCATCATTACCCTTCTTCAGCGCTTTTCGTATTTCCGCCATATAAACAGCGACAACTTCCGGCGGTGCCTTACTTTTCTTTGCCTCTTCCAACTCTAGCGATAAGCGCTCGCTTCGTTGTCTTTCGACTGCTGATGCTTTGCGGTGTCTCCATTCTCGATTGATATGAGATGGATTGACTGCGGTATCTGCGTTTGCGTAATGAGCAGAGATTATTTTCTTTCCATCCTCGAGAGGAATATCATCATCAAGAGATTCAGCCCATGCTCGAACTTTCAACTCATCGACTTGGATACGGAGGTCATAGATTCCGGCGAACCCTACAAGTAGGGCGACTTCACTCAGATTCATCCCTGAACTTCTCCGCTATCTCCATCGCTTTGCGAGCGCCTTGCTCATGCTTAGTACGAACTCCGACTCCTCGGAGAACTAAATCCATCTGCCTCATTGAAGGAACTGTGCCGATATAATCTAACGCCTGTTCTATTTGTTCCTTCGTGTAGCCGCGCTTCTCTGCGGCTTCACAAATCTTCAAAAGTGAGAACCAAGCGTTTGCTCCTAATGGCTTGACTGTCTGTTTTTCCCACCATCGTTTTGCCGCTTCTTCAAAGTTCGGGCGGACCGCGATAGCGGTCTCGCCTGTTGTAGATAGGACGGGTGTATAGGACGAGTGGTGTGAAGTAGAGTTAGGGAGTTGGACGGTCAGAGTTTGGGAGTTGTCCCTATCGGAGTTAGGGAGTTCTGAATCTGACTCCCTAACAGAGTTTGGGAGTTCTGAGGGCATCAACAACTGATAAACCGTGGCTTTACCCCGCGAGTTACCTTTAGTAACTATCAAGATATAACCTCCCGCAATCAACTCATTGATGACTTCTCGAACATAGTGCGTTGTACATCTAGCCTTTTTTGCTAAATGTGCTTGTGAAGCGAAGAAGCGTCCATCGTCATGCGCCATGTCTGCGAGCGCCAAGTGGAGAATCAGGCGGGTCCCGTTATAGGGGGAATCTGACCAAACCCTCGTCATCCACTTGATACTCACAAACTACCTCCGCAATGGGGACATGATTTCTTTCGTCCCTGAATCTCAATCTGCCTACCGTTGATACATCTCAAATCCACATAGACTTTACAACCATTCCGCGAATCTCTGAGTCGCGCAATGCGTCCGGCTTTGTGGAGGACGGAGAGTACACCTGAAGCCGTTCCATGGTGAAGTCCGGTAACTTCAGAAAGTTCTTTCCAAGTGATTCCGTGGAAAGTTCTTTCTGCTAAGAGATTGAGCGCTTGCGCTTGTCTTAGTGCTGTCTTACCCGAGCGGTCCGCTGAGACCGCCCGAGTCTTTGAAGTATCTGTTCCGCTATGTCCCGAAGTTCCGTTATACGGTAACTCCGGTTGGTTCAGGCTTGATGTCATTTGTTGTCCCCTCGGTTGTGACCCATTCGCCATCTTTGACGATATTCAACTGATTACGCTTTTCGATGAACTTCTCTCGGAACTGGTCCATCTGCTCTTTGCCGTATTTGTCTTTTGCTTGAGTCAAGTACGCGCCAACTTCAGAGAGCGTATCTAGTGTTGATGCTTGAGCAATCTTCATAAGAACTGCTCCCGGGGGAAGAATGTCCTCAGCACTCGAACGCTCATAAGAACTCGCATCCGGGTCCGGTTCATCCGTTGGCAAACATAATGCTTGAAGTAACGCGGTTCGGAAAGCAACTGACATGGCTTTGGCTGTTGCCTTATCGCCTGAGTCCATTGCTTCGCCAACTACGGTCGCGGCAATCGCATCACCTTTCGGTCCTACGAATGTGTATCGAACTTTGACTTTGACATGCCCCATCGCTGTTCGGTTGCGACCAATCTCAACTGTGTCGTATGAATAATCTTCAACTGACGGGACTACTACGACTCCGTACTTTTGAAGTTGTGGCGATACCGCATTGACAACGGAATCAATACCGCGGAAGTTGAATCCCTGCGCTTGATTGCGGTCCTTCTTTGCGATGCCACCAACTGCTTTCATAACTTCGCTCAATGCCTGAGCGATAGATAGATTTTCTGTACTCATGGACTTCCTCTCTAGTCTGCGATTACAAATGAAACTGAAGCCTCGGCAGGTATGACTCTGACCGCTGGCACTATTTCACCTTGGGTTGATATTACTTTATTTTCTTCCGTAATCAAAGCATTGAGATTCTTTTTATCAATCTCGGTTTTGATTCGGAGTAACTCGGGCGCTGATTCCTTAGCCCAAGTCAGGAAGGTTTCTTCATTCTCAATCTCGACCTTAGCCCGTCCTGCGGTGGTCTTGATTGTGCCATGGGGTAAAACTACCGATTTACGACCTTCAGAGCGTTGTAGGAGGGCGTAAGGACGCAGGTTAGCCTCAAACCATTCAGCATCTCTTTCGAGGGCTGTATTGACCTTTGAGAGCCATTCTTGGACCCTCTGAACTTCTCGGTCAAAGATGGCTTGGTTCTCTGCTTGCTTGCGCCGGATTGAAGCGAGTTTTCGCATCGCCCAATCAGCCTTTGAATCATCATCGATTGTAAATGGTTCGCGAGCCGGTTCTTGCTCTACCTCAAACTCATCTACTGGTACTACTGCTGGTACTGCTATTGGTTCGGTCATGTCGAACTCCTCTCTTATCGGGAGAGGATACACAACCCCGGTTTAGGCTGTCAAGCCCTACAACCCGATTACCTGTCCAACATACATTGAGGCACCGACAACGGTGGCAATGAAAAGAGCGCCCACGGTCCGAACGACCCACTCCGAGCGGGACTCCATTTTCTGAAGCCGGTCGGTAATGTGGTCCATAGCCTGAGTGATTCTTTCAGTATCCGACTCATAAACATCTTTGCGTAGATAAGTCTGCGAGATGTTGATATTCATTTGTTTGACTTCAATAGTCAGTTCATCGAGTCGGCGCATGACCTCGCCTAATGTTGGGAACTCTTCGCTCAAGGTTATGCCTTTCCGCGGGCTTCGTCAGGAGACTTTGCCGCTTTGACTTCAGCGGGGTACTCAGGACGAGCAACTCCCATGATGAGTTTGTAAGGGCGCTTCTTGAGAAATGCGCCATCACCGTTTGACTGACTTCCGGCATTATCGCCGCTGGTATTTCCTTCATAAACCCAAAGAGTTCCTTTGCCATCATTCTTCAAAACAATACCTACATGGTCAGCCATCGCATCATCGTCGAACTGGAAGAACGCAATATCTCCGGGCTTTGCTTGACCGACAGGAACAATCTGTCCCTTCTTGGCAAACCACTTCAATCCAACATCACAAGAAGCAAATCCTTTTTTAGATTGAGCGGCGATTAGATGAGAAAGTCCTGCCTCTTTGAAACACCATGAAACATACATCGCACACCATGGCTGGTTATTCATACCAAACCACTTACCGAACTTTGTATCGTTGTTGGCGCCCTCTCTGAACTTGGCATCAACTTCGGCTTTCGCCGCGGCTAGGACTTTCTCAACTGACATTACTTTGCGGCTTTCTTTCTTGGAGCCTTCTTTGTTGGCTCGGTTAGTTTCTTGGTAACTGAGGCAGTAATCGAATCTGCGACTTTGCCAAACGCCGGGTCATTGGGATTGGCGGCTCTCAATGCGACTGGAAGAACGGCTGAGATACCTGCCGCCAAAATCGTCTTGAGGGAATCAACATCAAGGGCGAACAGGTCGCCACCTTGAATGAGAAATGCTGTGGTAACTGCGGCAAGAAATGAACGCCCATAAGAGGCGAGCATTGCCTTTTGTTTTTTGTCCATGGATTCTCCTAATCCTTGTGGGGCTTATTCTAACCTACGGCTAGGAACCGAGGTAGATAAGACTCATCTTAGGGGTATGGTCCCCATCCGCCATAATGTCTAAATCGCTTCCGCTGTTTTGCCACACACGCAACTCAACATAATCTCCTTTGGTCAAGGTAACTGCGTGAGTATTTACGGTGGTGTGAGTATCGATTGAGTTTGAAACTGGACTGAAATCAGAGCGAGCCAACTCGGTTGTGCCATTTTTCAAAATGTTGATAGCGCGGTGTCCTGCCGATGCCGCTTCGTATGAAACATTAGCCGTAATAAAATAACGACCTGTAACTGGGACTGTTAGCCGCGTGGGGTTTGGGCTAAGGTCCCAACAGTTCCATCCATCGGAATCAACTGTGTCAAAAACAATAGCGGTTTGTGTGGATGTCGGAATGGTCTGCGCTGTACTCCGTGAGGCTGTTGGAGCGAGAGTTCTATCTGCCGCGGCAACCATGGAAAAAGCAAGCAAGTCGGCGCCTTGATTCAAAAGCCAAACTTGGTCGTCGGGCTTTGGAGCATAGTTTGAGGCATAACGAACTCCGGGCAAAGTGTTTGTATCACCGGCAATCTGAACATCGATTGTTCTTGTCGTATTGACTGTAATGACTTTGCCTTGGCGAAGTCGGAGTCCTTGAGGCGATGCCTTGATTTGATTTACTAAGTAACTCAGGTCCATCAGAACCTCCTACTTCGTCCGACTGCGTTCATCGTACCGCTTGCGGCAAGAGGAATCGAAATAGCATCGAGCATCAAAATCTTGTCTATACCTACTGGCGAGCGCGTTACTTTTACTAAGTCATAAACATCGTGAGCGGGATTTACGATTTGGTCCCAAGTAATCTTTTCCGTTGCCCCAATAACTTTCTTCAACTCATTCTTTGCCGCTTCTTCTGCCTCGGCAACTGTTAGAACAGTAGGGCTTGATTTGAATAATGGGACTTCACCATAAGTTTTACGATAGGTCGGGGATGCGGGATTATCGTCCCACGCCTCACCAATAACACCAATAGTTAGATTTGTTCCCTCACCGGTAAAGATAACTCCGTTATATGAATCATCTGTACTCAACGAACGGGCGATTTGTACAAGAACGGATTCACTACCATCTGTGTAAGTGGCAACCGGTGTACCAAAGTCGGGGTCCGGAATCGGTCTCATACGGGCGACTCCGTTTTCATCAAAGTACAAATCCATGGATGCGGACTCAGCAATCTTCAACGCTTCACGCCAAGGGTCGGATGATTGGTCAAGGGTCGGATACAGCAGAGCCGTTGTTTGGTTTGTAGTTGGGAAGATTGTTTTTACTTTTGGATAACGATACTTGAGAATGTTTTCAATCGCGGTTTCTTTTGCGGTTCCTTCTTCAATATAAAACTCATGGTTTGTAAACTTAGCCCGAGCAAGAATCAGGCTTCTATCTGAACCCTTGATAGCGATTTTCACTCCTTGAGCCGACTCCTGAATATCGACTGAAGTAATAACAAAAACTCCAAGAGGAACCAACTCTTCCGTACCGTCGGCAAAAACAATACCTCGATAAATCTTTACCTCACGATTGTATGGAAGCAAGACTGAACTAATGTTATTGGTTGGAACTAGAGTTCCATCAGTATCAACAAACTCAAGCGAACACTCACGGCGGATTGAGCGGCGATTGTCGATTGTTACCTCACCGGCTATTGGGGATGCGGTACTAATAATCGAGCCATTCGACATGTCATAAATCTCAATCTTGGTTTTTGTGACATGTGATTTCCGAATAGCCGTTTTGAAATCATCGGAAACCGGATACATTATGGTGCGTCCACCTCAAAATAGGTGACATCAACAACGCGAACCAAGTTAGCAATCGGTCCGGATTCTGTCCATTTACGGTCTACAAAACGAACATACTTTTGGCGACCTAATGGGTCATGGACATGGAGAGTTCCTTGATAGGTAAGAACTGGATAAAGTTCATCCCATTGAGTATCGCCTTTGATAGTAAAACGATAAGTACCATCAATACCATAAATCGATTGTGCTACAACAACCGTTTTTGTCGCACCAAGTGGTTTGAATACTCCGTAAGATTCTACGATTGTATTGTTGAGCGGCTGAAGAACATCAACACCTGTAACTCTAATCGTTGGGTCCTCGGGTGCCGTGAAAGACCATAGAGCGGGATTATCTACTTGGATTGGTACGGTAGTTGTATATCCTGAAGAAATCGTTGCCATTAGATGTCAGCCCTCGCTTTCGCACGATAACGCACCGTTTGGTCAAGCGGTGTTTCATAATCTTCAATCTCAGCAATCTGCGCGGAGTCAGCGGAGATTGGACTGTTACGCAGAACTGACCAAGTTGTTCCGTTGTCATCTGAACGCTCAACATCAAACTTGAAGTTTGAAAAACCTCCCCGGGTAAATACAGCCATGTCGCCTGAATGAAAAGCAATCTTGTCCACATAATGAATCTCACTTGTTGCGGCACTAATCACTTTCACAAAAACTTGAGCATGTGTAGCGGTGGCAGGAGCAAGAACCGTAGCCTGTGCTGTTGCCCAACCGGAACTTGTTGAACTTACTGAAGTTCCGTAAGTTGTAGAGATTGTGCTACCAGCAGAGTTCAGATAACGGATACCAACTGCCGCAAGGCGAGTCGTTGAGTTTGCTCGAAAATCTGCGATTGCTGAGAACTCTTGGTTTGCTGTAACGGTGAACTTAGTTGCCGTTGTTGTACTGGCAACCATATCTCCCGCGGCGCTTGCTGTTAGTTCAAGTGATGCGCTACCTATGGAAGCCTGAGCCGTTGTCCGCGCTATCGCACAGTTTGAAACCGCCGCCCATCCAGTTGTGTTCGTTTCTAAAGATGCTTGATTCGCACTCAAAACATTTGTACGACCAAAAACCGTTACTGTAACTGCTCCGATATTTGTATCGTAGAAAGCCGAAAGCAATGGTGTTGCCGGGGCATCGACATCAATGGTGAACTGACTATAAGCCCAATCGCTAAAGTAGTTACCACCGTTCAATAACTGCGCTACTCGAACATAGGCGCGATAAGTGGTAGCGTCCGCAAGGTCAGCCTCAAGAGTCTGTCCATCATTTGAAGATGTGACGATGCCAGTCTCTACTGTTGGCGTAGATGTATCAGGGTCAAAGGTTCCGCCTGAATAAGTTGTGGAATCAAAAACTTTGATTTCGTAGGCACTCTGCGGGTCACCATCTGCGTCCGCATAGGTCCAAGTAACTGAAGGGAATGTGGTGTCTGTGATTGTTCCTGAAGGCGCGGTAACTGAAACTGTTGGTTTGGTTGTAGTTACGACATCGACAAAAAGTTCATATAGAGAGGCACGGTCGCCGCTTGTGATTGCGCTATCGGTGAACTTCACTACCAAGTTATCAATCAAAGTTTGTGACCACTCTGCTCCATTAGGAGCGGTGGTTAGTTTCAATGCGGTATCAACTGTTGTAAGAGAGAGCGTATTGACCTTGAAGTATCCAACGGAATAACTCACTTCACGACCATTTCGGTCAGTAATCACACCTAGGGATAGACCAACATTGCCGCTTGTACCAATCGTCATACGAGCGCGAAGGTTTACATATTCAATCTTTTCAGTTGCCGCTAGAGTTGTTGTACCGAACTCCGCTTCATAGGAAGCCGGAACTGTTGTGCTTGTACGAGTGATGTAAGTGCTATCGCTACTATCGGCGAGCGCGGCATGAACTGAACCGGAGCCGCCCGAGATTGTAAAAGCCGAAGCGTTGTTCCAGTTAGCGTTGGGGCGAAGTGTGTAGGTAGCCATTATTTGTTAGCCAACTCCTTTGCCAAAATAGCGAATGTTTCTTGGATACGCTTTGTAATCAAATCTGTCTTTTCGTCAATATCTGTTACACCTGTTGTATCAACATTGACCACAAAGGCACCCTGTTCAATGACAATGTTATTACCACCAAGACCACGGGCTGAGAGCGCCGCATCGGTAACTTCGGCAAGTTTCATTTGAGCGCCAGCAATCTTGGCTCCGAAAGCCGCCTCAGAACCATAGGTTCCAATCGCAGTTCCCGTGAAACTAATCTGCTTTTGTAGTTCATTGATTTGAGCGATTGCTTCGGCTCCACCACCAAGAATCGATGCGGCAAGTTGAGCGCCCTTGATTGGTCCCTCTTCAACTAAGTCTTGGATAGCCTTAGCATCAAGACCTAAACCTTGGAGAGTAAGAATCTGATTAGCGAACTGTTGGCTCTTATCAAGGCGCATACGCATATTCTCAATAAGTGATTTAGCCTTCGGAATAAATCCGTCGGGAAGTTCAACTCCCTTGAGACCAGCAAAACTTAGGATTGTATCTTTGAGGGAATCAGCAAACTGTTTAGCGGCATCTTGAAGGTCCGTCAGAACATCACGCATAGACTCAATGCCCGCCGCCATAGCGTCACGAATCTTCTTCATCAAGTCTGCTTGATTTTGAATAGCATCTGCCGCACCGTCATCGGTAGCACCAGCCCTTGTAAGTTGGTCTATCTTTTCTTGCTCTGCCTTCAGAATATCTCCGAATCCTAAAGACTCCTTCAACTTATCTGCGAGATTACCAAAACCAGTAGTTAGTTTTTCAAGTGTATTTTCAGAGGTAAACGATTTGACTGCCGTAGCAAAAGTGAGAAGTTTTTCTCCGGCTTGAATACTTTTTTCGCTTAGGTTCTCAATAAGGAACTTACCTACCGGAAGGTTTTTTAGACCCTCAATAGTATTGACAAGTGCTTCAATCTTTGGAATAGCAAAGTCAGTAATACCCTCAACAACATCCATCAAGATGTCGCCCACTTCAAACTGTTTTAGTTCAGAGACAAATGAACCTACCTTAGATACTGCGCCGCCAATAAACTTAGAAGCATCCGACAACATCTGTACTAACTCGGTGCCTAACTTGATGTCACCGGCTTCAATAATGGTCTCTCCGGCTTTCTTGGCAAAACCACCAACTGTCGTAAGAGCATCGGAAATAGCCTGTACTAATCCTTCAGCGATTGGAACTTTTGTTACTTCAAGAATCGTGTTGCCGATTTTTTGTGAGACAGAACCTATTTTAGTTAGACCCTGTGAAATAAATGTAACTAACTCAGTCCCAAACTCGCGCTCTTTCAAACCACTTGCGCTTTTGCTAACTGCTACTAAACTATTTTGTACTTTTTCTAACTTATTGATTACAGCGCCCAATGCTCCATCTGATATGACTTGCTTTGTAGCGTTTGTTATCGAAGTAGCAAAAGACCTCAAAGGTTTTGCGGCATTGCCAAGAGTCGTTTCAATCGTTGAACCAAAACTTGAAATCTTTGCGGCGGCGGCATCTAATGGAGCGGCTAATGCGGCACCCACTTTTGGAATCAAGCGTAAACCGTCGGCGGCTTGTTTGATGAAATCAGCAACACCCTTGGCGGCGTCGTTGAAAAAAGCACCAAACTTTTCTAGCAACATTGCTAAGAAGTTAGGTATTGCCGCAAGAGCCTTACCAACTCCCTCAGCAAACTTATTGAATAAATCAATAGCGGCTTCTAGTGTTTCTCTGTTTCCTTTGAGCCATGAAACTAAAGCGCCAATAATCTTTGCTAAAAAGCCACTTATTTTTTCAACAAGAGTGAAATAAACTTCAGCAATAAAGTTGATAACTTTCGCAATACCTTTACCTACAAATGAGTTAGCATCGAGCAAGTCGCCTAAGAATCCTATAAACATGCCTACATATTTGAATATGCCACCAAACACAGTTGCGAAAGCATCAATCAAGAAATCAAGAATCTTGGCAATCAACATACCTACGATATTATGTGTATCAAGTAAGTTGCCTAAGAACTCAATAAACATTCCAATGTATTTGATGATTCCGCCAATAACCGTGGCAAAGGCTTTCCATAAGAAGTCAAGAATCATTCCGATGATTTTGCCTACAATGCCGTGCGTATCTAATAGGGCGCCAAGAGTCTCAAGGAAAAATCCAATGAACTTGAGGATACCGCCAACAACCGTTGCCCATGCTTTGAATATAAAGTTCAAGATTGCTCGTACAACCTTGCCAAGTCCGGTAGTTGAACTTGATAGATAGTTGATTGCCTTGAGGAACATGACAATGACTTTGAGAACGCCTTGTATTGCGGTGAGAAAAGCCTGATGAATAAACTGAACTACGCTTATCAATGTTTGACCAAAAGAGGTGGCTGGCGAGATTGCTTCGCCAAAAGCAATCAAAAGATTTCCAATGCCGGTAAGAATAAAAGCAAGCGCTCCTCCGACGACTCGGGCTACATCATTGAATACCTTTGTGAACCCTTCGCGGAACTCTTCGCTGTTTTGATATAAAAGAACTATCGCGCCAATGACGGCGGCAATGGCTAATACGGGTAGGAATAGTGAACTAGCCATAATCGCGCTTGCTTTAGATACAGCAAGTTGTGATTTTTGTAGCAACCAGTTTTGAGCAGTTGCGATGGCTGTTGGAACTTTTGTAGCAATAACGGCAATAGTTACTGCCCCAATAGCAATAGCCAAAGCCTTAGCCGCTACTTCATATTGTTGGAAAAACCCAACAATCTTACGAACTACATTCGCAACTCCATCAATAACTTTAGCAACGATGCCTATTGCGATAGCAAGAGTTGTAGAAAAAACTGCCGCAACCTTTTGAAGTATTGGAAGAAGTGGGGCAAAAGCGCTAACTAGATTTCGTATTGCGCTTTGGATTTGTGGTGATGTCAAAGCAATAGCGGCAAGCGCAACTGGAATCGGTTTCAAGCCACCAAGCAATCTACCAAAAATAGGTATGCTCGCTAATATGGGCTGTCCCGCTTTTACTGCGATAGCAGAACCAAGTCCAGCAAAAACTGGAAGAAGCATTGAGATTTTACCGGCAAGTTTTTCAGAGCCGGTTCCCATGTCTCCCATGTTCTCAACAAAATCAGCCGCCTTTTCAATCAAATCTGTGATTGGCTTAGTCATCTTTGTAAGGACTAACTCCAAAGCCTCTATAACCGGACGCAACTTCCCGCCCTCAGCGGTCGCATCGACTAAGGCTTTTTCAAATCTAAATGTTGCTTTGATGAGCGGACCAAAACCTTTGACAAGCGCTCCACCCATATTGACTTGTAAATCATTATGGAGGTCGCCGAATAATGTAAGAAGTTTTGCCGGTGACTGTAAAGCAATCGCGTAGGCTCCGGCAACTTTTCCGCCCTCCCGCATAACCTGATTCATAACGGCTTGACGGCGTTCTGCCATTGTTAGGGCTGAGGCTTTTTTGCCAAGTGTTGCGGCGTAGCGTTCCATTGCGCTGTTGGATGCGTCTGTGATACCAACGCTTCGAAGCATACGGCTTTGACCGGTTGTGATTGCGAGAGTAACTCTCTCTAATGCTTCTTCCGCTGAGATATTACTTGCGACTGATAAATCTTGAGCAACCTTGGCAATATCGGTTGCTTTCTTCATTTCAATGTTGGACTGTGCCAACTTCAATGTCATTCTTTGCGCTACGGATGCTTGAATCCCCATTCGACGCATACCGTCAGATGCTTCTTTGAGTGCCTCATAACCAAGACCGCTTGATGCGCCAACTGCCTGTAATGCGAAATCTAATCTCTCGACTTCAGCGGCGGCTTTGAAACTCTTGACGCTAAAGGCAATCAATGATGCCGCGGCTGTTCCAATCGCGGCACCAAGCGCCAACGATGCTCCGCTAACTCTTTGTGCGGCTTGTTGGAAATCTCCGGCAGAACGGGATGCCCGCTCCATGCCTTGAACAAACTGCGCTGAATCCGCGGAGAGACGGGCGCGGACTTCCATGGTTGGTGACTCAGCCATTTATCTCCTCGCCCGTGCTTTTCTTTCCGCCTTTTCTTGCTCTTGTGCTTTGAGCAAGTACAGAGCGTTCCACTCTGTTAGTTCCAT
>Ga0129333_10000195_pt1 | contig 43025 bp, 48 predicted proteins | sample CPB6_08_DNA_FD_94474 | JGI IMG/M metagenome (GOLD analysis project Ga0129333, IMG submission 94474) | Freshwater to marine salinity gradient microbial communities from Chesapeake Bay, USA - CPBay_Sum_0.6_0.8_DNA | ecosystem: Environmental > Aquatic > Marine > Coastal | place: USA: Chesapeake... | reverse complement strand
CATCAGTAGCTAACCAGTCGGCGGCTTGTGAATGTGGAAAAAAAAGAAGTGGCCGGAGGTCCGTTAGTGAGCGGCTAACCAGTCGGCGGCTTGTGAATGTGATAGGGATGTTCATGCTGCAATTAACATTTGCAGCAGCCCGCATGGGTTGAACTGCTGCCAACTGGCGGCGGCGTCGGAGGCGGCGCGGGAGTCGTAGGAGTCGTAGGAGGAGGCGGCGCGGGAGGCGGCAGCGGCAGCGAAGAGGGAGGCAGCGGTGGCGGCGCGGGAGGCAGCGGTGGCGGCGCGGGAGGCGTAGGAGGCGGCGTCGGAGGCGGCGTAGGAGGGGTAGGAGTCGATGGCGGCGTAGGAGGCGGCGTCGGAGGCAGCGTCGGAGGCAGCGTCGGAGGCAGCGCGGGAGGCGGCAGCTGTTCGCTCCCGTAGCATTGTGCGCCATTTGTCTCCGTATCCAGCCCTGTCAGCAATCGGTTGAATTATCGGGAGAACTGTGCCCCACATCCAATTTATGATGATGGCCAGCCGCTCATCCTCGCGCTGTCGGCCCGTGCCAGCCGCTAGCGGCAGCAGTTGTTTCCACTCTCGGCTATTGCGCATTTCAGCAGGCATTGCGTCCTGGGCACCGATGATCCATTTGCCAATCGCCTCGCTCATGCACGGAGGGATACTGTCAGTCAGTTCGCCGGTCAGCGCTAGGTTTATAGCTGCAATTGAGCAGGCGTTTTCTGTGGTACCTATGCCCTTTGGCAGGGTCATAGTTGCCAGGACATCAGCAATGGCCTGTTGCTGCTTTGTTGTGATGGTGGGCATGGTTTGTAATTGTGGAAAAAAAGGGGCGGCCTACCACTCAGGCCGCTCATAGATTTGATACTCGGTGAAAGGAACATCAGGATAGAGTTCGTTGGCTGTTATGATCGCATGTGCTTTGGTAAAGGCTACGATCACCACAGGATGGTCCAGATCACCGAGGAACACCTCAAACGTCTTGAGCCTATCACCCATCAGTATCAGCCTCCAGAGTTAGACAGTGACCCAGGTGGGCTCGTTGGATCTTATTTGCCAGCTCCAGCATGTAGCGGTCACCCATGGCGCCCCTGCGAAAGATCTCACTGATGGCGACCTTTTCAGAGTCAGTCAGGCAGCTGCTGCCAGTAGCTTGGACCTTAGCCAGTAGATCCTTGAATGCTTGAGTCATTTCAGGGTAGTGGTTGATCATTTCAGTGACATGCCTCGCCAGGAAAGGCGGTAGGGTTTGCTGTGGTCTGCCGGTAACCGGCATTTTTGCTTGATGACCGGGACACCCATCAAGTCATATACCCACGACGGCCATGCATGACGGGGACGGGTGGCCCAGAACACCTTAGCCTTGATGAGCCTTTCTCGCTGTCTTGCGATCTGCTCAGCCGTCAGCGCATCCTCCGGCAAGGGCATTTGCATCATCAGCAGCCGCTCGGCTATGGAGGAGGCGGCCGTGTGCTCGTTCGATGGCGTCGATGTCATAGCCGATCTGGAGTACTGCCTGGCGGACATAGCCTCCTTTGTAGTGATGGCTTTCGTTGCTGGAGAGGGTCTGCGTCATGCTGCGAAGTGTGTCCCGAATCAGCTTAATCCGAAAGTCGATATCAAGGCTAGACAGCCCTGTGGTCAGATCAGTCTTACGTTGGAGAACGTATGACATATCGGCAGCATCAGCGGTGCGGTAGACAGTCATGGTCGTGTCGTTGTGGTGGATGGCAGGCCGGTATTTGTTAGGCGCCCCGGCCATTGGCGCCATTACTGACTCAGACCTCCAGCATAGCCAGCAGCTCAGCCTTACGGGCCGTGCGGTAGGTCGACCGCGGCACACCAGCCAGCTGGGCCAGCTTGCGCAGCTCAGTCATCTTGAGGCTAGACAGGTCGGCCGTCAGGGCGTCGACGTAGGCCACAGCCACGGGCTCGCTGACTGTCGCATCGGTCTGGATGGCAGGCCCAGCAGGCAGGGGGCGGGCCTTGGTTGGCGTGCGGCTTGTGAGAGAGGGCGGCAGCCCCAGCATCGTGACATATGCTCGGGCCAGCCGGTCGTTGGCGTCATGTAGCCAGCTGCCGAAGATGAATCCGGCAGTGTAGACAGCAGCACAGACAGCCGCGAAGCGGTAGGCACTGGCCTTGATGGTCGGGCCCCAATCTGAGGCAGTGATCGTAGACAGTTTCATGTTTGGTTGTGCGGGTGGGTGGTGGTGGGTGTTCCCCCCGCTTGACCGTATCCTAGTCGATCGTGGGCCAAGCGGTGGAGAACTTTAACAACTCTTAGCAATTCGGTTGGAACATGGCATCCAGCAGATCAGCCTGAAGGCTCAGCTTGGACCACAGCACAGTGTGGCAGGCACGGCTCAGACGCTGCTCAGGGAACTGCCCGGTGGTGATCGCCACAGCAGCCTGTCCCGCAACCTCAGACGAGATGATCGGCCACGTCATGGCAGACCCTGAGATCATATGAGCAGCCGTCAGGGCAAGCTCACCGGCAAAGCTAGCATCAGCGCCAACGTGGGCATGGAGCCAATCGTGCAGGAAGCGGAAATGTAGGTTCTGATGCGGATTGAGGATGCTACGGTTCGGATCGTTGCCGATGCTGCTAACCGGGACAATTCTCCATTCGCCAGGTAGTGCCGGTCGGGTGATGGCAGCCACTGCCTCCTCAAGGCTCACCTCTCGATCGACAACGTGCATGAACAGGCGCCGCTCACGGGCGGCCGTCATGCCGTCTTCAATCCAGTTGTGCAGCTGACGGACAGCCTGGCGACCGCTGCTGATGCCAGTCTCAATGGCAGGTCCGTTCAGGTAGGCATCAGCCATCGGCTGGAGCAACTCAGTCTCGCACCGGATGCCGAACGTACGGCAGGCGGCGGCTTGTGATTTGGTGGGAAGGTGGAACATGGTTCTTGAATAGCGAAGAACAACGGGAATCTAGGTGTGGGCCAGCACTCTGCCAGCCCACCTGAAATACCTCTTAATCAGTCAGCCCAGCAGCGATGCGACGGTAGGCAACCCACGTCACGGCTTGGACCTGTGCCGGTGTCAGCTCTTGGCCGCAAATGGCTTGGCTGCGCTTGGCTACTAGGCAGTAGGCGCGGGCGATCTCGGCATACAGCTTGACACCGAGGCTAGGTGTCTTAGTGGTTGGTACACGCTCACCGAGCCAAATAGCGTAGGCGTGACCGTCGACGCATACAGCATCCTTACGGCCAGTGATCGACAGGAAGAATGCCGTGACCTTGCGACCGTTCAGGATGATGGCGATGCTGTCCTGTGTCGGCTCAGTCAGTGCCAGGATGGCGGCAGCTTTGGCGCGGTTTCTGCCGTAGGTGCAGACCTTGACGGTCTCGCAGTCACCGCCAGCGGCCCAGACGCGAATCATCGCCTCCGCGTCCTGGCAGTTGCGCTGCCACCGGTTGTTTGGACTCAGGGCAGCGATCACACCCACTGCTTGCTCAAAGGTGCAGCCGTAGCAGTCAGCCAGCTGATGCCCGAATCGCTCAGCACGCGCATACCACTCAATGCCTGCGGCGATATCCGCCTGTGATGCCAGGCCCAGCCAGCTTGCGATGTGGCGCGTGTTGGCTCGGTTGGTCTTGGAAACCCGTTTAGCCATGGTCTGTGCTCCGTGGTGGTGTGTGTGTGTGGTGAGCCCGGACTGCTGGGCTCGGCTCGGCGCGGTTTAGGGTCTGTCGCCGGCTGACCGTGGTGCGGAGCGTAGCGTATGGGCTGGGCTCCTTGAGGTTGGGTTGACTCACCATTCGCGGTGGTTCCTCTCGCCTCATGCCCACAACATAAACCGGATCAGCCTGCTGTGAAGTGTGCCAGCTGAAGAAAGTATCACACACCAGGGCAGATCGACTGCGCTGCAAGGGATCTCAGCTTTGTTACAGAGTATTGCGGACAGATAAAAAATACACTATTGAGAGCAATTCTCAACAACACCCGCCCACCAGCTGCCCCGCTCTATGCGCCACCACGCATAGTGTATCACCACGATACACAGTGCCCTAGGTTTGGTACACCGTGATACAGAATCACCTTGCGTACCTGCATCACACACAGTTACGCAAGCGTTGGACATCCCAGTGATGCCAATGGTTCTCGGCTGGCCATGGCCCGCTGGACACTGGACATTGGACACACACACGGCACCCCCTCTATGTGCAGGGGCACACACGGCACCCCGCATGGGGGGTCGGCGCGAGACCACTCAGCGTTACTGACTTCAGACTTTTCTGTCAAAATTCCTAGGGGGGCCGCTACAGCCGCCAGGAAGGCCCCTCTGGTGAGGTCCGGGTGTGTATCACCGGGACCGAGGCAGAGGGGGGGGGGGGGGGTCTGTGGGGGCTTCTAGGCCTCACTCATGGCCTTCCAGCTCGCCGGCGAGAGCAGCCAGTCGAAGCATGTCGGCAGTGCATTTCATTTGAGTCGCAGCAGCACGAAGAACCGCAGCAACTGCAGGTCTGCCTCCGTTCCTGATTGGAGACGAGAAGTAGGCGTTCAGCACCGCCTGCGCGGCGGGACTCAGTGGGGTGTGGTCTTCATTTAGCCACTGCTGAACTTGCTGCATTAGCTCAGGCGGTGGGGTGATCGGGTGATGGTCAGTCATGAAACGCGGGGTGGTAGATGTGGAGGTTTTCCCAGTCGTAGATCGTCGGATCCGTAGGAGGCAGCTCAGAGAGGCTGTAAGCCCTGATAGCCTCATCGACGGTAGTTTGTACCTGAAGACCAATAAAGGCGTCTTCTAGGACCACCAGGAGGTCTCTGAGAAGCAATCTGATCCATGGCCACCCAGGAAGGATCCTAAGACACTCCTCCTCAATGTTTCGGAAACTGTTGAGCAGAAGCTTGTTTTGTTTGTCGTAGGGTCTGAAGGGCCTGTTCATAGATCGGGCTAGTCGTCTTGTTCGCCGATTCTAGGGCCGCTTTGATGGCAAGGGCTTGTTCGACGGTCATGGTGGTACGCCTGCGAAAGTTGGTTTGCTTTGGTCACAACCAAATGCCAGGAGGAGACCCACCCGACATATGACGGATCAACGTCGAGGCGTACCTCAACCGTATCCTGGTCAATCTGTTGTGTGGTGTAACTCATGAACAGCAGATGCGATGTTAGGACAATGTTCAGACAGGATCTTCCACACAGCCATAGCAATCAGGCAGTGTTCCTTCTGAGTCTCTGGACCACACCGTACCAGACAATAGTGAATCCAGGAACGGATAGTGCCGGTCATATACAGCCGAGTAGGACTACCAATGGGCAATACCTTCCTGGCTACTTCTTTGGCACATCCAGCAGACAGCAGACTGCTGTAGAGCGTCTCTGCCTGTTCGTAGAGCTGTTCAATCTGTGTGCGATAGTGACGTAGTTGACCAAAGGCATCAGGCAGACTGCTTTGACGGTTGGTAGGATCCTGAAGACGCAGTTCAAAGGACGGGTCTAGCTTGAGGTTAGAAGCCACCGATGAGTAGCGTTGACTAAACTCCTGGAAGGAGAACGACCGATGCCTAAGGATCTGAGTAGACACATCACGAGTAGTCTCAATCCCTACACACATAGACGCCATCTCAAATGGAGACCAGTGCTTGTGCTTGATGAGATACCGTACCAGTCGATCAGGATTGTCTCCTTGCTCTTGACTCTTAGGATTAGAGACACGAGCACAGTAGACTACTTGGTCTTCTGCTTGAGGTGTGATCCAGATTAGCTTAGCAGACATGGTTGATGGTTGTGGTAACAGCATAGACATACTCTCTGTATATCTATATATATATATATATCTATATCCACCTATCTATACTACATAGCTTACTATGTATTGAGATGAGATGTGGTCTTCCCCTCTCAGCTCGCTTCGCTCGCTGTGGTCTGGTTCCTCATCTATCTACATAATAGCTATAGATCATTGGTCTTTATCTTGTCATCCCTATGCCCTCCTCCCCCCCCCCCTATTAGGGAGGGTGATCTTTGTGGTCTAGTCTTGGAGGGGGTCGTCGTCATCGGACAACCCCACTCACCGCTGTTCCACACTGACAGCGCACCACTGCTGTCAGCATTAGGGAGGGGGGTGACTCAGATCCAGTTCTGAATCTGTCTACTGGTCTTGGTTTTAGCGAAGGAACCACCAGTCACCAGGATGTCAGTAGCAAGTTGAGGCTCATTCAAGAATGTGTCTATCATGTCATTCCATTCGGCCCGTTTCTTCTGGATGCTTGCCTGGGCTGCTGACACTGCCAGCACGTCCTGGAAGTACCGAACACCAAGGGCAAGAGCGTCTACTCGGTCATCATGTCTGACGGCACCCTTTTCCCGGCACATGCGTGTCAGCTGGTACATCAGCATCTTTGGCAGGCGTTCCTCTTGGGGGAGGTTTGAGTTGCTGTTGTAGTCCCACTTGATGACATCAGGGTCAATGACAAGCCTATGTTGGTTGAGCACAGGTTCAAGTGTGTCAATGATGCGGTCTTCCTTACGGGTGGTGGCACGCACCTCTTCAAAGTTAAGGCCTACCTTCATCTCCTGTGCGTGACGCTTCATGAGTTCCATGACAGCACCATCACCGAAGTTACTTTCGATGACACAACGACTGGCACCAAAAGTTTTAGCATCACGTAGGATCTGTCGCAGGGTTTCATCACCGTAGCCATCCTGGCTGGCGAACATCTTACGAACGTAAAGGATGCCATTGAGTTGTGACATGACCACGGCCACGGTTTCGTCAGCACCACGACCAGAGGGGTCTACTGCGATGATGGTATCACTCCAGTCAAAGTAGTCTGGACCAATGCGTGCTGGGCTGTGCCAGCGGTCCCCAGGAAGGGCTACAGCAGGCAAGTCAAGGGTGTTGTGGGGGTCAGCACTCCAAATGATGTTTCCGGGGCCTTGGCGGCGATCCAGGGTGGTTACGATGAAGTCACTGAGCTTCAGTGGGAACTTCAGAGCATCCGACAGACTGGTATCAAGCTGGAACTGGAGCTGATAGTTGCTCCGAGACATTGACATCTCACGTTCGGTGAGTTCAAAGTCACTGAAGCGGCTGTCGGTTGGTTTCCAGGCAAGGGCCTCAAGGCCTTCTCGTTCGATGTCAGCCACCAGTTCTGGGGCCAGGACATCTTCATAACCGACCAGAGACCGTGGGTATCGTGACGGCCATACAAAGGGTCGGTAACCACGTTCAGCAAGGGTACGGTAGACCGTGAAGGTAGTCTGAGGTGTACCCAGGAACATGATGCGTGAGTCCGGTTTAGGTGTCAGAACCGACTCACCTTCTTGGATGAGGTTGATCAGCTTCTCACGTTGAAGGTCGGTGGCCGAGTTTGAGGGGACTTCAACGTCGTCAAAGATGATGATGTCAGCACGACTACCAGTCAGCTGACCAGTAATACCAACGGATTTAACGGATGGAGACTGAGCAGGGGTACAACCACCAACATCAAAGCTGATGCGTGACCATCGGGTGTCTTCGGAGCGTGGACAGAGGTCTGACAGCCAGTTCTGTTCTAGGATAAGGCGTTGACAGAACAGTGAGAAGTCATCAGCACGGCTTTTACTGGCTGACACCACTAGGATCTTCTTGTCTCGATCACAAAAGAGCGTCCAGATGGCGAAGGCAGCCGTGATGTATGACTTACCGACACCACGAAAGCAGCTAAGTTGAAGTCGTTTGGGGCCGTGTTGAAGGTAACGACACATAGCTTTTTGTGCTCGTGTCAGTGGTGGAAGCCCCATGCCATGCCAGAGCACTTCGGCAAAGTACACGAAGTCGCTCTCTAAGCGTTTCTGAAGCTGTTCAACGGTCTTCATAGTGGTATCTATCGGAAAAGTACCCAGAGGCCCCTTGTGAGGGCTCCTGGGCACCGCTGGTGGGCTTATTCGCCCTTCTTCTTGGTGTTGTACCGATTACCGCGCCAGGTGAACTCCTTAGCGCCGGATTTACGAGCAGTGCGGAATGCTTCGTTGAAGGTCTTCTTGTTAAAGTCAGAGGTCTTCACCTTATCACGGGGACCAGCCGTGTTGTAGGTGTTGGTGTACTTGGTGCCCTTGATGGCATCACCACGCTTCTGAGCAGCAGTCATGGCGCCGTTGCCGGTGTTATAGGCCTGAAGACCAGCAGCAGCAGCGCCACCACGAGTGAGACCCTTGGCGGCGCCTACGACTTGACGAACGGTACGGGCGCCCTTGAGGACACCCTCCATCCGCTTGCTGGCAGCCTTAGCACCACGCTTGGCTTTGGCAGCAGCCGCGAGCTTACGGCCCTCGGCCTGTGCTGCCCGCACCTTGCCGATGTCACCGATGACACGCTGACCACGAGCCATGTCACGGATCCGCTGACCACGAGCGTTGTTGGGGGTGACGGCGGTGTTACGGCTTGCCACGGTGGACTTGCCTTGACCCGTACGGCGGGCCTCAACGGCCTTGGCACGGATCTGACGCATGGTGGCCGACCGACCGTTGGTGATGGCACGCGGTTGACGGCCATTCTTGGTCGACGGCGTAGAGCCGCTACGACGTGCCAAGGCAGTCGAGGTGTGTTGACGACGTGCCAAGGCAGTCGAGTTGGGTTGACGACGTGCCAAGGCACCGCCGCGACCAGCACTAGCTGCGGGTTTTGCACCAGCATTGATGCGCTGGGCACGAGCGTTCTGGGTCTTACGGTTGGCCTCCTGGCGACGACCAACAGCACGTTGAGCACCAGCACCACGGCCACCAGAGCCAGTCACACGGGCAGTGCCAGTACGGGCACGAGATTCAGATGAAGTCGGCTGTGCGGTGGACACTTTGGCACGCGCCTTACGCCCCTTATCAGAGGACACAGAACCAGCAGGGGCCTTGCCTTTGCTGCGGGTCGAAGAAGAAGTCACCCGCGCTTTGCTGGCGGACTTACGACGGTTCATAGCCATGATATACCTCAGGAGATGGTGGCAACGTCAACAGCGAAACCCGTACCAGCACCCAGGCGGGAATCAGTAGCGGTCAGTTCGTTATCAACAGCATAGCCGGTGCCACCATAGGTGACGGTCACGGTGGTCACAGCACCACCAGCAACCACGATGGTCGCCAGAGCGCCGTAGCCGGTGCCTTCGTTGCTGAGCAGGGGCACGTTGGTGTAGGTGCCGTTGGTGTAGCCAGAGCCGCCAGCCAGGGTGTCAACGGTCAACAGAGCATTGTCATAGCCCTTCTCAAGACGACGAGCAGTGCCAGTCTGGACAGGAAGGGTGACGTTAGCAGCAGCCACAGCAGCGTTGATCAGAGCAATCAGCTCATCAACGGTGTAGTCGGCTTCAGGGGTCAGGACAGTAGCACCACCACGGTTGTGGGGCTCTTCATAGATGGACTTACGAGTGTTGGCAATGTCTCCGTATGCGGAGGCACCTGCGGGTTTGGTAGACATGATTTTCTAAAGATAGTGGGTTTAACCCAATTCAGTAATTAGTACGTTCAGGTCTTCGACCGTCACGTTGAATGCAGATTTAAGTTATGCTGCCACCCAATCAAGAATCGAGTTGCAGCGTTTGATGTCAAAGTTGTCGGTGGTGGTGTACCAAGACAGCCAATGACGGCTGCCCTTCTCTTGGTTACACTTTCTGCACGCAGCAACTACGTTATGAGAAACGTCTCTACCTCCTTGAACCTTGGGTTTGACATGATCAAGGGTCAGATTTTCTGTGGAGCCACAATAGGCACACTGACACTGCCAATGTTCCTTGATGGCTTCACGCCACATCCGTCGAGCCTGAGAAGAAGTCATGGCGTGCAAGTGGTAGAGGTAGTCAGAAGGGGCTTTGAGCGGCATGATGCGCTGCGGTGGGTTACTTCTTGGACTTTAGACGACCATTATTGCCGTGTCCATTGCGGGCACGGTTCTTTTTCGGTGATTCTAGTATCATTTTGCCGCCTGTGGTGTGGCTTAGGTCTTTTCCACCCTTGCCAGCGATGCCACGACGGCGCCTTTCGGTCCAACGTTCCTCAGATGCCTGCTTCACAGCAGGTTTTTTGTTGTATTTACGCTGGTAAGCAGCCTTTTTAGCGGCTGCCTTGGAATTCTTAGCGTAATACTTAGCGGATTTACTTTTTCCGGCGCTCATATTCCTCAGGAGAAAGGTAATAGACGCGGTTTTCAAGCCGGTCAATGCGGATGTTACTGTCTTCCATCTGATGGACGAGTACCTCAACCGACTTGGAGATGTTATGAAGGGTCAACAGGTGCCAGCCAAACAGGCCAAGCATTGCTGTACCAATAAGATTCTGCCAGTTATCGCGTGACATGATCTACCACCTCTTCGTCCACGTCCGGCAAAGCCTGGAGCAGAGCAGCAAGAGGTGATCCGCTCGTTGCAACGCCAGTAATGTTGTTCTTGTGGAGCCAATCAATGGCTGCCTTAAGGTCTTGCGTCGAACATTCTTCGCCCATCTTAAGGCGATTGGTCAGTTCTTTCGTGACCAGTTGATGTAGTTTGTTAAATTGGTCTTCGTCGGCTCGTGCCATTAGTCATGCTGCATCATGATACGGATGAGCTTCTCACTGTACTGGGGGTCAGTTGCATAACCCTCAGTCTTGAGCAGCCTAGCAGCTTCTTCACGGGTCGAAGCGCGGTTCACACCACGATAACCCTTGTAGTCCTTATACCACTTGCTGACCAGCTCATTCACACAGTCATACGGTGTGGCAAAGTCCTTGAAGCTTGCCTTGATGGTGACAGGCCCGTAGCCGTAGTCTTCCCAGGTAGTCTTAACGGTGCCGGTTCCTTTGATACCGAAGTAGTTATTCTTACCAGAGAGATGCTTTCCATAGGCACTTTCCAGCGCCCACTGAGCGGCAACCAGCTCAGGGAACTTAGCACCAGCAGCTGCCGCAGCAGCCTCGATGCCTTCCCAGCTGTTCGTGAACGTCTTCTTAGCAGCAGGTTCGGGCTTCACAGGCGTCCGCCACAGACGTACCCATTTCTGCTCAGGATGCGAAATGTTGAGTGAGTCCAGGATGGTTTGAAGCTCGTCCAGGGCCGCCTGCTGATTAGGCAGCCCCTTGTAATGCTTCACCACATCCTCCATACGGATGTAGTTGCTCATGATCAGCGATTCAGGATGTCACGGATGGCAGCGATCTTGTCGTCCTCTTTACGCACAGGCTTGATGGTTTCGACAATACCCAGCAGCAGCTGGACGATGCTGTTGGACTTGAGTTTGCTAGCACCGATCACCTCCGATGCCAGGAAGGCAGCGAAGAAAGCCAGTGCTTCGTAGGACAGTTTGATGCCGAGAATTTCAATCATGGTTCTTGTCTTTGTTAAAACGTTAGTTGGTGGGGCTCAGCTTTATAGTATTGGGCCGCATTTGCTAGGAATCCCATGATATTAAGGGGGAGCCGCCTCCCGTTGGACGACGGCTTGTTTGTTCATACGTAGTATTTGATGATGTCGGCTAAGTTACGTGTTTTTGTCATGGTTATTCAGTTATTTCAACAGGTACATTTGGAAAGTGTTTTAGAACGAGCCATGAGTGTTAAGCCGAAAGTACGAACACCGAAACCACGCGGCTGGAGGCGTTGGTGTTCTGGATGCTAATTTCGTTGAGTCCGCTTGACCAGACGTTAAACGTTCCAGTTCCTGGATTCGTTGTGTTGCCAACGGCGAATGCTGAACCTACAGCGATCGAAACATTGGTAGAGGTCGAGGAGCTGATCAGCGCGTATGCGGTTTGATTGAAACGCGCTCCGATGAACAGCAGGCAGCCGCCCTCATTGTTCTTGACCGCAAAAGTTTGGGTAGCTCCGCTGGTGATGCTTTTAGTAACAACTTCAAGGTAACCAGACAGGGTGTAATCAATAAGGGAAGTCCCAATGCGGCCAATCCTGTTGACTTGGTTGGTCTTGAGTCCGCCGCTAACTTGGTTGACTAGATCGTTCAGAAAGCCGACATTGCTCCACGCCGACAACGCGCTGTTCATCGAACCACCTGGGATACCATCTCTTACAATGGCTGGTAGGTGCGTGTTTGCGTAAATATTGCCAAAGGCAGTAACAAAAGCGCTGTACGGAGACGTGGTTCCGCTCGCTCTGACGTAAACGAGGGCTTTTTCGCTAGTAACGCCGTCGACAATTTCGTCAATGTAGCAGTTAGAGACTTCGGCGTAATTCTTGGCTCCGTTACATAAAAAATTAAAGAAGGTTTGGACTTTGCCAAACACTTTGCAGTTTGCAATTAGGTGCCTTGAGAAAGAGCCATTCCTGGGAAATACCGAGGCGAACATCGAAAGCGTGGTGCCTGCGGTTAGGTACACATCGCAATCCCTAGCAGTGAGACCGGGCCTTCCATATGCGGAATCGCTAGAGGCCGTAACGCAAACATCTGGCTGTTGGCCGTTCGCATAAGAGAAGCTGCAGCCTTGGAAAAGTCCAGATCCAGTTTGGGCATCAATTTCCCCATTGCCCTTTCCACCAGTCAGTCCTTCAGTCCTCTCAAAGCGACTGCCGCGCACAATTGTGTTTCGACACTGAGTCTTAATGGAGCGGCCATAGCAGTTGGTGAATGTGCTGTTGTCGCAAGTAAACTCGCTAGGTACTTTGTGTGTGCCGCTTGGATCGTCTGGCGAGAAGTATTTGATTCCGTCTTGATCGTCTTGATAGGACAGGTCGGAACTGTAGATCTTGGTAACGGCAATTTCGTTGACTACCATCTTCTTGACATAACTGGTTGCGCTGTACCACGTCACCTCAATACCACTGATGCCTGCCACTCCTGAGGTTCCCTGCCCAGCAGGCAACTCACAATCAGAAGCTCCTCCACCGTTCAGCACCACTTGTGAAAAGGCGCCACGAATAGCCACCCCGCTGCCGCCATTAAAAGTGTTAAGGCGCTTAGCCCTCTTGACGAGAAGATTGTTACCAGTGAAATCAGACGGCGTTGTTAGGCTCGTATTATTGAGCACTTCAAGCACCTTGTTGCACAGCTTGTTTCCGTCTAGCGTGATGTCGTTAATAACGAAATCTACGCCTGCCGTGTCGCTGAGTCTTATTCCATATTCAGCGTGGGATCCGTTGTAGATCACAGAGGCCCCATTGCCGTACCAGATAACTGGCTTAGTAACGATTTGGGTAATCGGCGAGACAACTTTGTAGGTCAGGCCGCCCCAGTCGAGCGGTTTCTGTGATGTGATAGCCGCTGCTACGGCCGCAGTGTCGTCTGCCACGCCGTCACCAACTGCACCGAAGTCTTTGACGGAGACGACATCCTTCAGCTTGCTATCGACTGTACGGGTGACAGCACCTGCACCGTCCTGAACAAAGAAGATGTCACTGGCTTGATCACCAACACCACCATTTAGGTTGTTGACACAGACAACTTCAACAACATCGCCTGCGGTCAGACCTACGTTAAAGGTGATAACATCACCATCATCAGCCGTGTAGTCTACGTCCCGTTGTTGGAGGGCACCGTTGATGTACACATTTTCTCTGGTAGCAGAATAGGCCAGAGTGCCACCATACTCACCAGCACCGGAAAATACCGTTTGACCTTCGGTTGCCGTGGTCCGCCAACGGGTGTAGCCAGGAACATCAAGGTTACCAAAGCGGTTATCGACATATTGCTTGGTGGCAGCGTCTGAATCAATAGAAGGAGTTCCAAGGCCTGTGACCCTGTTACCACTCATTGCCAGGTTGCCGGACATGGTGTCCCCAGCCTTGGCCACCTTCAGTGCATCATTGGTATCTACATACCCCTTGGTGGCAGCATTACTATCGACGTTTGGCGCACCAAGGTTACTGATCTGATAGCCGTTGGCATCAAGGTCACCAGCCAGGGGCTTTGAACCATCAGCGAAGACAGAATATGCATCCAGCTCTTGAACAGCATTCAGCAGCTGGGATTCGTTATCGTTAAGGTCACGAGCACGAATGGCAGAACCCGCATTGTAGGTGACGATGGGTTCTTCAATATCAGTGACACGGTAGATCCGAACAAGGGCTCCATTGGCTGGAGCAGTGTTCATCTGAACCGTCGTAGCATTGACTAGGGTAAATTCAGTTGTATTGACACCGTTGACCGAAACACGGACTTCGGTATCATTTAGATATTCAAATGTAAAAGAAAAGAGGACGGTCGATCCGTCCCCCGTGTAAGTATTCTGGATGACAGTCATTGTTACCTAGGCGTTTGTTGAAGACGCTGAATAGCGCCGGTGATGTCTCCACGACGTGCGGATACAGCAGCAGCAGAACGGTTCTGGATGCGGTTAGCAAAGTCCTCGTTCTCGTAGCGCATACGGTTGAAGGCTGCGCGTTTGGCTCGTGAAAGTAGCTTGTCCACCGCAATGTAGTGACGGGTGTCACGCTTGTCCAGTGCACCAGCACGGTTGGCATAGGTCATCACCGACTCACGGAACCAGTCCTGCTGGACAAGATCTTTCAACCTATCATACACACCAGTCTCGTAGATGTACCGGCTCAGGGTAGCCTGCTCTTGAGCAGTAAGGGGTTCACCCTTAGGACCACCTTTAGTGATTTGATTGTATTCATACTGCATAACAGCCAGAGCATCCTGGACTGGATCTTCGCCAGCATCCCGAATACGGAATGGCATCACAGCATTCCAGATGCCACCACCCACTGCTTGGATGGGTTCACCAGTAAAGATGTCGGTGCGGTTAGGCATGAAGTTCTTGAAGCCTGGCGTAGCATTCATGAGGGCACGCTCAAGCTCGTTATTGACTTCTTTGATGTATGGATCCAGAGAGTTAGCCAGGGCGCGACGAGCACCAGCAAGGGGCAGGAAGTTGTTACCAGTAGCTAGCAGACCAGCAGTAATCTTATTGCCATTAAGGTTGGACGGATCCAACACCGCAGCAATGGCAGTCAGACCAGCCAGATAGCTCTTCTCCGTGATGGCGGCAGTTAGAGCATAGACCGTCTGACCAGCAAGCTTCTCAGCAAAGCTTTGATTACCCATACGAGCCAACATGGCAATGTCGGCAATCGTGGTCATGATGGAAGACAGGGGTTCCAGTGCTTCATACGACACCCACTTATTACCAATACGGAGAGACCGTGGTTGGTGTGTTTTAAGCCAAATGGCTCTTTCTTCTGGGTCGTATGGTCCATTACCTGTCATCAGACCAGACAGGGCCAACGTAGCAGCAGAACCGATGGTGAATGCACCAACAGCTTCACGGCCACGCATCTCGGCCTTGAGTAATTCATCAGAACCATTCATGACCTGCCTGTAGCTGCTCAGGAATCGGTTCAGACCAGGGGTGTGCTGACCAGCATAGGCCAGCATGTTGGCAGGAGTACGAATGAACGGAACAAAGATCCGCGCAACGGGTTGTTCCTCCAGAAGCAAGGTCAGCTTGTTGATGAACGAACCGGGGTCACCTTGGAAGGTAGAAGATTCGGCATAGTCGAGAAGGTTTTCATCCAGGATCTCACCCGTCTTCGGATCAATCTTCTTGCTGAACTCACGCATGTACTTCTGGAAGATACCATCAATCTGGTTAGGATCTTTGGTATCCATCGCAGCCTTATACATGGCTTCGGCTGCCAGGTGTTGACGTGCGTTGATGTGCTTGAAGAACTCATCAGACGCCATCAGTAGGTTGCTGGGCAGACTCATCCATGGCTGGTTCAGGAAGTCATAATGTGCCTCCAGGAAGCCAATAGCAAGCTTCTGAATAGGACCAGAAGCCGTCATCTTCATCCGTTCGATGGTGGCACGAAGCTCAGCATCATCCAGGACAAACTTACGGTTGACATGAAGAGGCTCACCCGTTGCCAGTGTCTGACGAGCAATAGCCCACGCATCAGACATGCTGGTACGCAGGGCACTGAAGCCAGCAACAGCCGCCCTCTTCTTAGCCTCATCACCAGTCAAGAAGCCGTTCAGAGCAATACTCAGAGGCCGCTCAACCGCCGCATAGCCGTTACCAATCAGGTTACGGAAGTGGGTGATAGGACCAGACAGCAGCGACTGGTACATGCCCTTGAGCAGGTTCTCAGTGCCGATCTTGGCTGCCAGTGTGCCGAACTTCACTGTCTTCGTCGGATCGCCACCGGCAAGCACCATGGCTTTGACGAGGTTCTCCATTTCTTCTTGGGCCTTGGGGTCACCCTGACGGGCGAGTTTCTTCACCCTAATGCCCCAGTCCTTCATCTTAGCGATGGAGTTAAGTTCACCTGCATCTGCATCACGAATGCCACGAGGTGCTCCACCAATGGATTCCTGGAATGCACCAAGGCCAAAGCCGTGGAAGTTACCAGTTACCTTATGAAGTTCAACAAGACCCAGCAGACGATCCACCAGACGATCATACTGGTTACCACCAGCGGCCCGGATCTCTGCCATCATGTCGGCATTGGTCGCCAGGTCATAGATCTGGTTGGCAGTATCGCTGATCAGTGCCTTGGTTGCTACGACACCCTCAGGTGACAGCAGCGTTTCCATGCCAGTGCCACGATCCACAGTGATCGTACCCCCCTTCTCCAGCAGCTGGGTGATGGGTACGGTCTGTTCATCGTAACGCAGGGTAGCATCACGGAACTCCTCAACAACAGAGGCAGCATCACGCACCACCTGTTTGTAGGAACGCTTCAGGCTGCGAGCTACCTTCTGAAGATCAGACTGCTTGACGAATGCCTTGACCATCTTCTCGGTCTCACCAGGCATGTCCATGATGCGGTAGGCAGCATCAGTGAGTACCTTAGGCGCACCAGCCGTCGTAGACATCGTAGAGCCTGGAGCAGGCATCACACGGGCAGGATTAGGAACACCACCCGTCTCAGCCTTCAGCTGGGCCGCAGCAGCGGTGTTGATGTCAGCAGACTCGTTGTAGGCTGCCTTCTCATGTGGAGCAAGGCCAGACGGATCCACCCGGCGGATCTCTTCCCAATCAAAGTCAGACACTTCACGGCTGACAGCTTCCCATGCCTTGAGTGCTTCGTTGTATTCAGGAGAGCCTTCACCGAAGTCAGCAATCACACGATCCAACGTCTGAGAAGCTGTTTCAAACTTCCGCTGGAGTATATCATATTCGATGCTGCGAACACGCATCCACCGATCTTGCTCTTTGGCGTCACGGGTGACAGCATCAGCATCAAGCTCATTTGCTTTGGCATCAGCTGCGGCAAGACCTTCTTGTAGGGCCTCAGCATCTGATTTTCCAGCTTTCTTGGCTGCTTGGGCTGCCTTACGTCCCCACCGCAGGTAGGTAAAGGCATCAGCAGCAGCTCCAGTCACACCACCTTCGATGACAGACTTGAGCTTGGCTTCCCAAATGTTATCATCATCATCCACCGCCAGGGCCAGCAGAAAGACATCCTCATACTGGGGTGGAACCCAATCAAGATCACGAACGAGAGTAGACAGGTTTCCGTCATCTCCCTTGGTCAGCATGAAGTCGGAGAGTGCTCCAGGGACGATACCAGAGGCAACAGCACCTTTGAGACCCTTACCACCTGTGCCAAGATTGACAGCACCCTTGGGCAATACCTTACCAAGAAAACGAGCACCAATGGCAAACGTAAGGATACCCTCTGCCAGCTTACCAACCGGAGTCTTAGGACCTTTGACACCAAGCTCATAGCGGGCCTCCTCATACCGATCCGAGAATGGATTGCGGTTCTCAGGAGTCGCCTTACCCCGCAGGGTGTTGATGCCTGTGCCAATGCTGTCTTTGAGCAGCTCACCAGTGTTTAGGACACCTTCAATCAGGTTGACAGGGGCCTTAATAACGGCACGGAGGGCCTCAGTGCCAATGGTGTTGATGGGGCCGCTGTATTGAGCTTCCACAAGGGCCTTGTACTGTTCAGGCTTCTTGGCGTCAATCTCGCTTTTACGCTTCTGATAGTCTTGGTATCCTTTCTCACCAAGTACAGGGCGAGTGATATTCTGTTCTACAAAGTTCTCAACGGCCTGATCTGCTTCTGAAAAGGCCTCCCGGATACCAGACAGTGGGTTACGGGTGGGTTTTGGCTTAGCAGTTTCTTTAGCCTTCTTGGGACGAGCAGCTTCAGCTTGCTGTCTAGCAGCTTCCTGTCTACGCTGCTCTTCCTCTTCCCTTCGTCGGTTTTCCTGTGCTGGATCGTAGATTATACCACCAGGCTGGAGTGGTCTCCTAGGCATTTGTGTTCCCCTCAGGGTAAAAGATGAAAAAAAGATAAGCCCACCAACGCATCGGTGGGCCTATGATTATCTGAATTGACCAGACTGAATCTGCTGGGCAATCCTACGACGCAGGCGGTCGTAGTCTCGATAAGGTGTCATGCTCTTTGAACCTCGTGGCGCAGGGGCTAGGAAGTCAATAGAGGCAATAGTCCCATCACTCGATACTACTCGACCTGTCCCGCCTTGTTTGCCGATCACTTGACCAGGACGGATGGTATCACCTTCCCGTACATTGATCTTGTCAAGGTGGGCATAAAGCACATCAACCTTCTGCCCCGTGGCAGGGTCTGTGCTTTCAACAACGATGAAGTTACCGTAGCCGGTATTACCTGGACCATACTGGCTGCTGATCTCCTTCACACGTCCCGGAAGAACGGCTCCGAAGTTCTTATCAGCAAACCATAGGTCAATGCCAGGCTGACCATCATCGAAGGTAATAGACTGAACGTTTTGTGGTGTCATGTTCGCAGAACGACCACCACCCCGTCCTGCTCGATTAAAACCCGACTGCTGGAGGCGAGACAGTGCTCGCGTAGCATCAGGAATGAATTGACGGTATCTACCATCATTATATGCGCCCCAGGTAGAGAATCCTGAGCTTTTGAGCAGCTGGGCTGCTACTCGTGCATTGGTTTCTGGATCCTTCAGGTCGTCCATGGCTCGCAACCCAAACTGACGAATCCGCTGAGGACCAAGGTCATCAATCATGTTGATCTGCCATGCACCGATGCTGTAGTCACCAGTTTTCCTGTTGGAATTGATGACACCAGAACGTCCACCAGATTCAGCCATGCCGATAGCAGCAAATTGAATCAGTTGATTACCACGGAGACCATTTGCATAACCAAGACGCACAAAGTCATCCATGGACATCTGTGTACCAGGAGCCATGTCAGGCCCGCCAGAGAGCGAGGATTGTTCCTGTTCACGCTGTCTGCGAGCCGCTATCTCTTTACTGATTCCGATGTCAGCCCAGGCACGCATACGTTGTGCGCGGGTAGCATTGGGGTGGCTAAGGATTGCAGCAGCAGAAGGGGCAAGCTGAGATCGAGCCCTAGAGGCAGAGATGGCAGGAGATGTATCAAAACCAGGAGCTATAGGATTGTTGATGGCTTGTGATTGAGCACGGATAAGCTGTTCAGCAGACAGACCCGTTGCACCCATCAGTTGAGCCACACGTCCCGTAGGCTGCTTACCGTTCATGAGATCCTCCTGGGCTTTGTTTAGCTCAGCAGGAGTCAGCATACGGTCAGTGGTAGCCCTAGGACGAGCCATGCGAATCTGAGCAGGAGGCAGGGCAGTGAAGTCACGAGACACAGTAGGTGTCCGTCCCCCAACGTTAGGAACTATGAAACCACCCTTGGTGAATTGATAAGGTTGAATTACTCGTCCATCCTTAATGATGGGCATAAACCGCTTATCCGCCGACAGCTCCTTCACCTTAGCTGCAAGGAAGTCACGGGCCTGAGACCTGGATGTGTTTGGATTTCGAGCATACAACTCATTCAGCTGTTCCTTGAGTACATCAGCATACTGACCCTCATACAGAGCGGCAACACTAGCGCCATCCTGAGGGGGAATACCCTCCCGATCCAGCATCGAATTATATACACCTTTGGCTAGCTTGTCGATCTCAGGATAGAGTTCTTTGGCTGCTTCCAGTGCTTCATTGCCAGGCAGTAGACCCTCAAGCATCCGAGCTTCTTCTGCGTTGATGTAACCCTTACGCAGCTCTTCACGAATCTCTGCTTGAGAATGACTGAATGGATTAGCCCTCAGATCACGGGCAATGTCCTTGGCCCGCATTTGATTGTAGTTATCGTCCTGGGCATCAAGCTCAGCCAAGAAGTTGATAGCCTTCTGGTTACCAAGACCTGCCAGTTCCAGCAGGGCTGCTTTCGCATTCTGCTTGAGGCCTGCCACTTGAGTAGGATCCTGGACCTCACGGGTGCCAAGATACAACTCATTCATGATGTTATCAGCCGCCTCGTCCATGCTGCGCTCCGTCTCCTGACGGACACGCTCACGATCTTCACGGATGAAACCAGCCACCTGTTCAAACTGTTCACCATACATCTGCCCAAGGGTGATACCATTAGGTTGATCGGCGATCAGTGGAGTGGTTGCTAGGGCCTCAAGCAGGTCTTCATTGCGGGTGACCTTAGCACGGCTGAGAATCAACTCAATAGCCTTTGCGTTGGCTTCACCACGAGAGAACCCCGTACCCAGTTGAAGTTCAGAGGATGCCTGCTGCCAGAAGTTAGAGACAGCCACGGAATCCATCGGATCCAGAAGGTCAATACCAAGAGCGATGTTGATTGTGCCACGCTCAATGGCTTCCTCCTGCATGACCTTCTTCACCTGGGCCATGTGGTTGTTGAACATATTTGACTTAACCGACAGCATCGTCGGAGTCAGTTCTTCAGCCAGGATGATTGGGTTGATGTTGGTCAGTCCAGCCTGATCAATGTAGACCTGGAGGCTAGATGCCCAGGCTGCTTGCCATTCAGCAGGTGTACGGGCCTGAGACGGTGCCATCATACGCACCTGACCATCAGGACCGACGATAGGCACAGAAGGCGTGTCAGAGGACATCAGCTGCCCCATGACGGCCTGTGCAGCAGTAGCACCCATCTTAGCCTTACCTACGGCAACACCATAGGCTCTCCAGCCGTTCTGAGCAGGGCTGACGGAACGTTGCTCCAGGGCAGCACCAGGGCTTACCTTGGCAACCTCGTTGTTGAGCTTTTCATCGACCATGACAGCCTGCTTAAGTTCAGCTGCCTCGTCGTGATACTGTTGGGCTAGTTCTGGTTTGGGTTCATACTCACCATTCAGAACCGAAGCAAGACCCAGCTTGTATTCGTTTTCGTTGTGAGTCTTGGCCTGTTCAAAGATGAATTTGTTTAGGGTGTCAGAAAACTGTGAAAGGATCTGCGCATCTTGATATTTGCTTTCAACATACGCATTGCTGACACGTTCAAAATTAGCAAGCTGTTGGTTGCTTGCCTGTTGAATACTGGAAGAGGCGTCGTAGGCTTTTACCGGCTGAAAGCCCACAGACTGAGGACCACCGGACAGGACTACCTGACGACCTTTGGGTTGATAGACCATTGTTTAGTTACTTCTTAGGGGCCGTAGGTGCTTTTGGTGGCTGTTTTGGTGGTTCTTTTGGCTTCTCTGTCCGTGCTTGAGGAGGCTTCAACGAAGAATATGCGTTGTAACCACTCAGACCAGCACCAAGAAGACCACCAATCAAACCAAGCGGACTGGGACCACCAAGCTTCATTGGCTTTGCAGGTTCAAGCATCCGCTGGCTGGCAGCTAGGTTGTTGGCCGATTCCCATTCTTGTTGGGCACCATAGGTAGACACCATGTAGTTGGAATCAGCGTAACCCAGGTTCAATCCAAGTGTGGCTAGATCTCTTGAGTATTCACGATCAGCATCATTTGCCAGAATACCAATCGACTGACCAGTACGACCAGAAGCAAGTAGTGTACCCTGAGCACGCATAGAGCTAGCCAGTAGCTCCGAGGCTTCCAGCGCCGCCTTGTCGTACTCAAACTTAAGTTTCTGTTGTTCTTGCACATAGGCACGGTTGGCAGCCTGGGCATTCAAATCCATCTGGGATTTGTAGGCCTGTTCAGATTGCTGGTAGGCAGCCATCTGAGCCTGATACTGTGCCTGAGCAGCAGCATTAGCTTGCTGAACCTCAGCCTGCTGCGCGGAGTATTGAGCAATGGTAGATACGGCAGACGTTACCGCTGTAACGATGCCGACTACTGCGGCAGGTAAGCACATAGTTAAATTAGCTTTGCGAACTCGACAAAGGTGCGATTGTAGGGACCAGCTGCAACATAACTTAGCCTTTTGAATCCAAGCACTTTCAATAACTTCAAGTGATTAGTATTCCTAGCGTCAGCAATGTTGTGTAACATGATGTATTGGCTCTTTTGACGTGCTAACCAATACTTGGCTTGCTTGACAAAAGACAATGGAGATGTCCGAACTGCGTCTGTAGTCAGGAGCCATACTCCGCCTATCATGTCTCCAGTTGGAGCCACCCCTGCTATTGCCGCTGGTGTGCCATCTTTAGTTGTAATGTAGGTGTATGTTTCAGAATGATCAATGGATTCAGAAAGGGCCTTAGCATAGTCATCGTATCCTAAGGCCTCAATCTCCATACGATCACCAGCAGATAATCCACTGGCAACCGCATTGATCTGTTCTTGGGTGATTTGGTTGTGAAACAGCTTGAACATTAGACTGCGCGTATTCCTCTGTTGTTATACAACCCAGTCCAGTTGTAACTGTTGATGGTTGTTGGATAAGGGTATGGGCAAAGAATGGTTACATCCACCTGATCGCCTCGACACAGTACCGGCATCGTATTCTGTGCGTTTCTCAGGATAGGAAGATCTCCTGATAAACTCAGGTCTGCCGTCAACTGTGGAAAATTAAGAGTGTATTCATCACGACCCTGTGCCTCTACCTTGACCTGATACGGACCAGAGTTATAGCTGTCGAATGTGATGCGGTGAACAGTAGGAATGTTCAGTGTATCCTTCTGTTCATTTTTGTACACATAGAACGCTGGTAGGGTAGCCATCGAAGTATACTTAACGCCCATGGCAAAGTTACACATCGTATGGTCACCATCCAATTCTAAGTAATACTGCTCGTCAGCTGGGGCACCACTGTCATACGTCAAGTAGTCTTCCCGTAGGAACCCTTCATCTTCAGGGCCAGTCTTGATCAGATTGACTAGATGAGTGGTGTTACCAAACCCTTCTGGCATGAAGACTTTGGTCGTATCCGTCATGGCATCATACGTCTTATCTGGAACATAAGTGTAGTAGTCCAGCCGTACATCCAGCGGTACACCTTGAAACTGAAGAGGTGCTGCGGTTGTTTCGGTGATCAGACTAACCTTGACCAGAGCCGGTTGAGTCTGACCAGTTGGAATCATAACAATCCTCAGGTCGTCATTCTCAAAATAGAAAGACTTGATCTCACCAGGAAGAATCCAACGGAACCAGGCTGCCTGCTGACGTTCGTTGCCTACGTTGAAGAATCGGAATAGGTATAGGTTATTTGGTTCTCGACGGCTATGAATCGCCAACGTCGACGCAGCAGTAGATGACTGCATCCGGCTGACATAACTAGGAAGATAACTTGGAACAATCCTAGTCAGTTCTGCCGTCTGTGGTTTGGCACTGGAATCAGTACCAATGAGAATTTCATATACCGAACAAGACCGGATGCCTTGATCCAAGAAAGCAATCGTCGGACCCATGTCCTGCGGTGCGATCTTGGTGCTCATATCATAGCTACCAATCTGGTTGATCTCAGCAGACGCAGCAGAGAACGCATCAGTTCTGGTTTCCAGGACATACTGAGCATTGTCAGCAAACAACGCAAGGCCTCGTGATGTATTCAAAGCATAGCGCAGATCAATCGGCTTCAGCGAACCGCAGCTGATGTCAATAGCGTCACTATCCACAACGGTCGTGACGGTACTCAAGAAGAAGTTGAAGTAGTCACCAACCTGAGAACAAATGACATTCTCACCAGACAGAAAGACCAGTCGGTTCTTGAAGAAGCTGATGCCAGAGATCTTTTTATCTACAAAGGTCGGATATGGGTTGGATTCAAGATCACCAACAATCCTAGCCTTGTAGTATTGCTTACCAAGCGTATCAGCGTAGATCGTGTCAGAGGTGATTGCTGTGACAGTAAAGGTGTCACCGTATTCATTGGTGACCACATCATTGACCGTATAGTTTCTACCACCACGACTGACCTCAACAGCAGTCACATGGCCGTCAATGTCGGTACTAACCACCCTCAGACGCAGCTGTGTGCCTGTACCACCTGTCACCCAAAAGCTAACACCAGCAGCATAGATGCCGTTGGTGCCACTGGTAACACTGGCAGTAGACACAATTCCATTGACAGTAGTGGACTCCACCTGGGCATCAGCACCAGCTTGATCCAACTGACGGTAGGTGAATGTACCATCTGCCTCACGAATCAAAGCATGGGGCAGAGTGGCGATGTCATAGGTGTAACGGATGGCAGGAGCTACCGTCTCTTCCCAGACACCTGTACCACTGTCAGAACCATCGTCTACTTGGAAGATGACCCAGTAGTCGTCACCACCCTCAGGGGCCAATACTCGGATGGTAGCGTTCTTAATGAACTGTCTGGGCAACTCAGCAGGACTGCTAACCACACCATAGTAACCGTCAATGGCATTGCCAGTAGTACCACCGCGTGCTTTGAGGCTGAACTCTGCTTCATCATTCTTCTCAATGTAGACATAATTGCCCACAGCAGTAGCTGTCCAGGTGCCTCCAGCATTGATGGTGGATACCAGTCCGTTCACGACATCTTCCACACTCAAGCGGAAAAACGGATCGTCCGTCGTCTGATAGGTATAGGTCGTTGCATTTAACGTTACCTTGTACTCGGTGTTGTAACCGACTGAGTTGATAGACAGGTAACCATACGGAATCCGAGATCCAGTAAGATCGGTGCTTTGAGTAACAGTCTTGGCCCTGTTCAGTACAATGACATAATCATTGATCTGGAACTGTTCCAGATCATCATCGTTTTTGTGGGTGGCATAGCTCGTTGCACTGCCTGCAACAGCATTCACTGTTTGAGAAATGCCGCTATCAGCATCCCATACCTTGACGGCACCCGCCCTGCTGATCTGAACGACGTACCGTTCCTCATCATCACGGATGATCTGAAACCATGCCCCGTCAGATGCTGCACCAGATAAAGTTTTGATCGCCTTCAACCCAGGACGCTTGGCAAGACCAAAGGTAGGGTCAGGATAGAAATCATCACACTCACGAAGCTGGGTAGGTAGCTTCAGTGAATCAGGTTGTTGCGATACGCCGCCAATCAACGACGTGATCTTCTGTGAAATAGCACTCATCGTTGGATAACACGGTACGGAGCATAGGGGACATAGCTCAGCTGACCGTTCTCATACCCAAAGATGTTCACACCAGATGTGTTGGTGTCATAGGTGATGCAGTTTGCACGCAAGATGCTCTCATCCTGGGCAGTGTATTGCACCATCTCAGTTGAACCAAGGTATCGTCCAGCAAACTGACGGGTAGCACGAGCAACAATATAGTCCTGAAATACCTGTGGAAGGTCTTCAAAGTCGAATTTCCAAACGACATCACAGGGCACTCTGGTGCCAACACCAAAGTTAAATGTATGGTTTATTTTATCGTAAAGCTTACCGTCTCGGATTACTGTCTGATACCTTTGATAGTTCTCAGTCTTGTTGTCTGACAGACTCAGAATGTTGGACGGAACATTGATGACACCAGTGTTGTCCGCAAGGAAAGGGTAACCTACTTCAGTATTGAAGTGCCAACCTTCACCTTGAATCTCGGTGGTGACAGAATCCAGAAGAATCAGAGCACTAGCAACTTCAGGGTTTGCTGTGTCGAGCGTTACGATAGGGGATTGGCCTATCCCCGTGAGCATCTTATTGATAGCTTGAAGCTGTGTAGTTGCCATGGGAATCGGCTAGGTATGAAAAAAAGGGGCCCCCGAAGGAGCCCCAGAAAGTCATCAGGCGAGGTTGCGGAAGGCACCAGCCACGGACACGCGGACAGGGCCAGCACCCATAGCCAGACGACCCACGATCACGTCACCTTGGTAGATCACCTTGGTGTCGGCGCCGGTGGTCTGCACGCTGGGGCCGATGGCCTCAACCACACCAGCAGCTTCGCGGTGGAAGATCAGGCCGCAGCTGTTGGTGAAGTCAGCAGCATCACCGTAGTCGTTCAGTTCGTTGGCGGTGTCGGTGTTCTCGATGGCAGCGCCAGTAGCCGAACCGTACTTGCCCAGGAAGGGCACGTTGTTGGACTTCAGGATCTTGATGCCAGCGATCTCATAGAGACCTTCGCCGCTGTTCATCGAGCCTTGGGTGTTGCCATACTCACGGTTGAGCAGGTTGGTATCCACGCTGCTCAGCAGGGTGTAATACTGACGGGGGCTCAGAGCAGCATAGCGACCATCCTTAGGAGCAGCCACTTCGTCCAGACGGGCAGCAGCTTCAAAGAAGCCATCCACCAGGGCCTGAGCGTTGTACTCGTTACCCACACCTAGGTTGATCTGGAAGCCACCAGGCTCGCCGGTCACAGGGGAAGAGGCAGAGGAAGCCAGGTCCAGCACACGAGCGATACGACGGTCGTAGTGCTCAGCCAGGGCTTGACCGATCTGACGGCTGATAGGACCACGGAGGTCATACTGAGCCAGCACTTCATCCAGGTTGTCCAGGAAGGCCGAGCTGACCAGCAGCTTGTCCATGGTGATGGTGGTCTCAGCCACGTTCGGCTCGCCACCGCCCAGGATCGGTGTCCCTGGAGTATGAAAACCACTGGTCATCTTGCCAGTGTGAATGAACTGAGCCTGCTTACCGCCCTTCAGCGAGCGGTTCATGACTTTATCTTTGAAGATAGTCGCGTTACGGAAGGCCTCATAGACCTCACCCGTAAAGAGCTTCAAATAAAGAGCGCGTTCGTCCCCGGCGCCATTGATCTGGCCGAGGTTAGTGAGAGTTGCGTTTGCCAATTTTCTAGGTTAGAAAGAATTACATGATGCCATCGTACCAATCCAGGGCATTGAGAGCCTTATAGGCACGACGTTCACCGAAGTAAGGTAGGAACATCTCAAGGATGCGTACCACTTCGGATTTTTTAGCGCACGACCATGTGTAATAAACCTTTCGTGCATGTCCGTCCTTTTTCGGCCTCCTGGTTTCCGTTAGGATGTTTGCAGGAGAACCAAGCGTTTGATTGAATCTCTGTACGACATCTAAATCAGTCATACCGAACTTCAATACAGGACGATTGTTGCTGGTTGCCACATGAGTGATGCAGCCTTCGCCTTCAAAAAGTCCCGCTGCCCAGGCGATGGCAGCTTCGTTCGCAGCTAGCATTGCGTATTTAGTTTGGGGTTTGTCCGTTGTAGGGTGTCCTCCGCAGAGGGCCTACTCCAGTCGACTGGGTTTTTAACGTGGTCCCTCCACAAAGAAAAGCGGGTCCGACTCTGAGGTGCCCGCTTAACAGTTATTAAAGCAAATCGCCAGAGTTGGCAAGTCGCTCTTGGATTTCAAGACGATAGGCAGGGTCAGTGCGATAGCGAGCATCGCCAATCGCTCGTGCCAATTCGGCTTGTGATTTGAACCCTTTCGGTCCTTGATTCTTGACGGCCTTACCAGAGACCGGCGTACCTTCAAAGCCACCCTCATACTTGGCCCGGAGGCTCAGTGCTTGGACGGCCAGGCTGACGGCTTCTGGGCTGCCAGTGCTGACTACATGATCGTAGGCAGCAATCTCCTGAGGAGACAGGTTCTCAGATGCCCACTCCAGTGTTTGTTTGTAGGCAGCAGATCCACCACCATAGTCCTTGATGATCTGATCTGCTACGTCATTTGGAATTGCTTCCGGTTGAGCAGCATTACGTTGAAGCTCAACATAGGCATCAACCAGCTCTTCACTGGATAGGTTCTTCAGGGTCTTGAGGGTACCCTCAGACAGGCCTTCCTCAGAGTAGAACTCCTCTGAGGCTTTACTCAGGAGATCTGCAACACTAGGTTCCTCTCCGCCTTCGTCAGTTTCTTCAGGGGCAGATTCAGCCTCTTCAGTGGTAGACTCAGGGGAAGACTCTTCAGTGTCTTCTTCGTCGGTTCGTTGACCAAGTTTCTTCTCAAGTTCTTTGTAGGCCTTTTCAAGATCTTCAGCAGACTTGAACTTACCTGCAAAGCGTAGTTCGGATTCCTCAGCCTTCCGTGCCCTTTCGTAGGTATCACGCTGGGCCTCTTCTTGCTCGGCGATTAGCTTCTCGCCAACCTCCAGAGCTTTAGCTTGGGCTGCCTCTTGGGCAGATGTGTCGAGACCGTCAGTCCCGTCAAAGATCACTTCAGGCATAGGTGTCAGTGGTAAACAGCGCGAACACAACCGAAGGTAGGTACGTCTACCTTATCCTGGGCGCCAATCTTAGGACGGGCCTGGGACGGGGTAACCTTAGGCTTACCAACGGGTTTCTTAGGTTGAAGCTCAGTAACCTTGGCTACGGCTTCTTCTTTGATTTCTTCAGACATTAGGTTGTTGTTGAGGTGGTTGAGCGGGCATCTGTCCACCGCCCATCAGCATCTCCATGGCATTAGGATTCTTCTCAGGATCCATCATGGGGCTGCTTGCAAACTGACCAGCCTGACTAACAAGCTCTTGGGTGAGTTGTTGCTGCTGGGCAGCCTGGGCTTCGGCTTGCTGTTGCTGCTGATCCTTGACGAGGTTCAGAGCATCAATGCCCTCGGATGCTGCCAGACGCTTGATGAACTCCTCCATGTTGAGGTACTTCATCGCCTCACCACCAAGCATTTGCATGGCGGTTTGAGTAAAGCGCAGGAGTGCTTCACGATCCTGGCCGCGACCGACACCTTCGATGCCAGCGACAACGGTCGGATACACCACACCTTTGGGCAGCTTCGGAATCTGCTTGGCACGCTCCAGAGTGTAGAGCTTACGCTTCAGATACGGTTGAACCAGTTCAGCTGTGAGTACACTGTAGATACCACCAAGCTGTTCATTCAGTTCCTGCTGGGTAGCACGGATCTCTTCAGCAGTGGTACGTTCAGATTGACGAACAGACAGAACCAGGAATGCCTCAGACAGACGCTGGGTCAGCTGGGTGATCATTTGGTAGGCAGTGCTAAAGTCAGCACGCTTGTCTACCTGCACCACAGCCACGTCTTCGGCACGGCCCTGAATCATGGCACCATTACGGGCCTTCGCCAGGTCCACAGGCTTAACGGTAGCCGACGGTGACACCAGGAACACGACCTTGGCAGCAGCAGCACTGCCCTCCACCATGGCTTGCATCAGCCCCTCAAGGGACTTCAGATCGCCCAGGTACTCCTCGATGCGACCACGGCCGTAATCCTCGCCATCCACCACGTTGAAACGCAGCGGCAGCCAGGGGCTGTTGTCCATTGAAGCAGTACCTTCGGTGTTGGGAACCAGCTTACCATCAGCTTCCTGACGCCAGATCCACTTACCGTCGATGAGTTTAGCGTGAGTGTAGACAGCAACCTCATCCTCACCAACGGTCACGTCAGTAGAAGGAGAGGGGCCATTCTCGCCGGTATGGTTACCAGCGTCCCTAGGAATCTCACGGAACTCCTTAGGAAGGAATTGACGGTTGATGGCTTCGACACAGACAATCTCTGTGGCATTACCTTCACCGTCACGGACCACAACATAGCGATCCAATGGGTAGACCTTGATGCCTTTCTTACCAAGGTACATCAGCACGTTGCCAGTACAGACAAGATGCTTCAGGCCTTGGAGGATAGCAACACGATCCAAGGACTCCGAGATGGACTGGGTGATGATCCGTTCGGTACGGCTCAGACTCAGATCAATCTCAGACTTGATCTTAGCATTCAGCTCAGGGTTGGCGACAAACTCACCATCATTGATCTGAAGCTTAAAGAAGTTTGTGTTGACAGGAAAGAGAGATAGCAGCAGCTTGGATGCCATGACGTTCACGCCTTTGGCACCCATCGTTTGCCATGGGGTGATCAGGCGTTGACCATTGGCCGTTCCTGATCGGGGAAGAAGGTGCGGAATGCTCAGCTCAGCACAGGTCCAGGCAGTATCCAGAAAGATCATTCGATCTGCTGAAAGCTGTGCGTACCGCTCCGCAGCAGTTCGTTTCATAATCCTTGGGGTCGTCTAATCAACAGCTGGGATGGGCCACGAGCAGCAAGCCGCTTCGCACCCTTCTGTACCGCAGTCTTACGAATGATTCCAGCATAAGGCTTACCACTTGGCCCCTGATTGAACACAGGAACTGGTGGCGGTGGGGGTAGCTTCGGAGGTGGCGGAGGCGGCGGAGGCGGCTTAGGAGCCTTGGGTCTTGGAGCAGAACACATTAGCGAGACCTCCTAATTCTGAGACCGCTTCTACCTTGATTAGGATCTTGAAGCTGAGGGATTTTAGGTTTTGAGGCGTCAATTACACTAGAGATGGTGCCGACACCAGTAGCATTTTGAAAGGCAGGGCCTCCTGGCGCACCTGATGGATTGGCTCTCAGGAATGCAGCACGAGCCTCATCGCTGACACCAATCTGTTCTTGCTGTTTGATTGCACCAAATGCCCTGTCGCCTCCAACCTTTATTAGGTCTCTGGTTTCCCAACGAGCACCGTTGCCCCCATAGTAAACACGGACTTGGAAGTTACGCGGATCATCAATCCGACTACCATTCTGATACCAAACATCACGGGTAGCGTTGGGGTCGCCAAACCCATTATTCATGTACCAGTTACGTTCAAAATCTGAGTATGCCGACATTAGTTATCTGGTCGTAGAGATTTGAGATACCTCACGACCGAGATGGCACCTGCCCTGAAAGCGATCTCGGTCATTGGTAGTGTGTGATCTGGGCAGACATCAGGATACCTTTCATCAAGGTCACCAATGATAGTTTCCAGTGTTTGATAATGACCAGTCGAGAAGACTTCAGTCAAGGACAGGGTGTCATCCATACTGTGGAAGGTCGGTGTTTGCGGCTTCAAAGAAGGCAGGCATCCGGGCACGAGTGGTGTCACTCAGTCCAGGAGCTTTGCCTCGTTCATAAAGGGAATCGGATTGTGCCAGCCAGAAGTCTTTGCTGAGATATTTGTTCTCGCCTTCCTTCTCCAAGCCGTCCATCACCCACGCGACAGTTGCTCTGCGAAGACGATTGAGGCTTGATGTGGACTTGAGACCCAGCTCGGCACAGACCATACTGTGCGATGCAACGTGGGTTTGCTCGTCGCGGCTGATGTCGGCAGCTGTGGTTCTGATTCCGATGTCGCCGTTGAATCGGAAGAAGGGAAGGATGACAAAGAAGACACTCCGTTCAAGAATTGCGGCCTTGAGGATGGGATGCTCAGGGGCATCCAACCAGGCTTTGAGAATGTGTTTAGCCTCGCTTTCATGCTTGGCATCAACACCATGAGCATCCACAACAAAGTTAAGTGCTTGGTCGTGGCGCTCTTCATCCAGCTGGTTGCTCATGAGAGCCTCACGCAGGCCTGGGGTATTAGCGAGTGGACGGTCCAGTGCTTGCTGTAGAAACTCACGGACAGGCAGCTCCAGGTGCCGGAGGCCAAGGGCCCGTCGGATCGAATCCTCAGAGCCCTCAACCAGCTTACCGGCCTGGACAGCCACCGGGGTCCACTTACGCTTGCGAGCAATTACTTGGTCATAGGGGCTGTCGAATTTAGTCATTCTGCGCAGGAAGTACAGTTACCATCAAGTGAACAGACGGCTGCCTCTTCTTCAGCAAGAGGTTCGTCGAATTGGAACAGGTCGCGGTAATTCTCATCCAGTGCAGCAAGGGCATCATCCTTGGACTGGGTGTCAGGCATCACCTGAAGAGAATAGTAGAGAGATGTCTGGGATGAAGCCATCCACTCTTTCAGGAACTCAAGGTCGTAGGTGACAACATCAGACCAGCTGTTGAAGCTGTACCCGTGGAACAGGCCTGTCCGTTTGAACAGACTAACGATGCCGTCAGCAACCCGCTTGTAGTCTTCCCAGCCAACTTCCGACGCAATCTCAACATTGGGCGGATACTGATATGACTGCACTCCGAAGGTGCCACTGTCCCGATCCACTTCACGGCTGATGGGTGGGGCAATCTCGGGGCAGGTGGTGTAACCCCGCACATCAATATGAGCATAGGAGCAAGAGGCAGTTGGAGCGATACAAAACGCTCGATCCATTTGATTGAATCGTGCAATTTGTGCGGCGCCCTGAATGGCTTGGTTAAGCTCAACAACCAACGCATAAGCAGAGGTAGCCAAACGTTCACCATTCATAAAGGCAGTTAATGCCTCACCGAATGCCTTGTAGCTGACGTTGTAGTTAGCCAAGAAGTTAGCTAGGCCAAGCACTCCAAGGCCAACCTGACGGTCAACAGAAGGATCCAGATACTCGCCAGTCTCACCAACACCAGTGCGACCATGAAGCTCGATCAGTTGGGACATACCCTTAGTGAAGGCAGGCACTAGATCACCGATGGAGCAGGCCCCCAGGTTGACGTGCTGGAGCAGGCAGGTGCCACGGCTGCGGAGGTAAACCTCCAGGCAAACATTGCCATAGATACGCTTACCACGCTGGTCGTAGCGTATCTTGTTCAGCCAAATGTCACCCTTCTTGATTCCTTCCAGGGTTGCTTCAATCAGCTCAGGAGAGGCAGAGGTGAGAAAGTCTTCATCAACATCCAGACAACGCTTTACCCAGGGAAGTTCTGAGCGCTTTGCATTGATGAACTCCAGTGCATCAGGATGCGTGTAGTCAAGGTGAATTACTACCGCTCCGTTTTTGTAGACACCGCCTCGACGGAGGGTTTCGTTAAGGGCGGAGTAGATTCGGGCAAACGATACCGGCCCGCTCGCAGTAAGGCCTCTACCATTCTCGTCACCACGAGGGCGGAGCTTAGAGAGATGTACAGCGCAGCCAGCCCCATTACGGAGGGCATGAGAAACAAAGCGCCAGCTAGCCTCAATACCGTTTGGACCTTCCATACTGTCTTCAACAACGAAGACCGTGCAGCTGACCGGAAGCCTCGATTGTGAGTCATCAATCCAGCTTTGAACACGCCCAGTACGGGCGATAAGAGAAGGGGTCATTGTGTGGTAAATGTTAAGCGGTAATAGGAAGTGGAATCAAACGAGATCCGAAAGATCAGGTGGTTGGTAGTGTGGTCCCTTCATGATTTTACCATCAGCTCGTCGCACCGGCTTGCCATCGACCAGCTTACTCATGTTGGAATCAAAGACGCGGCGCATCGCCTCATCCAAGTCCCACCCACGAGCAGCTGCATACTGGTAGCAGACGAACACTAGGTCAGCCAGTTCCTTGAGCTTGTTCTCATTGGTGTTGCCTAACGCCAGGAACTCACGGAACTCCTCACGGATGAGGTCTTCCTGCAGCTTAAGGACTTGGATGGTGTTGACACCCATAGGCTGTCCCATGCAGTCACGGAACATCTGGGCTTGTTCAAGAAGGGTTTGGTTCACCACAGAAGAAACAGCAGAAGCGGAAACAACAGGATGGAGAGCTCCATCAGACATTACGAGATTGAGAAACCAGCTTGATCTTCTTCTCGATGTAGGCCTTGGCCTTCAGCAGATCGTCGATTTCCTCCTCATTGCTTTTGTGTCCGGCGCGAGCAATGTACTTGACCACGTTGCCGGCAAAGTAATCCAGCTTCCAATCAGCAATGGCATCCCACACTTCGATGTTGCCACGCTTGTAGTGGCTCGGATTATATTTACTCATGGGGGTGGTCGTTGTCGAAGAACTCTCGGAAGGCGGGGTTGTTTCGGATGCGCCAGAGGTCCACTGCTCGCAGTAGTCGACCCAGGGGGTCATTCCTGAAGGAACGTCGTTGGATGGCGAGCGGTACATAAAGCTTGAGTTTGGTGATGGTGGAACGGGCCCACAGCCAATACGACTGTAGCATGAGATCGACCGCCTGGGGCAGCAAGGGCTCCAGAATGATCAAGAGTAGCGTGATGCACGTTACCCAAAGGCAGATGTAGAGGGGTTCCATAGGATCGGTTCCTGAGTGGTGGAGTTGTACTCACCAGGCCTCAGGATACGAGCCAACCGTGCGTTACGGATAGCATCCTCCTCTGTGAGACCGGCTTTTTCGTAGGCAGCCAGGACAGCAGGCCAGTAGTTGCCGTCCTTCACCTTATCTAAGATCTTCTTGGCACCAACTGCACCAACACCTGGGACACCTTTGTAACCGTCCACCGGATCGCCGGTCAGACACTGCTGCCAGAAGAAGAGATCGGCTTCTGCTGGGGACACATAGAACTCCTCCTCACCGTTGTAGTGGAGACAGGAGATCTGCTTCATGTCCTTATCGGGACTGACCAACACAAACTCCTCACAGGAGAGGTGGCAGTCCATACCAAGGGCATCGTCAGCCTCTACGTTCTTGACCCTGATGGTGCGGTAGTTATCTGCACACCACTCCAGGAGCTTTTTGTAGCCAACAGGCTTACGTTTGGTACGCTTGCCCTTGTATTCGGCATCAATTTTTTTCCGGTAATTTACTGAGTCCGAGAAGTAGAGGGTAACGTTGTCTGTGTCGAACCGTGCCTTGAGGGCGTCGATCTCCGACTTGAACTGCTTGATGACCTGTTTGAAGTTACTGGCTATGGTCACCAAATCGTCGCCCCACTCTAGTTCTTCTTCGTTGGCTTGGCAGGTGCGATACGCATAAAAGTCAGCGTCGCATCGAATCTCAAGCTCGTTGAAGACTGGTTTGTTTTCGGCATGGTGTTGTAGGTAGCGGACAGCTTTCATCGGGCCTTCTAGGTTGTCGCCTAGTTTGCCGATTCCGGCATTGCACTTCTGGCAGATCCATCCGCGCATCGTCTCAGTTTCATGGCAATGATCAAAGCATACGCCAGTTGCAGAGCGGTCGAAAGTCATTGGGACACCGCAGCAATCGCACGGAGAGCCCTCTGGTGGTCTGTGCTTTTTCAGGATATCATTTCGGTACAATTTCCCGAATGCACTCTTAAAGGCCTTTTGTTTTGACATGGCTTACTGTACGTTGCAGGTGGCACAAGTAGACATGTGCCTGTCTAAACCGTTTCTTCGCGTGTTGTCTCTGTGGAAGCTGTCAAGCCTCTTCTCAAGACCGCAGCGGTTGCAGACCTTAGTGGCAGTCGGCCCAGTTGTTTCCATGTTTCGCCTCCGCAGCGAGTGGTACGTTCAATTTGAAGTCTAGCCCCACCATGGCCATGCTGCCAACCAGGGTCGTCTCCACCTTTTCTACCAGCTCAGGACGGACAGCAATCTGCTGCTCGTCGTGACAATAGACTAGGGGCTGAACGTCGTGAGGGACAGTTAGACCCATCTCATCGAAGAATTGCCACGTCTTGACCACCCAAGCCTTGCAGCAGATCGCTCCAGCTGACTGGAGGAGATAATTTAGCGCAGCATGTTTCTTGCCTTGGAGACGTATTGGTCTACCATCGAGGCCCTTGAGTACATCCGTCTCTGCCTTTTTAGCGACTGCTTCAAGGAGTTGGTCAAGACCAGGAATTGCAGCCACGAACTTAGCCCGGATCTCCTTACCCAGTTTCGTAGCTTTTGCATCCGAGAGGGTCTTGTCAACGGAAAGCCCAATCTTCTTGTCTCCTGCGCCATAGAGGAACGCATAGGTGATAGTCTTAACAGCCTTCCGGGTGACACCAACACGGTCAGCGTTCTGCTGATGGATGTCACCGTTGACCACAACATCTGCAAATGCACCTCCATCGTAGTAGGCAAGGTAGTGCCCCAGCATCCGCAATTCCAAGCCCGATGCGTCTGCACCTACTTGGATCATGCCAGCCCCTGGGCCAAAGAGAGCACGACACCGTGGGTCTGAGCTTACCTGGGCCAGGTTAGGACGGAAGTGAGCATTGCGACCCGTGTTGGTGGCGAGCATACAGGCGTGGTGTATGCGGCCCTGTGGGGTCACCTGCTTGAGCCAGGCATTCGCACCCTCGGACAGCTGACCAAGGCCCTTTTGAAGCTCCAGGAGGCGGGCAAACGTCCGACTCTCCTCGGTGTCCATCGCCAGCAGCACAGCTTCGTCAATCTTGGGTCTGCCACTGTCGGTGAACTCTTCAGGCTTCCACCCGCGCCAGGTTTTGAATGCCCAGGCGATGTGGTCGCGGCTTGTGGGGTTGAACTCCTTGAGTTTGGTCAAGGCAGCCCCTTCAACGTAACCCTTGGTCTTGTTGCCCCGCTTTGGGACCATTTCACCCCCGTCAACATACGGGAAGGTGGCCCGCATGGTGTTCGCTAGCTTTTCGGATTCGCTTCGCAGCTCGCCTTCAAGCCGCTCAGCAGCAGCAACATCGAAAGGCCAGCCATGCTGCTCTTGGATAGCCATGATCCGGGCACAGGCGTGCTCCAGCTCGATGGGGCGAGGATACTTGGCACGAAGATCATTGAACTTGTTGAATAGGGTGGCAGAAACGTGGACATCCTGCTCGCAATAGTCCTCCATCTCCTGTGACCACTCCTTCCAGTCGGTAGCCTTACCGAAGTCGGACTTGTAGTCACATACTCGATAACCCCATGCCTCCAGGCTGTGGCGGCCATAGAGGTTGCCAGGCATGGCCGTAGGCTTCTTGCGGAAGTCACGGCTCAGAATGTCAGGGAAGAACAGACGGCTCAGGATGAGGCTGTCAACGATCTCGGCCTTAGATTCAAAGAACCCATAGATATCCTTGAGCACCGGAATGTCGAAGCCGACGATGTTGTGACCAGCAAGGAGTGATGCTTCGTTCAGGAGGTTCACCCCTTCGGTGATCGGTCGACCGCGGCCGGTGTCGTTGAACCTGAACACCTCATCAGTGTCTAGATCCTTGATGACCAGGCAGTGAATGCGGTCAAGCCCCTGGCGGGGTAGGCCGTTGGTCTCGATGTCAAACGCGAATCTCATTCGGTTCTCCTTTTTCGTGGTCTTCAAGTCCATCGGTATCAACGTCCCAGCCGGTGACGACGAACTCAAGCTCAAACCGCTCGTAGCCGTCCTCCAGGAAGTAGGTAGCTTTGAAGCCTCCAGATCCTGAACTACCGAACTCGACGCTGTTGCAGAGGTGCCGGTAGCACGCCTGCTGCATCTGGAATCGGGTGGGACGGTGGAGGCCAGACATGTTGGGGACCATCCATTTCCAGTCAAGCAGGTCCATGACCTTCTCAACTTTTTCCCAATCAAAGTAGCGGATCGTCTGTTGGATGAGACGTTCCTGGTTAGAAGTAATCGGTGGTGCTGCCATCAGTGGAATTGAACTCAGCGGTGAGATCCTCCATCATCCTACCAGTTTCGGTGTTGAAGTGGACAGTGCCAGCAGGGCCGGTCTGACCATTGAACCGATTCTTGAGAACACGGAGGTTGGAGAAGTCCTGCCCAGAGGAGAGGTTCCGTTCCAATGCTATCACCAGATCAGAGAGCTGGACAATGGAGTGGGAACCACGAAGCTGACCAAGGCTGACCTGGCCTCCATCTTCATGCCCCTTGTCGCCCTGTGGGCGGCGTAGGTGGCTAATCAGGATCATGCCGATGCCAGTCTCCTCCACGAAGGAACGGAGCTTGGTCATAGTCACGTCGATGGTCTTGCGCTCGTCCCCGGTGTCCAGGCCGGACATCAGGATGCTCAGGTGATCTAGGATGACCCATTTCACACCATGAGCCATGGTCAGAAATCGTATGTCATTCAGGATTTCGGCGGGGTCGATTGACCCGAATCCTTCCCGAAGAAACACGCGACCACTGCCCACAGAGCTATCAAAAGCACTCCTAAGGATGGCAGGGTCATGCTGGTTGTTCAGGTGAAGTGGTAGGTTTGCCTTGACGGACATAAGGCGCAGAGCAGTCCGTTTGATGGACTCCTCAAGGGCAATGTAGCCGATGGCATGGCCTTGGTCAACCAATGCCTGGGCAGTCTCACCACAGAAGGTGCTCTTACCCACACCAGAGCCAGCCGTGACAGTGACCAGCTCACCCAGCCTCAGGCCCCCGGTGACGCGGTTCAGTTCGGTGAACGGCCACTCGGCATCCTTGCCGTGTAGGGGACTGATGGTCAGGTCGAACAGGTCACGCCCGTCGATGATGGTCCGTGGCTGATAGTGGCTCTTGTTCCAGATGGCCTGGCGGATCGCTTCTGGATCCTTAGCCATGATCGCATCGTTGGCGTCCTTGTATCCACCCGACATGCGGGCGATGAACACCTTCTCATGCGGGAACAGCGAGCAGCACTCTTCGGCTGCGGCTACACCTGCCTCGTCGTTGTCGAACAGCAAGATGACCTCATCGAACCCCAGCAGCCATTGGAGCTGCCGCTGAAGCGCCTTCTTGGCGGCCTGCGCCCCGTTAGGGACGCTGACCACCGGCCAGTTGCTGCGGGCCTGCCAGACAGACAGGGCATCCATCTCACCCTCGGTGATGACGATTGCCTTGCCGCTGCCAAACAGGTGTTGCCCGAACAGCTGATTGTCTTCATTCTTGCCGACCCAGGTGAAGTCCTTGTCAGCACTGCGTTGCTTGTATGCAATCAGTCTGCCGTTGCTGTCATAGTACGGGAACTGAAGACAGCGGGTCTCACCATTGAAGCGAACGTTGAACTTCTTACATGTATCCTCCAGGATACCCCTAGACTTGAGTGGAATGAAGTCACCGATGTAGTTCACGTTGGTGCGGAAGTGCGGCTTGTGATTGATTTCGCCATCGCCGGGGGACCAGTGTTGGCAGCTGAAGCAGTAGGAGTGCCCATCAGAATAGAGCGACTTTGCATCAGAACTGCCACACTGTTCACAGGATTCATGACGTACGAACTCAGCGTCTTGGGTCATGTGGGTGAGGGTGGGTCATCAAACCATTCAATCGGGATTCGCGCAGCATTACACCATGCAAATCCGTTCTTCTCAGCCCAATCTGCATAGGTAGTTTTGCTTGTCTTGCTCAGGGTGTTGTTTGGTGCTTGGAAGACAAGCCGGATGTCAGCATCAGGGTTAGCCTTTCGGACGGCTAACAGCTTACGTCGATCATCCGGCCTGAAATATCCTTTCACTTCAAGCAGCACACCATTGGCGAGCTTGAAGTCAGGAACATAATTGGCCTCGATGATGTAGCTGAGCTTGTAGGGCTCATACTCATACTCAAGGCCATTTACTTCCATCCACTTCGCTACACGACCCTCAAGACGTGATCGGTAGCAGTCAGGCATCAGAAGGGAAGGTCATCATCATCAGAGATGGTGCTAACCTCAGCATCCTCAGACGGCTGGAAGTTAGGTGCTCCAGCCTTGAAGCCATCAGCAGTGCCGAACAGTGCAGCCACGTCCTCAGCAGCCAGCTCGCCGCTATCAGTGCCGTTGCCTGACACCAGAGACAGGATCTGGGCGCCTCGGACCTTGACGCTGAGTCCTACTTTGTTGCCGTAGACGTAGGGCTTCAGGTCGATGATCAGCTTGACGGTGCTGCCAGCACGCACGTCGGTGTCCACAGGCACAGGCACACCATCGGTGTCGACCCAGGGGAACATGGCGTGGCTCGTGTCAGGGCCACCGTAGCTGATCTTCATGGAGCCAGCCTCGTCCCACTTGGGTAGCTCTTGGGTGTGGCGTTTGCCTGCCATCTTGGCAGCGCCCCACTCCAGTCCCTTCTGATACACAGCGTCGAACTTGGTAAGGGCGTCCTCAGGGATGCTGAAGCCAATGGTGCAGTTCTTGAACTTGCCGCCTGGCTTCAGAGCGTTGATGTAGCCCTCAAGCTGGGTGGTGATGATGAAGCGGTCAGCCATAGGTTTGGTGGTGGTGGTGAACAGGTGGTGGATCAGCCCAGGAAGGCTTCCATATCGAAGTCTAGCAGATCGCAGACGGTGCAGAACACGTCAGCACTGCGCGCATCAGCTTCGTACTCATCGCCGCTTTGGAACAGCTCAGCGAGATACACAGCCTCCGACAGCTCTTCGGCAATGAACAGTTCAAGCGGGCATTCAGCATCGACACCCTCGTACTGGTCAAGCAGGTACTCAACCAGGAGAACAGGGCTGTCGAGCTTTTCGGCGATTTCGTGGACGGTGAGAGCCATTGGATCAGCAAAAGAAGTAAAGGGAATCCTGAACGTCGTTGATGTCCAGGGTGTTGACCATGATCGAGTCGCCAAAGGGTACGCCGATCTGTTCAGCCCAGTCACGCAGCACAGGCTTCTCATAGATCTCCACGAACTTGTCGCGGATCTGTTTTGAGATGGTAGCCATGTCGCATGAGCGACCCAGCACACAGTCGTGGATGACGGTGAAGGGCCTTGTCCATTCAGCAAAAGCCAGGTGTAGCAGTGACGCATCCAGGGAATGCACAAGGTTAGGTGCAGACCCCTTCTTGGCTTGGTTAGGACTGGGCTTTAGTTTGGTGTCGTCCTGAGCGATGCAGGACTGGATGCGACTACCGAGGAGGCGGGTTTCCACCTTGACCACCTCAGCCTGTCGATCATCCTGACACACAGGGAATCCAGAAGGTGTTGTCCACTCAAGGAACGTCCGCCCATCCTTCAGGGCCTCAACGGCTGACTGCTGGATGAACTTCATTGCCTTGATCGGACCAGGGATGACAGCAGGAATAGCTTCCTTGAAGACAGCCTTGGTCACCTTGCTCAGCTCAACAGGAGACCCATCAGGGAACTCCTTAGGCAACTCCTCGCGGATGTAGCCACGAGCTGAGTCTTGAGTCACCCCGTAGGGTGTTGTCATCACCGTCCGCTTGGTTACCTTACGGTTCATCAGCGGATGGTATTTGTCAGGAAGAAACTCCTTGGCCTTGTTGGCGACAATGGCGTAGGCATCGGTGGGCTTGGTGGTGGGGACCACGTTGACCATCTCAGCAGCGCCCCTGTCGTAGGTCAGGGCAGACAGGTGTTGAAGACCAGAGCAGGTGGCATCAATGCCAATAGGAAGACCAGAAGTGGTCTTGGTTTTGGTGATGACACATTCCCAGTATTCCCGACAAGCAGCCAAGAAACACCAGGGCTCTTCAGCCTCTGCCCACAGACTCAGGTTAGACATGGGTTCGGTTGCCACTGCTGTAATCAGCTCGTGGTTTTTGTTGACCCATTCAAGCCTGTCATCCATGGTTGCCTTGTCGAGACCGTAGGTGGTAGCGACTTGGAATCCTAACCACCAACTATCGACATCACCTTCTTCATCAAAGTAGATTAGGCTCTTGTCGAAGTCAGTCCCCTGAGGGCTGAGACTGGTGACCAGTGGGTAGGTACGACCACGGAAGTCGAATGACCAAGGAATCCAGAAGGTATCCTCCGCATACTTGTTAGCTACCCATAGGGTTTCAGTAGTGCGGTAGTTGCGTTGTTCCAATGAGGCATTGTGATCTTCGATCTTAGTCCTCGCCTTACGATAGGTTTCTTTCTCTTCATCAGAGGCAGTCTCCCAGTCAGGCTTTGGCGGTGGTGGAGTAGGATCCTCCGCTCGGAACTTACCAACCGTCTTCCTCATCCTAGAACAGCTATTAGCTATTTCTAGTACGAAGGGGTTTATTCTATAGGCAACCTTCTGTAGGGTGTTCAGCATGGACAGGGCTGGTGTGCCGTCCAGGATTAGGGAGGGTGATGACCGCTTGGCCCGGATCATGCGGTCAGAGCGGCGCAGCTCAGCAGTGAGGTAGCCGCCCTTCTGGGTGTCAGACCAGTCGTTAGGCTCACACAGCATGGGCCACCGGCAGACAGCCAGTCGCTGGGCTTGATCGAGCAGCATCTCCTTGGCTGCCATGAACTCAGGGCTGAGCCTCACGCAGTTGACCGTCCTGGCCCCTCCGCCCTTGATTGACCCACTCATCCAGGGGAAGACCTCGATCCACTTCGTAGCGTTCGCTAGGCGGTCCAGGAGCCACGCTCCAACAAGGTGGTTGACCCTAGTGGGCCAATGGGTCGACTCATGGCCTACACGGCGCATAGCGGCCCGGTACTTGGCGACCTTGTAGCTGTACCCCTTGTGGGCGTGGATCCTGGTCTTGTTGAAGGCCTCAGGGCACAGCTCCGCAAACTCATCAAGCATCGTTTGATCCTTGACCAGTCGCCCGATGTGGGTCGTGACGCTGATGTAGGTGATCCGGCTGCGGTCACCCCGTAGGCCTGTGCCGTGGCACACAGCATCCAGGACGCCCTTGGCCGTGATTAAAGCCAGGATGCTGGGGTCTGCCTTTCGGACATACGCAACAGCACTGGCACGTTCAGCAGCCCACCCCGTGGTGATGCGGCTCATGTTGTTGCTGATCTCAGCAGTAATGGCCTCCAGGCTTTGCTTGATGAAGGCAGTGCCGTACACCGTAGAAGATGCGTATTCACGTTCCTCTGCTGCTTGTGTACGTTCAGCCAGTCGACGCTCAGCTTCCTTCTTTGCTTCAATCTCACGCTGGAATTGCCGAGCGATGAGGTCAGGAGTTGCCATCAGACAGTATAGTTTGGTTTGGGTTGTTTGTTGATGTGATCGTAGAACTCTTCACAGTAGCCAGGCTGTCGGGCAAGATACCCTGCTGCCTTCCACAATGTAGCATCCATCGGGCTGTACTGCGGTGGTGCTGGAATCTTCTTGTTCAGATCACTGACCAACTCAGCCAGGTTTCGTGGTCCAAGTCCATCACGTACCAGGCAGGCCAGTCCACCCCTTACATGAAGCTGAACCTCAATCTGCTCAGCTGTCCCCGACCATCTCGGGATGGCTTGAGCGGGTGTCGTTAAGGTCGGGACTGTTAATAGCCCGATCGAGGCTATCTTCAATGATGAGTTCACGGCTCCTCCGTTGAATGAGTAGGTTGGACGTTGTTTGAATCAATCCTTGAAGAAGTTGAATCTCTTCTTCTCCATTTTCAATGCCCATTTGGGCACGCAGTAGGTGTTCAGCAGATCCTTGTTCAACCTCCTCATCAAGGATGTCAGAGTGTGCAGTTACTGCTGCCCCTAGTTCTAACAGCCTGTCCATTGATTCATGGAGCAGGGTATAAACCAGGGCGTCGAAGTCAACAGGGTTAGGAGTTTTTACCATGCTTGCGTGCGAGGCGGTTGTATGAAGTGATGGAGATAGACAGGGCCAAACGATGCTTGTTGAGGTAGCTGTACTGTCGGACCCCGTGTCGTTTGGCAAGGTTGCGGAGTTGTCTCCAAGTAAGGAAGCCCTCCAGCCATTCAGCCAAAAGCTCAGGTTTGTCCAGAAGGTCGTTCATCAGTAGCTAACCAGTCGGCGGCT
>Ga0129333_10000194_pt1 | contig 43035 bp, 45 predicted proteins | sample CPB6_08_DNA_FD_94474 | JGI IMG/M metagenome (GOLD analysis project Ga0129333, IMG submission 94474) | Freshwater to marine salinity gradient microbial communities from Chesapeake Bay, USA - CPBay_Sum_0.6_0.8_DNA | ecosystem: Environmental > Aquatic > Marine > Coastal | place: USA: Chesapeake... | reverse complement strand
GGCACGCCAGCGGGCCGCCGAGGTCCTCTTCCGTTTCACGCAGCAGTCCGTCTACCGGCATCGCATCTTCAACGGCGACCCGCACCCCGGGAACTACCGCTTCCACGACGACGGCACGGTCACCTTCCTCGACTTCGGGATGGTGAAGCGGTGGAGCGACGACGAGGTCGCAGCGCTGTGGCCGGTCATCGACCCCCTCCTCGCCGCGGACCCCGAGGGGACGGTCCGCGAGATGGTCCGGGCGGGGTTCCTGCCCGCCGACCACGGCCTCGACCCGGCGGCGGTCTACGCATACGTGAGCGCCCCGTACATCCCCTTCCTCACCGAGGAGTTCGTCTACTCGCGCACCTTCGTCGCCGACACGCTCGGCTCGATCCTCGACGTGCGCGGGCCGTACCGCGACGTCGTCGAACGGCTGAACCTGCCGACGAGCTTCGTCGTCCTCGATCGTGTCGTGTGGGGGATCAGCGCGTTGCTCGGTCGTCTCGCCGCGCGCAACCGATGGCGGGCGATCCTCGAGGAGTACCGGCACGGCGCCCCGCCGGCCACCCCGTTGGGGGAACTCGAGGCCCGCTGGCGCGAGACTCGCGGGTCATGAGCGCCGGCGACCGACCCGCACCCCTCGACCGCCTCGAACCGGGCATGCCCGTCATCGTCGGCGGGGATCGCGTCACCCACGTCCCCGCCGAACTCGCTGCGGCGTTCCGCTCCGGTGACCGACTCGTCGTGGTGCCGACCGACGGTGCGCTCCTGCACATTCCCGCCGTCGACGCAGCGCTCGTCGAGGCGACCGTTGGGCGCGCCGTCGACGCGTTCGGCGTGCTGCGCACCATCGGCGACGATGCGATCACCGCCTTCTACGAGGCCTTCGCCGACCGGCTCGCCGACGACGACACGTTCGCGGCGATCGCCGCGGCGAACGAGCGCGACGTCGAGGACGCCAGGGCTCGGGGCCGGTCGACGACGCGGCTCGTGCTCTCCCCGAGGATGCGTGACGACATGGTCGCCGGGCTGCGCGGTTGGGCCACGGCGCCGTCGGGTCGTGACGCCGTCGTCGAACGGGTCGAGCACGATGGGTGGACCGTCGAGCAGCGGCGGGCGGGGCTCGGCGTGGTCGGGTTCGTCTTCGAGGGCCGTCCCAACGTGTTCGCCGACGCGGCCGGTGTGCTGCGCAGCGGGAACACGGTCGTGTTCCGGATCGGCAGCGATGCGCTCGGCACGGCGCGGGCGATCGTGACCGCTGCGCTGCGGCCGGCCCTGCATGCGGCCGGTCTGCCCGACGGCGCCGTCGAACTCGTCGACTCGCCGTCGCGGGCGGGGGGATGGGCGCTCTTCGGCGACGCGCGGCTCGCGCTCGCGGTCGCGCGGGGTTCGGGTGAGGCGGTCGCACAGCTCGGCGCCGTCGCCCGTCAGGCCGGGGTGCCGGTGTCGCTCCACGGCACGGGCGGCGCCTGGATCGTCGCCGGCGACGGGGTCGACGTCGACCGGTTCGGCGCCGCGGTGTACCACTCGCTCGACCGCAAGGTGTGCAACACGCTGAACGTGTGTTGCGTCCCGCGTCGCCACGCCGACCGGCTCGTCCCGGCGTTCCTCGATGCGCTCGACCGTGCGGCGGCGCGACGTGGCGCGGACGCGCGTCTCCACGTGGCGGCCGGGAGCGCGCACCTGGCGCTCGACCCGTGGTTCGCCCGGCGGGCGCAGGTCGTCCGGGCGGACGGCGTCCACGACGAACCGGCCGCCGACGTCCTCGACGTCGCAGCACTCGGCACCGAGTGGGAGTGGGAGGAGAGCCCCGAGGTCACCCTCGTGCTCGTCGACGCGGTCGACGAGGCGGTCGAGCTGTTCAACCGCTGCAGCCCACGGCTCGTCGTCTCCCTCGTCTCCGACGACGATGCCGAGCAGGAACGGTTCTGGTCGGCGGTCGACAGCCCGTTCGTCGGGAACGGGTTCACCCGCTGGGTCGACGGGCAGTACGCGCTGGGCCGCCCCGAACTCGGCCTGTCGAACTGGGAGAACGGTCGGCTGTTCGGCCGTGGCGGGGTCCTGTCGGGTGACTCCGTGTTCACGGTGCGCACACGGGTCCGCCAGACCGATCCCGACGTGCACCGCTGATCCCGCACCGCAGCACCCTCGGTAGCATCAGCCGGTGCCCACCGTGACCCTGCGCCTCTTCGCCGCCGCACGCGTCGCTGCGGGCACGGGCAGCGACCGTGTCGACGCGGCCGACGTCGCCGGTGTGCTCGCCGTGGCGGTCGACCGGTACGGGTCGGAGTTCGCCGGTGTGCTCGCGGGGAGTCGGGTCTGGCGCAACGGCGAACCGGTCGAGGTCCACGAGCCGGTCGCGGACGGTGACGAGATCGCCGTGCTCCCGCCTGTCTCCGGAGGTTGAGCCCGAACCGGACCGACCGTCCGCATGGGGGTTCGACCACACCCCGCCGGTAGCCTCGCAGGGCTTTCGTGGCGTCGGGAATCCGGCGCCGTCGTCCTCCGTTGGGAAACCCGTGGCCGGTCTCGCCGTCATCTCCATGCACACCTCGCCGCTCGCCCAGCCGGGCTCCGGCGACAGCGGTGGCATGAACGTGTACGTGCGCGAGCTCGCCGCCTCGGTCGCCCAGGCCGGCGTCCCCTGTGACGTCTACGTCCGTCGCTGGTCGGACGACCTGCCCGAGATCGTCGACGTCGAACCCGGGTTCCGGGTCGTCCACGTCCCCGCCGGACCGGTCCACCTCCCGAAGGAATCGCTCCCGGAGGTGGTCGACACCTTCGCGGCGCGCGTCGCCGACCACATCGCCACGACCGGGACCGCGGCCGCAGTGCACGCCAACTACTGGCTGTCGGCCGTCGCCGGGCACGCGATCAAGCACGCGCTCGACGTCCCGCTGCTCTGCACGTTCCACACGCTCGCCCGGGTGAAGGCGGAGACGGGCGACCCCGAACCGCAGCGCCGCATCGACGCCGAGACGGCGGTGATCCGCTGCAGCGACGCCATCCTCGCCAACTCCGCCGAGGAGGCCGCCCAGCTCGAACGCTTCTACGGCGCCGACCCGTCCCGCATCGAGATCGTGCCGCCCGGCGTCGACCATGCGTTCTTCGCACCCGGTGACCGCTGCGGGGCACGGCGTGCGCTCGCACTCGACTGCGACGGCCCCGTGCTCGTGTTCGTCGGCCGGATCCAACCGCTGAAGGGCCTCGACGTCGCGATCGAGGCGCTGGCCCGCAGTCGCCACCGGACGGCCCGCCTGGTGGTCGTGGGCGGTGCGAGCGGGGTCGAAGGCAACGCCCATGAGGCGGCGTGCCGGGCGCTCGTCGAGCGGCTCGGGCTCGGGGCACGGGTCGAGTTCCGTCCTCCGCAGCCGCACCATCTGCTCTCGAGCTACTACCGCGCCGCCGATCTGTGCGTGGTGCCCAGTCGTTCGGAGTCCTTCGGTCTCGTCGCCCTCGAGGCCGCAGCGTGCGGTACGCCGGTCGTCGCGTCGGCCGTCGGTGGTCTGCTCACCCTCGTCGAACACGAGCGCACCGGCATGTTGGTCGAGGGCCGGGACCCGGCGGCGTTCGCCGCGGCGATCGACCGGGTGCTCGACGACGCCCCGACGGCGGCCCGCCTCGCGGCCGGCGCCCGCGAGCTCGCCGGCCGCTACCGGTGGTCGACGTCCGCAGCGCGTCTGCGACGCATCCACGCCGACCTCGTCACCGGTTCCCGGGTCTCCTGCGCGGTGGGCTCGTGACCGAGGGCGCCCCGCCGTTCACCGACGACGAGCTCGACGCACTGTCGGCCCGGATCGACGCGTGGCTGGCGCACGAACTCGGGGCGAACCCCACGGTCGCCGCCGTCGACCGGGATCCGTCGCTGCGTCGCTGGTACGTCCGGGTGACGGGGGAGGAGAAGCCGGCCTTCGCCATCTGGTTCACGCTCGGCCAGCGGACCCTGCACTACGAGACCTACGTGATGCCGGCCCCGGAGGAGAACCACGCGGCGTTCTACGAGCACCTGCTCCGTCGCAACCGGAAGTTCTACGGCGCCTCCTTCCTGATCGGTGAGGAGGACGCCGTCTTCCTCGCCGGCCAGTTGGCGAACACCTCCGTCACGGAGTCCGAGCTCGACCGTGTCCTCGGATCCCTGTACGCCTACGTCGAGCAGTGCTTCCGGCCCGCGCTCCGGATCGGGTTCGCAAGTCGGTTCCCCTCATAGTTCTTCATTGCATTTCCATACATCTCCGTCTAAGGTGCCCAGCCGGGCGGTCGGGATGCCGGGTCGAGCGATCGGGGAAGTCGGTCGGGACGGCATCCCGGCCGTTCGCCCGTCCCGCTCCGACGTTCGGGGCGGTCCGGACGGCCGCGATGGGGAATACTGGATGGCCCAACGGCGTTCTTCGGCCCATCCCGGTCGCAGCGCCGACCGTCCCGGAGGTCGATCGATCGATCCGGGCGACGACCACGAGGCGGCTCCCACCACCGTGACCACGAGCTCGAAGACGACGAAGAGCACCGCAGCGAAGCCCAAGTCGGCCAGCGCCGCGAAGGCTGCGCCCAAGCCCGCTGCGAAGGCACCGGCATCGAAGGCCGCGCCGAAGTCGGCGCCCAAGGCCGCGCCGAAGCCCGCGGCCAAGCCCGCCGCGAAGGCACCGGCATCGAAGGCCGCGCCGAAGCCGGCGCCCAAGGCCGCTGCCAAGGCACCGGCAGCGAAGGCCGCGCCGAAGTCGGCGCCCAAGGCCGCGCCGAAGCCCGCGGCCAAGCCCGCTGCGAAGGCACCGGCATCGAAGGCCGCGCCCAAGCCGGCGTCGAAGCCCGTAGCCAAGGCCCCGGCGCCCAAGGCCCCGGCGCCCAAGGCGAAGGCGGCGCCCAAGCCTGCGGCGACGTCGAACGCGAAGCCCGCGCCGAAGCCCGTAGCCAAGGCCCCGGCGCCCAAGGCGAAGCCTGCTGCGAAGGCCAAGGCTGCGCCTGCGGCAACGTCGAACGCGAAGCCCCCGGCGAAGGCCGTAGCCAAGGCCCCGGCGCCCAAGGCGAAGGCGGCGCCGAAGCCTGCCGATCCGCCGAAGGCCAAGGCGACCTCGAAGGCGAAGCCTGCGCCTGCCCCGAAGCCACTGTCCGCAGCGAAGATCTTCGGCGCGAAGTTCCTCGGCCAGCAGCGTGCCGTCCTCGTCGAGGAGCGCTCCCGGCACATGCAGTCGGCCGAGCGCTGGACGGCCGAGGCCGATTCGCTGATGAGCGAACGTGAGCCGGGGGACGTGCAGTTCGACGACGAGTCGGGTGAAGGCGATTCGCTGGCCGTGGAGCGCGACCGCGATCTCGCCCTCTCGGCGCAGGCGCGTGCGCAGGTCGACCAGATCGACGGCGCCCTCGCCCGTCTCGACGCGGATCGCTACGGCGTGTGCGTCGCGTGCGGCCAGGCCATCGTGCGGGAGCGCCTCGAGGCCATCCCGTGGGCGGCCGAGTGCGTCACCTGCAAGGCAGGTTCGATCTACTCCTGACCGCGTGCGGAGGGGCCGTGCGCAGGGTCGCACGGGTAGCATCCGACCGTGCGGAACTTGCAGGTCATCGGCGGCGGGAAGATGGGCGAGGCCCTGCTCGGCGGTCTGCTCGCGTCCGGTTGGACCGAGCCTGCCGGGCTCCGGGTCGTCGAACCGGTCGCCGGACGACGGGACGAACTCGCGGCGAGGTTTCCCGGCGTGGCGGTCAGCGCCGACCTCGGTCCGGGTGCCGACCACCTGATCGCCGTGAAGCCGGGTGAGGTCGCCGACGTCTGCGCGGCGCTCGCACGCAACCGTGGCGTTCGGCGGGTGCTGTCCGTGGCGGCGGGCGTGACGACAGCGAAGCTCGAGGCGGCACTCGGCCCCGATGTCGCGGTCGTGCGGGCGATGCCGAACACGCCGGCGCTCATCGGTCAGGGCGCAGCAGCGATCGCAGGCGGTACGCGTGCGACGTCGGACGACCTCGACTGGGCGGAGTCCGTACTCGCCGCGGTCGGTGTCGTCGCCCGGGTCGACGAATCGCAGATCGACGCAGTCACCGGACTCTCCGGATCGGGGCCTGCATACGTCTTCCTCGTGGCCGAGGCGATGATCGAGGCGGGCGTCCTCGTCGGGCTCAGCCGCCCGGTGGCCCAGAAGCTCGCCGTGCAGACCCTCCTCGGCTCGGCAGCCCTGCTGCAGAGCAGCGACCGATCGGCTGCCGACCGGCGTGCCGACGTGACCTCGCCCGGCGGGACGACGGCCGCAGGACTCAGGGCACTCGAACAGGGCGGCGTGCGCGCCGCCTTCCTCGACGCGATCGCCGCGGCGACCGCCCGGTCCGCCGAGCTCGGTCGCTGAGGCGACCATGCCGCGCTACGACACCGTCACCTTCCTGTCGGACTACGGCCGCGTCGACGAGTTCGTCGGCGTCGTCCACTCGGTGATCCGCTCGCTCGCACCACACGCGGCGATCGTCGACCTCACCCACGACGTGGCGCCCTACGACGTGCGCGGCGCAGGCCTCGTGCTCGCCCGTTCGGCGCAGTACCTCTGCCCCGGTGTCGTCCTCGCCGTCGTCGATCCCGGGGTCGGTACGGACCGTCGGCCGATCGCCGTCGAGGTCGGGGACGGACAGTCGGTGCTCGTCGGACCCGACAACGGCGTGTTGGCACCGGCCGTCGCCATGGTCGGCGGCGCGTCCCGTGCCGTGGTCCTCGACGACGAGAGCTTCCACCTCCCCTCGCCCGGGCCGACCTTCGCCGGGCGTGACGTCTTCGCACCCGTGGTCGGTCATCTCTGCAACGGCGTTCCTCTCGAGGCGCTCGGTCGGCCCATCGACCCGCTCTCGCTGCGACCGGCGCTGATGAACCTGAGCCGGATCGAGGGTGGTGGTGTCGACGGTGAGGTGCTCTGGGAGGACCGCTACGGCAACCTCCAGCTCAACATCGACCCCGAGGACGTCGAGGCGTTCGGTGAGCGGGTGACGGTCCGCATCGGTGACCGCATCCGGGTCGCCCGGCGCGTGCACACCTATGCCGAGGTCCGCACCGGTGAACTCGGCCTGGTGGTCGACAGCTACGGGATGCTCTCCCTCGTCGCCGACCGGGCGTCGGCCGCAGGCGAGCTGCGGATCGGACCCACCGACGCGGTGCGGCTCGAACCCGCGCCCGACGACAACGGCGACGACGGGGTCGTCGTCCCCGTCGAACTCGGCCGCAGGAGGGAAGCATGAGACCTGCCACGACGATCGCCGTCGCGATCCTGCTCGGACTGATCCTCGTCGCCACGATGGTGCAGTTCGTCTTCCTCGTGCGCTGATCCGCCCCGGTCTCACCGCGACTCGGGGGTGACGCGAGGCACACCCTCCCGATCGCGACCCCGAGCACGACGTCGGTACGATGGCGGCCTCATGGACCGCACCCCCCGGCGCATCCCTGCGGCCACGGTCGCGCGACTTCCGGAGTACCTGCGCGTGCTCGTCGGGCTCGCGAGCGACCGCATCGCCACGGTCTCGTCGGACCGTCTCGCAGAGCTCGCCGGCGTGAACGGTGCGAAGGTGCGCAAGGACCTCTCCTACCTCGGGACCTACGGCACGCGTGGGGTCGGCTACGACGTCGACTTCCTCCTGTTCCAGATGCGCGAGGCCCTCGGGCTCACGCAGGACTGGCCGGTCGTCGTCGTCGGCGCCGGCAACCTCGGCCGTGCGCTCGCCAACTACGGCGGCTTCGGCGAGCGCGGGTTCCCCGTCGCAGCGATCGTCGACAGCGACCCGGCGAAGGTCGGGACCGAGATCGGTGGGACGATCGTCCGCCCCGTCGCCGACCTCGCCGGCATCGTCGCCGAGCACCACCACGTCATCGGGGTGATCGCCACCCCCGGGCACGTCGCGCAGGCGGTCGCCGACGCCCTCGTCGTCGCCGGCGTCCAGGCGATCCTGAACTTCGCCCCGGCGTTGGTGTCGGTGCCGCCGCACATCTCGTTGCGCAAGGTCGATCTCGCACTCGAGTTGCAGGTCCTCAGCTTCTACCAGTCCCACCGCGAGACCCGGGCCGTCGGGTGACCACCCGGCGAGTGCCGCGCCGCGGTGCCCGTGACTGGCCGTCCCGGTCACCGCTGGGGCATGCTCGTCGTCGCTGCCCGATCCTGTGCGCTGCGGCCGTCGGTCCGCACCGCATCGGGTGAGGAGACCACACCGTGCCCGTCGTCGCCATCGGCCTGAACCATCGGAGTGCACCGCTCGACCTGCTCGAACGGGTCGCGGTTCCGGCCGATCGCGTGCCGAAGCTCCTCGCCGACCTCTGTGACGGCGAACTCGTCAGCGGCGCGGTCGTGGTCGCGACCTGCCACCGCCTCGAGTGCTACCTCGACGCCGAGCGGTTCCACGACACGCTCCACCACGTGCGCGACATGCTCGCCGTGCACACCGACACCGGTCCGGCGTTGCTCGCCGACCATCTCGTCGCGTACTTCGACGCCGAAGCGGTCGACCACCTGTTCACCGTGAGCGCGGGGCTCGATTCCGCCGTGCTCGGCGAGCACGAGATCCTCGGTCAGGTGCGTGTGTCCTGGGAACGTTCCCAGGCCGAGTCGCTCGCCACACCGGCGCTCAACCTGCTGTTCCGACGCGCGGTCGAGGTCGGCAAGCGCGTCCGTACCGAGACCTCGCTCGCCCGTGGCACGGCGTCGATCTCCCACGCCGCCGTGGAGCTCGCGGTGGAGGCCGTCGGCGACCTCGCCGACCGGCGGGTCCTCGTGCTCGGCGCAGGCGAGATGGGCTCGGGGATCGCAACTGCCGCAGTCGGGGCCGAGGCCCGCAGCGTCGTGGTCGTCAACCGTTCCGCCGAGCGTGCCGAGCGGCTGTGTGCCGAGCTCGGGCCGCGCGCTGTGCCCGCGCCATGGGATGCGCTCGGCGACGAACTCGTCGCGGCCGACGTCGTGATCTGCTCGACCGGGGCGACAGAGCCGGTGCTCGGTCGCAGCCACCTCGAGGAGCTCCTGCCCCGGCGGGAAGGGCGCCCGCTGATGCTCGTCGACGTCGCCATGCCGCGTGACGTCGACCCGTCGGTCCGATCGGTCGACGGCGTCGTCGTGGCCGACCTCGACGATCTCCGTGCCCGTGCCGAACGCGGCCTCGACGAACGACGCAGCGCGGTCGCAGCGGCGGAGGCGATCGTCACCGCTGCGACCACCCGGTACGCCGACGAACGGGCCGCCCGTCAGGCCGACCCGGTCGTCGTCGCGCTGCGCAGCGCCGTCGAGGAACTGCGTCGCAGCGAACTCGGGCGCTACGAGGGGCGGTTCGCCCATCTCTCCACCGCCGACCGCGAGGCGGTCGACGCCCTCACGCGCACCCTCCTCGCGAAGCTCCTCCACGGGCCCACCGTCGCGCTCCGCGATGCTGCGGGCGGTTCCCGGGGGGTGCGGCTCGCCGACGCGGTCACCGAACTCTTCGGCCTCGAGCCCTGAGCGGCGACGCCCCCGATGCTGCTTCGAATCGCCACCCGGTCGAGCGCGCAGGCCCTCGCCCAGACCGGGTGGGTCGCCGACCGTCTGCGCGCCGCGCACCCGGGCCTCGACGTCACCCTCGTGCCCACCGAGACGGCCGGTGACCGCGACACGACCACGCCGATCTGGGAGCTCGGCGGCAAGGGTGTGTTCGCCAAGGAGGTCCAGGTCGCGGTCCTGACGGGTCTGGCCGATGTGGCCGTCCACTCGGCGAAGGACCTGCCCTCGACGACGCCCGACGGGCTGGTCGTCGCCGCGGTGCCTACCCGGCGCGACCCGCGTGACGCCCTCGTCGGCGCCCGCCTCGACGACATCCCGGTCGGCGGTCGCGTCGCCACAGGCTCGATCCGTCGGCGGGCACAGCTCGCTGCGCTGCGTCCCGACCTCACCTTCGCCGGTCTGCGGGGCAACATCGGCACGCGGCTCGAGCGGGCCGCCGAACACGACGCGATCGTCGTCGCCGTCGCAGCGCTCGAATGGCTCGGCGCGACCGATCGGATCGCCGAGACGCTCGAACCCGGTCGCATGCTCCCCCAGGTCGCGCAGGGCGGCCTCGCCGCGGAGTGTCGGGCCGACGACGCGACGACGAAGGACCTCCTCGCCGCGCTCGAGGATCCCGTCGCCCGTCGGTGCTTCGAGGCCGAGCGGTCGTTCCTCCGCACGCTCGGCGGCGACTGCTCGCTCCCTGCCGGGGCGTTCGCGACGCCGCTCGCCGCATCCGGCGACGTCGCGATCGAGGGACTCGTCGCCGCGGTCGACGGCACGACCGTGCTCCGCCACCACCTCGTCGGCGCACCGCTCGACGCAGGCCGGCTCGTGGCCGAGCACCTGCTCGCGTCCGGCGGCGCGGCACTGCTGGGGCGGTGACGTCGCGGTGGCAGCCGACGTGCGGGCACTCGCAGGCCGTCGCATCGTCGTGACCCGGCCCGCCCACCAGGCGGAGGAGCTCGCCGCACCGCTGCGGGCGCTCGGCGCAGAGGTGCTCGTCGTCCCGATGATCGGGATCGCACCGCCCGACGACGGCGGTCGTGCGCTCGGCGACGCGCTCGGCCGGCTCCCGGGCTACCGCTGGCTCGTGGTGACGTCGGTGAACGGCGCCGATGCCGTGCTCGGTCGGGAACCGATCCGACCGGGTGGCCTGCGGGTCGCAGCGATCGGGCCGGCGACGGCGGCACGGATGCGGACGGCCGGCTGGGTCGTCGACCTCGTGCCCGACGCCTACGTCGCGGAAGCGCTGCTCGACGCGCTCGGTGATCCGGGTGCGCCGGGCGACGCCGTGCTCGTGGCGCGCGCCGCGGTCGCCCGTGACGTGCTGCCCGAGGGGCTCCGGGCCCGCGGGTGGACCGTCGACGTCGTCGAGGCCTATCGGACCGTCGACGCCCCGGTCGATCCCGCAGTGGTGCAGCGGATCTCGGCGGCCGACACCGTGACGTTCACGTCCCCCTCGACGGTCGACCGGTTCGTGCGACTCGTCGGAACGGCCGGGGTGCCGCCCCGCGTCGCGTGCATCGGCCCGGTGACCGCGCGGGCCGCCCGTGATGCCGGGCTCGTCGTGGCGGTCGAGGCGGTGACCTACACCGTCGACGGCCTCGTCGAGGCGCTCGTCGCGACGTCGTGACCGCAGCCACCGCGGGATAACGTCCCCGCGTGGCCTTCCCGCAGCGCCGTCTCCGCCGTCTCCGTCGCACCCCGGCGCTCCGTCGCCTCGTCGCCGAGACGGCGCTCACCGTCGACGATCTCGTCGCCCCGCTGTTCGTGCGAGAGGGCATCGACGCCCCGCAGCCGATCCCGTCGCTGCCCGGCGTGGTGCAGCACACCCGGGCGTCACTGCGACGCGAGGTCGCCGAGCTCCGTTCGCTCGGCGTGCCTGCGATCATCCTGTTCGGCGTCCCCGAGCGGAAGGACCCGCAGGGTTCCGGTGCATGGGACCCGGACGGGATCGTGCAGGTGGCACTCGCCGACCTGCGCGACGAGGTCGGCGACGACGTGGTGCTGATGACGGACCTGTGCCTCGACGAGTACACGTCGCACGGCCACTGCGGGGTCCTCGACGACGACGGTCAGCCCGACAACGACGCGACGCTCGAGCTGTACGCCCAGGTCGCGCTCGCCCAGGCCGAGGCGGGGGCCGACATCGTCGCACCCTCCGGGATGATGGACGGTCAGGTGCTCGCGATCCGTGAGGCGCTCGACGAGGAGGGATGGTCCGACGTCGCGGTCCTCGCCTATGCGGCGAAGTACGCGTCCGCGCTCTACGGCCCGTTCCGGGATGCGGTCGACGTGACCATCGTCGGCGGCGGCGATCGCAAGGGTTACCAGCAGGACTACCGCAACGCGCGGGAGGCGCTCGAGGAGATCCGCTTCGATCTCGACGAGGGTGCCGACATGCTGATGGTGAAGCCGGCGGTCACCTACCTCGACGTGATCACCCGCGCCCGGGCGCTCGTCGACGTGCCGCTCGCGGCGTATCACGTGTCGGGGGAGTACGCGATGGTGAAGGCCGCCGCCGAGCGGGGCTGGATCGACGGTCCTGCCGTCGCGCTCGAGCAGCTCACCGCAGTGAAGCGGGCCGGCGCGGACCTCGTGTTGACCTACTTCGCACGCGAGCTCGCCGAACAGTTCGCCGACTGACCGCGGATAGCGTCGCCCGGGTGAGCACCACCAACGAGGCCTGGTTCGAACGCGCACGACGCTCCATCCCCGGTGGGGTCAACTCGCCGGTCCGGTCGTTCCGGTCGGTCGGTGGGACGCCGTACTTCGTCGAGCGGGCGAGCGGTGCCTACGTGTGGGACGTCGAGGGTCGCCGCTACGTCGACTACGTGCAGAGCTACGGCGCGTCGATCCACGGTCACGCGCACCCGCCCGTGATCGAGGCGATCCGTGCCGCCGCCCTCGAGGGGACGACCTACGGCGCCCCGACACCGCGCGAGGTCCTCCTCGCCGAGGAGATCGCCGCCAGGGTCCCCGGCGTCGAACAGGTCCGGCTCGTCTCCTCCGGGACGGAGGCCGCGATGTCGGCGATCCGGCTCGCGCGGGGCGCCACGGGCCGGACGAAGGTCGTGAAGTTCGCCGGCCACTACCACGGCCACTCCGACACGTTGCTCGCCGCCGGTGGGAGCGGTGTGGCGAACCAGGGTCTGTCCGGGTCGGCAGGGGTTCCCGACGGTGCGGTCGCCGACACGGTCGTGGTTCCCTTCGACGCCGTGCCGAGACTCGACGACGACGTCGCCGTGCTCGCCGTCGAACCGGTGGCCGCGAACATGGGGCTCGTCGAACCGCCACCCGGCTTCCTCGCAGCGCTGCGCGCCGAGTGCGACCGGGTCGGCGCCATGCTGCTCTTCGACGAGGTGATCACCGGCTTCCGCCTCGCCCGCGGCGGGGCCGAGGAGTGGTCCGGTGTCCGACCCGACGTGTGGTGTTTCGGCAAGGTCATCGGCGGCGGTCTCCCGATGGGGGCGTTCGCCGGTTCCGCCGAGGTGATGGCGAACCTCGCTCCGCTCGGGCCGGTGTACCAGGCGGGCACGCTGTCGGGGAACCCGGTCGCGACCGCCGCGGGGCTCGCCGCGCTCGCCCTGCTCGATGCCGACGCGTACGAGGAGCTGTGCCGGATCTCGACCCGCCTGCAGACCGGGCTCGCGGCCGCGATCGCGTCGGCCGGCGTCGCCGCGCAGGTGCCACGCACCGGTCCGCTCGTCGGGCTCTTCTTCGCCGATGCCCCGGTGCGTACCTTCGACGATGCCCGCGCCGCCGCCGACAACGGCCGCTACGCGGTCTTCTTCCACGGCATGTTGCGCCGCGGGTTCGCGTTCGCGCCGGGCCCGTACGAGGTGATCTTCCCGAGCCTCGCGCACACCGATGCCGACATCGACGCAACGATCGAGGCCGCCGCGGAGGCCGCCGCAGAGGTCGCCGCGCATGTCTGACCGAGCGGGCGTCCCGACGGGGCGAACGAGTACGGTGCAGGGGTCGGCGGCCGGTGGGGCCGCACCGTCGTCGGGGGAAGGACCAGCACGATGAAGGCAGCCGTACTCAACCGCATCCCGGGTGAGCTCGAGATCGAGGACGTGTCGATCGACAAGCCCGCGGCCAACGAGGTCCTCGTCCGGACCGTGGGCTCGGGGCTGTGCCACTCCGACCTCCACTTCATGGACGGTCACTGGCAGACGAAGCTCCCTGCGATCATGGGCCACGAGGGCGCCGGCATCGTCGAGGCCGTCGGTGAGAACGTCCACTACGTGAAGCCCGGCGACCACGTCATCACCTGTCTGTCGGTGTTCTGCGGGCAGTGCCGCTACTGCCTCGCCGGTCACCTGTCGCTGTGCAACAACCCGGCACCGACCTCGCGCCCCCGCGGTTCGGCACCGCGTGCGACCAACGCCAAGGGTGAGAGCCTCGCCCAGTTCGCCCGGCTCGGTGCGTTCGCCGAGATGATGCTCGTGCACGAGAACGCCGTCGTGAAGATCCGCGAGGAGATGCCGCTCGACCGTGCGTCACTCATCGGGTGCGGCGTGACGACCGGCCTCGGTGCGGTGTTCCGCACGGCGCAGGTGCAGGCGGGCTCCGAGGTCGTCGTGATCGGCGCCGGCGGTATCGGCCTCTCGGCGCTGCAGGGCGCTCGCATCGCCGGCGCGTCGAAGATCATCGCCGTCGACGTCGAGGACGCGAAGCTCGACGTCGCTCGGCAGATGGGTGCCACGCACGTCGTCAACGGTGCGAAGGACGATGCGGTCGCAGCGGTCAAGGAGATCACCGGCGGCGGCGTCGACTACTCCTTCGAGGCGATCGGCCTCAAGCAGACCGTCGAGCAGGCCTGGGCGATGCTGCGCCCGCGTGGCACCGCCACCGTCATCGGTATGGTCCCCTTCGGCACGAAGATCGAGATCCCCGGCCATGAGATCTTCATGGAGGAGAAGATGCTGCGCGGTTCGATGATGGGGTCGAACCAGTTCCGCCTCGACATGCCGCGCTTCGTCGACCTCTACCTCGACGGGAAGCTGATGCTCGACGAGATGGTGTCCCACCGCATCAAGCTCGAGGACATCAACCACGGCTACGACCTCATGCGTCGCCGTGAGGCGACCCGGACGGTCATCACCTTCGACTGAGGTCGACGACCGTCCCCGGAACGACCGAGGGGGCGTCACCGTCCCGGCTGCGGCCGGCGGTGACGCCCCCTCGGCGCGTCCGTGGAGCGGTGCTGCCTATTCGGCGGGGATCTCGACGCCGTTCTCGGCGGCGATCTCCTCGAGGATCATCTCGGCGTCCTCGGCGGTCCAGCTGAACTCGGGGAACTCCTCGGGCAGGACGCGGAGTTCGGCCCATGCCTCGGCCTCGTCCTCGAGCGACAGGCCCGACAGCGTGTAGCGCGTGTGCAGCACGGCCTCGACGATCTCCTTCAGCGAGATCGTCTTGCCGAACCCGGGCATCCCGCCCTTGGACACGGCACCGTTCGTCTCGAACAGCGCCTTGCCCCGCGGGTCGGCAGAGCCGAGGGCGATCCAGCGCACCTGGTCGACCGGGTTCGGGTACCGCTCACCGAGGCGGCCGCCGCTGAGCTGCGGGCCGACACCGCCGCCGCCAGCGGCGCCGTGGCAGCCGCTGCAACCGGAAGCACCGGCGAACACGCCGGCCCCGGCCTCGAGCAGCGTCGGGTTGGTCGATTTCGGCGCCTCGAGCGTGCCGGCGTACAGGAACGCCCAGATCGGCAGGAACGCCACGACGGGCATCGCCCAGGCCGGGATCTTCTTGCGACGCTGGTACGCGACCTCGTAGGGCGCAGGCGGCTTCGGTGCGGCCTTCGGACGCTCGACGCCACCGCTCGGCGCGACCGGGCCCTTCGCCACGGCGGTCGAGCCGCCGCCGCCACCTCCGCCCGCTGCCGCGGGTGCCGCGGCGCCGGCAGCTGCACCGCCGCCGTCGCCGCCGCTCACGGCGAGGCCGAGGGCCTGCCGGCGGCTGCGGGTGCGGTCGAGGAGGTGCTGGGGGATCTCGGTCACGGATGTCCTCCGCTCGGAACGACGGGACGCCCGAACGCTAGCGGCTCGGGGGCGTCTCGGATGCGTTCTGCATTGTTCCAGCATCGGTGCCCCGCGGACCAATACGCCGACCGTGTGTGAGTCCGCGGGTCGCCGCGGCTAGTGTCCTCGTCGTTCTCCGTCGCGCCGCTCGGCGCACCGTCCCTGGGAGGTATCCGACCTCGTGGCCGCCCTCGTCAGCTCGATCGTGCTCGGCGTCGTCGTTCTCGGCGTGCCCTTCGGGTACTTCTACAAGAAGCGGCCGGTCGGCGCCCCGCTGTCATGGGGCCAGGCGATGGTCGCCGCCACGTGGGCGTTCTTCCTCATGTTCTGGTTCTACGGCGTGGTGCCGCACCAGTGGCTGCTGCTCGCAGACAACGAGTGGGCGTGGCGACCCGACCGGGCGTGGAACGGTCCGGGCGACATCCTCACGAAGCTGCCGTTCGACATGAACTACCTGATCGCCCGCGACCTGATCGCGGTCGGCATCTACCTCGTGATCATCGGCGCCAACGTCGCCCTGTTCTCGAAGTGGCAGGCGCGGGGCAAGGACAAGCCTTCCACCGACGTGGTCCGGTCGAGCTACGGCCGCCCGTTGGTCAAGGGCTAGGGACCGGACAGAGGATCGAAGGAGGACCGACGCCATGGCTCGTACCGATGCCAATCCGCCGCTTCCCGAGTTCCGCAGCGACTACGTCCTGTACGAGGTCGATGCCCAGTGGCTCAGCGCCGCCGTGAAGCCGAAGCAGTTCATCCACATCGACCAGTCCGAGTGCATCATGTGCGAGGGCTGCGTCGACATCTGCCCGTGGAAGTGCATCCACATGGTGCAGCCCTCCGCGGTGACCGAGGCCTATGACGTCGAGCTCCCCGGGTCCGACCCGGCGGACAGCGTCATCTTCGTGATCGACGACGACGTGTGCACTCGCTGCGCCCTCTGCGTCGACCGCTGCCCGACGTGTGTGATCATCCTCGGCAAGCTCGCCGACCCCGGCGAGGAGGGTGAGCAGCACACGCGGATGAACACCCACGGTTACGCCTACGGCATGCGCCTGGGCTGAGGAAGTACGAGTACGCAAGGCGAGAACCGATGAGTTCGCCCATCCGGTGCGGACTTACGTAATGTCAGGCCGAGCCGACCGTTCCGTCGGTCTCGGTGGTCGATGAGGCAGGGAGACGCACGGTGGCGAAGACGGCACCACGCCGATCGGAACAACTGTCGGACAAGGTCGGGGAGATCACGGGCAAGCTGCAGGACAGCCAGGCCTGGAACTCGATCTTCCGGCCGGGTTCGATCTTCCGGAAGGGGTACACGGACAGCCCCCGGAACCGGTCCTACGTGATCATGAACAGCGTGCTCTACCACCTGCACCCGGTGAAGGTGAAGCGTCACGCGGTCAAGGTCAGCTACACGCTCTGCCTCGGCGGACTCTCGTTCTTCCTCTTCATCCTGCTGACGGTGACGGGCATCTTCCTGATGTTCTTCTACCGGCCGACGGCTGCGCAGGCGTGGGACGACATCTACACGCTCCAGACGGCGGTGGCGTTCGGTCTCCTCGTACGGAACATGCACAGATGGGGAGCCCACCTCATGGTGCTCTCCGTGTTCCTGCACATGGCCCGCGTCTTCTACCACGGGGCCTACAAGCCGCCGCGTGAGTTCAACTGGGTGATCGGTGTGATGCTGCTGCAGCTCACCCTGCTGCTGTCCTTCACGGGGTATCTGCTCCCGTGGGATCAGCTCGCCCTCTGGGCCGTGACCGTGGGTACGAACATGATGGGCTACACGCCCGTCTTCGGGAAGCAGGTCCGGTTCGTGCTGCTCGGCGGGTTCGAGATCGGCTCGGACACGCTCCTGCGTTGGTACGTGCTCCACGTGCTGATGCTGCCGTTCGTCATCGTCATCTTCATGGCCGTCCACTTCTGGCGAGTCCGCAAGGACGGCGGAATCTCCGGACCGTTGTGATCGGGGGCATCAACACATGACCGAAATTCCCGAACATCTCCGCAACCGGGCGGCTGCCGCCCGGAAGAAGGCCGAGGGCAAGGCCGCCGCCGGCGGCGACACGCCCGCGGCCGAGGCCGCACCGGCCGCCGCAGCTGCCGCCGGTGGTGGCGGTGGTGGCGACGACCGCATCCCGGCGCACCTGCTCGACCGCTCGCGGTCGGCGGCGCAGAACGCCGGTTTGGCGACGACGGGTGGCGGCGGTGCCGTCGCCACGGCGGTCGCCGATGCCCGACCGGTGGCGAGCGGGCCCGGCGGTCACACGCAGCGCCTGCTGACCGTCGTGAAGTCGGGCTCGATCCAGGACGTCAAGCACGTCCCGCAGGACAAGGTGCACACCTGGCCGCACCTCCTCGTCGCCGAGTTCGTGGCGGCCCTGCTGATCACGGCCTTCACGTTCATCTTCTCGGTGTTCGTGAACGCACCGCTGCTCACGCTGGCGAACCTGAACCAGACGCCGAACCCGTCGAAGGCCCCGTGGTACTTCCTCGGTCTGCAGGAGCTCCTCACGATGTTCCACCCGATGGTGGCCGGCGTGACGATCCCGGGAATCGGGCTGGTGCTGCTGACGATGGCCCCGTATCTCGACAAGAACCCGTCGAACAAGCCCGAGGACCGCAAGTTCGCGGTGTCGACGATGACCCTGTTCATGATGTTCTGGGCCGTCCTCGTCATCATCGGGTCGTTCTTCCGGGGACCCGGGTTCAACTTCGTGTACCCGTGGACCTCCGGCCTGTTCTTCGAGCTGTGACCACGGACGACGAGACGCAACGGAGCGAGAGAGAGCATCGGTGAGCACCTACACGATCGTCGTGATCGGAGCCCTCGTCCTGGCGGCGTTGGCGGCGATCATGTTGTTGGCCGCCTCCCGTCGACGCGATACGCGTGACGCCGTCGGTTATCTCAGCCGCGAGACCCGCAGCCGTGACAGCGGCAGCGTGGCCGAGGGGGCCGAGACGCTGAGCGGCCGTGCCTACGAGCAGTCGGCGGTGCTCGCCCGCTCCGGCGGTGCGGACATCGTGCCGGCGCCGTCCGCCGTGCCGGCGGCCTACGTCCCGCCGGATCCCGAGACCCTCGGTGTCACCCGTCGGCAGTTCCTGAACCGGAGCATCGTCGGCTTCATGGTGATGTCGCTCTCCGGCTTCGGTGCCGCGGTCATCGCGTTCCTGTGGCCCTCGACGAGCGGCGGCTTCGGTGCGCAGATCACCGTCGGCTCCGCCGAGGACGTGCGGCAGCGCATCCGTGCGAACAGCGGGTTCCTCTACGTGCCCGAGGGTCGTATGTGGGTCACCGAGTACCCGAAGACGGCCGTCGACAAGGGCAAGGCCGCCTACGCGTCGGCCCTGCACCCGATGCTCGAGGCGGGGTTCGCCGCCCTCTGGCAGACGTGCCCGCACCTCGGTTGCCGCGTGCCCGAGTGCAAGACGTCGCAGTGGTTCGAGTGCCCGTGCCACGGCTCGCAGTACGACCGTGTCGGTGAGAAGAAGGGTGGGCCGGCGCCGCGTGGCATGGACCGGTTCCCCGGCACCGTCGACGCCCGGGGCAACCTCGTGGTGAACACGGGTCAGATCATCCAGGGTCCGCCGATCGGCACCAACACGACCGGCCAGGAGGCCGAGGGCCCGCACTGCATCGGTGGGGGGCATTCGTGAGTGGGGGTCTCGCAGCTGCGTTCACGACGCAGCGGATCATCGGCCTGGTGGTGGCGTGGGTCACGCTCATCGCCGTCGCCGTCTACGCGTTCGTCAACATCCGCAAGGCGAAGCCGGAGGTCGGCAACGAGGTCGACCTCGCGCCGAACCGCAAGCCCTACTACTCCGACGAGGAGCTCGAGGGTCCGCGCCTCGACCGCTATCTCACGATGGCGCTCGTCCTGCTGGGCATCGTCGCACTGGGGCTCCCGCTGTACTGGCTCGCCGAGCCGGGGCGGCAGAGCGGCCAGATCGACCGGTTCGAAGCCGTGTTCGCGAGCCGTGGTGAGAACCTCTACAACGCGAACTGCTCGTCCTGTCACGGTCAGGGTGGTGGCGGTGGCGTCGCCTCCTACGTCCTGCAGGATCGTGAGGGCGACTTCATCGCCAACGTGAGCTGGAAGGCGCCGCAGCTCTCCACCGCACTCCTCCGTTTCGAGCGCGACGAGATCCAGTACGTCCTCGACCACGGCCGGGCGTTCTCGCCGATGCAGCCGTGGTCGACGGTCGGCGGCGGTGCGATGAACACCCAGCAGATCAAGAACCTGATCGACTATCTCTCGTCGGTGAAGCTCAGCACCGAGGAGGCGCAGGACGAGGTCCGGGCCGGTCTCGTCGCCCGGCTCACGAAGGAGCGGGAGCTCCTCGTGGACGAGTCGAAGAAGGCGTCGGTCGCGGCCGAGGTCAAGAAGGCCTTCGACGACAACGACAGCGACCTGAAGGCGCTGATCGCCCTCGGCGAGGCGAAGTCCGAGCGTGAGGCGAGCCTGCGGCTCGGCGAGCTGCTGTTCAGCCTCGACACCGGGTCGGGCGGCTACAGCTGCGCACGGTGCCACACGGCGGGCTGGTCCTACGACCGACCGTCCGAGACCGGTGCAGGTGCTTTCGGGCCGAAGCTCTGGAACGTCGACGACAAGTTCACGAGCGTCGACCAGCTCTCCCAGTTCCTCGGCGAGGGCTGCGAGATGGGCAAGCTCTACGGCCGCCAGTCGCAGTGCAAGAGCGGTCAGATGCCGGGCTTCGGTGAGTTCTTCACCGCCGAGCAGCTCGACGCAGTCGCCGCCTACGTGGCGACGCTCGACGGCAGCCAGCAGTACTACCCGAGCGGTCAGCGGCCGGTCAGCACCACTGGGGGGTCGACGAAGTGACGTCGTTCATCGTCATCAACGGACTCGACTTCAACCTCTTCATCCGAGGCCTCCTCGTCGTCCTCGTCGGCGTCGTGGTGCTGATGGGGTCGACCTACCTGATCCTCGCCACCAACAGCGGGTTCCGTACGGGCGGCATGCTCGCCCTCACGGGGTTCTTCGGCTGGATGACGATCATGGGGTTCATCTGGGTGCTCTACGGCATCGGACTCCAGGGTCGGCTGCCGTCGTGGCACGTCTTCGAGATCAACCGAGGTGACCTCACCTCGGCGCAGTTCACCGAGGCGCAGGAGCTCGCAACCGGCCTCGAGGAGACGGCAGCCGGCGTGTCCACCGACCCCGCTGCCCTCGATGCCTGGTTCCGGGCCGCCGAGGAATCCCAGGTCGCGCCCGAGGTCGGCGATTGGACCGGTGTGCTCGCGTCGAACAGGGCACGTGGTGAGGCGCAGGCCGCCGTCGATGCGTGGCTCGTCGGGAACCGGGTCTTCGCATCGGGCACCTATGTCCCGGTCGCTGCGTTCGTGCGCGGCGGTAAGGATCCGCGTCCGGCCGGTCTGTCGTGCGGCATCTCGAAGCTCAGCACCTGGGACGAGTGCATCGACCGGGCGGGGCGCAAGCTCCACTCGATCTTCATCCAGCCCCGTCACCCCGCGAAGCAGATCGCGGTCATGGTGTCGCCGGCGAGCCCGGAGACCCTGATCGTCCGCCCGGGTGAGGCACCGCCGGTGAAGGTGCTCGATCCCGATCAGCCGATGTACACGGTGCTCATGGAGCGCGACCTCGGCTCCAAGCGACTTCCGCCGTTCCTGATCATGGTCGGCTCGGGCATCATCTTCGCTGCGTTCGCCTGGCGACTGCACGAGCGTGACAAGGCAGAGACGGCCGCTCGTGCGGCGTACGCCGCCGGGAAGGCCTGAGTCCCCGCAGTGGGTCACTACCTGCCCATCGTGGCGCTGGCGGTGCTGGCCGTCCTGTTCGCCGGTTTGAGCTTCCTCGCATCGAGGTTGCTCGCACCGCGCAGGCCGACGCCGCAGAAGTCGGCGCCCTACGAGTCGGGCATCGTCCCGGGCAAGGAGCCGCCGAGGCGGTTCCCGGTCCGGTTCTCGATCGTGGCGATGATCTTCATCGTCTTCGACATCGAGGTGATCTTCCTCTACCCCTGGGCGTTGGTCCACGACCAGCTCGGCCTGTTCGGGATCGTCGCGATCGCGATCTTCTCGGCGTCGGTCTTCGAGTCGTTCCTCTACCTGCTGTCGAAGGGCGTCCTGGAGTGGGGTCCGGTGCAGCGCGTCCAGCGGCCGCATCTCGTCGGTGCGCATCGGACGGCCGAGTCGACGATCCGCCGGGTCGGGCTCGAAGGTCGTGACCGTCCCGCGGAGCAGCGGATCCTCGAGGAGTCGGGCATCACCGTGTCGACCGAGCCAGTCGGCACCGGGTCGGGGGCGCACTGACATGGCCGAGACCTCACCGCTGCAGAAGCTCCTCCCCGATGGTCTCGCCGGTCTCGGACACAACGTCCTGACCGCACGGATCGAGGACGTCGTCAACTGGTCGAGGGCCCGCAGCCTCTGGCCGGCGACCTTCGGCCTCGCGTGCTGCGCCATCGAGATGATGGCCGCAGGCGGTGCCCACTACGACCTGAGCCGGTTCGGCATGGAGGTCTTCCGGGCTTCCCCGCGCCAGGCCGACCTCATGATCGTCGCCGGGCGGGTGTCGCAGAAGATGGCCCCGGTGCTGCGCCAGATCTACGACCAGATGATGGAACCCAAGTGGGTCATCTCGATGGGCGTGTGCGCGTCGAGCGGCGGGATGTTCAACAACTACGCGATCGTCCAGGGCGTCGACCAGATCGTCCCCGTCGACGTGTACGCACCGGGTTGCCCGCCGGGGCCCGAGACGCTCCTGCACGCGATCATCACGCTGCACGGGATGATCGAGAACGGCGAGATCCTGCGGCGACGGGCGAACGGCGACGGAGCCGTGCTCATCGAACAGCGTGACGGCCAGACGGCGTCGGGTCTCGCGATCGGCGGGCGACGGTGAGCGAGGGTGAGGTAGGCGCAGCCGAACCGGAGACGGCGTACGGCGTCCCGGTGTCGTGGTCGCGAGACCAGCAGGTCCTCCACCCGACGCGGGAGCAGTACCTCGATCTGGTCGCGGCGCTGAAGGACGACGGGTTCGTCATGTGCGTCGACGTGACCGCGGTCGACTATCTCGCCGCACCGAGCCGGCCGCTCCCCGCCGGTGTCGACGCCGAACGCTTCGAGGTGGTCGCGAACTTCATCGACCACCGGTCGCGTCGACGGATCCGCGTGCGGGTGCAGGTTCCGGAGTCCGATCCGACGTGCGCGTCCCTGTGGCCGCTCCACGCGGGCGTCGAGGCGCTCGAACGTGAGGTCTACGACCTCTTCGGGATCAGCTTCGACGGCCACCCCGACATGACGCGCATCCTCCTGCCGGAGGACTGGGAGGGACACCCGCTCCGCAAGGACTACGCCATCGGCCGCATCCCCGTGCAGTTCAAGGGCGCGGAGGGCCGAGCCACCTCGATGCAGCAGATGGGCCAGAGCCCGTCTGCTCGTTGACGAACCACCGAAGATCGCACGAGGCCGTCGGGACATGACCGTCATCGAAGAACCTGAGGTCGATCACGCCGCCCGGCTGCGCAGTGGGCGCGCCGTGCTGCGCATGTCGGAGGTCGTCGCGGCCGAACACGGCGAACGACTCGCCGACGAGGACGACGAGACCATGCTCGTCAACATGGGTCCGCAGCACCCGTCGACGCACGGCGTGCTGCGGCTGATGCTCGAGATGCGCGGCGAACAGGTCGTGCGATCGAAGCCGATCGTCGGTTACCTGCACACGGGCATGGAGAAGACGGCGGAGGACCTCACGTTCCTCCAGGGCCCGACCAACGTGACGCGGATGGACTACGCGTCACCGTTCTTCACCGAGCTTGCCTTCTCGCTCGCGACCGAGAAGCTGCTGGGCATCGAGGTGCCCGAGCGGGCGACGTGGATCCGCATGTTGATGTCGGAGATGAACCGCATCTCGTCGCACCTGCTCTTCCAGGCGACGAACGGGATGGACATCGGCGCCGTCTCCGTCATGATCTACGGCTGGCGGGACCGCGAGGAGGTGCTGCGCTTCTTCGAGAAGGTCACCGGCCTGCGGATGAACCACAACTACATCCGCCCCGGTGGTGTCGCAGCCGACCTGCCGGACGGGTGGCGTGACGACGTCCTGCGTCTGCTGGACCAGATCCCCCCGCACCTCGAGGACCTCGACGTCCTGCTGTCGGGTCAGCCGATCTGGCGCAACCGTCTCCAGGGTGTCGGCGTGATCAGCACCGCCGAGGCGCTCGATCTCGGCGCGACCGGCCCGATCCTCCGTTCGACCGGCTACGACTGGGATCTCCGCCGGGACATGCCCTACCTCGCGTACGACCAGGTCGACTTCGACGTGGTCGTCGGCACGTTCGGTGACTGCTACGACCGGTACGCGATCCGGCTCAACGAGATCCGTGAGTCGATCGGCATCGTGCGCCAGATCCTCGATCGGATGCCGTCGGGCGACTACAAGATCCAGGACAAGAAGGTCACGCCGCCGCCGCGTGCCCGCATCGACGAGTCCATGGAAGCCCTCATCCACCACTTCAAGATCTTCACCGAGGGCTACAAGGTCCCCGAGGGCGAGGTGTACGTCGCGGTCGAGTCCCCCCGGGGCGAGCTCGGTTGCTACATCGTCGCCGACGGCTCGTCGAAGCCGTACCGCATGCACGTCCGTGGTCCGAGCTTCGTGAACCTGCAGTGCCTGCCGCACATGATGGCCGACGGCCTGATCGCCGACACCGTCGCGGTCATCTCCTCCGTCGACCCGATCATGGGGGAGGTGGACCGCTGATGGCCCGCCTCGACCCGGCGAACGTCGCGATCGCGCAGGAGATCATCGCGCGGTACCCGCGACCGAAGTCCGCGCTGATCCCGCTGCTCCACCTCGCCCAAGAACAGGACGGCTGGGTGAGCGACGAGGCGATGGTCCACATCGCCGAACTCGTCGACTGCACGCCCGCCGAGGTCATCGGTACCTGCAGCTTCTACGAGATGTTCAAGCGGGAGCCGGTGGGCCGGTACCTCGTCAACATCTGCACGAACATCGCCTGCCAGCTCCTCGGTGGTGAGGAACTGCTCCACCACGCCGAGCGCACGCTCGGGGTGCGTGCCGGCACGACGACGCCGGACGGCCTGTTCACCATCGAGGACGTCGAGTGCATCGCTGCGTGCACCGAGGCGCCGTGTCTCACGGTGAACTACCGCTACTTCTACAAGGTCGGACCGGCCGACTTCGACGCGATCGTCGCCGACCTGCGGGCGGGACGACGGCCGACGCGGTGTGCGGCGGAGCAGGGTGAGGACGGGGAGATCCCCGCCCACGGCACCCTGCACCGCGTGCGCCAGTCGATCCCCGCCGACCGTCGCGCCGGCAACGCCGATCCGGACACCGCCGGGGAACCCGCGTGGCTCGGCGCCGGAGGTGCGTCATGAGCGAGGAGACCACCGTGTCGTCCGGACCCCCGCCGATCGTGCGGCTCGTGACCCGGCGTTTCGAGCACGCCGATTCCCACACGCTCGACCGCTACGTGGCGACCGGTGGCTACGAGGCGTTGCGCAAGGCACTCGCCGGGTCGCCCGAGGCAGTCGTCGACGAGGTCAAGTCGGCCAACCTGCTCGGTCGTGGCGGCGCAGGCTTCCCGGCCGGCACGAAGTGGGGCTTCACCCCGCCCGGCGTCTGGCCGCGGTACCTCGTCGTCAACGGTGACGAGTCCGAGCCCGGCACCTACAAGGACCGCCAGCTCATGGAGCGCGACCCGCACCAGCTCATCGAGGGCTGCCTGCTCGCATGCTTCGCCGCCGGGCTGTCGCAGTGCTTCCTCTACATCCGCGGCGAGATGGCGCTCGCCCAGGAACGTGTGGCCAAGGCCCTCAACGAGGCCTATGCCGCCGGGTTCGTCGGCCGGAACATCCTCGGGTCGAACTTCTCGGTGGACATCGTCCTGCACTGGGGCGCCGGCGCGTACATCGTCGGTGAGGAGACCGCGCTCATCGAGTCGCTCGAGGGCAACCGCGGGATGCCCCGCCTCAAGCCCCCGTTCTTCCCGGCAGCGATCGGTCTGTACGGCAAGCCGACCATCGTCAACAACGTCGAGACGCTGTCGAACCTCCCGTGGATCGTCGCCAACGGCGCCGAGGCGTACAAGCAGTACGGCTCGGAGACGTCGCCCGGCACGCGCATGTTCGCCATCTCCGGACACGTGAAGCGCCCCGGTGTGTACGAGGTGCAGCACGGCGTCACCACGTTCCGCGACCTGCTCTACTCGCCGCAGTTCTGCGGCGGGATCCGTGACGACAACCGCCTGAAGATGTTCATCCCCGGCGGCGGCTCGGCACCGTGGTTCTTCGAGGAGCAGCTCGACCTGCCCCTCGAGGCGCGGCCCGTCGGCGCGGCCGGTTCGATGCTCGGTTCCGGGGCGATCGTCGTCATGGACCACACGACCGACGCCGTGCGCGCGTGCCTTCGGGTCGTGCGCTTCTACGCCCGTGAGTCGTGCGGGAAGTGCACGCCCTGTCGCGAGGGAACGAACTGGCTCGAGACGATCCTGCAGCGGATCGTCGACGGTCACGGTCGTCCGTCCGACCTCGAGAAGCTGCTCGACATCGGTGACAACATCAGCCCCGGTCCGTACCCGGCGGCGTCCTGGGACGACGGCGGGCTCGACGCCGTGCCGTTCCCTCCTCGCCAGACCACGATCTGTCCGCTCGGACCGTCCTCGGTCGCGCCGGTCGTGAGCGCGCTGCGCCGGTTCCGTCCGGAGTTCGAGGCGAAGATCACCAAGCGGTCGGTCAACATCCCGCTGCACGTCGAGCGGGAGGGAACCCATGTCTGACGTCGAGACCCCGGTGACCGTCCGGATCACGGTCGACGGCCGTGAGGTCGAAGCCCGCCCGGGTGAGCTCGTCATCGACGCGGCGGAGCGGGCCGGCGTCTACATCCCGCGCTTCTGCTACCACCCGCGGATGAAGCCGGTGGGCATGTGCCGGATGTGTCTCGTCGAGATCGACGCCGGGCGCGGGGCGGCGCTGCAGCCGTCGTGCATGATCCCCGTCAGCCCCGACATGTCGGTGGTGACCGATTCCGAGCGCACCCGCAAGGCGCAGGAGGGCGTGCTCGAGTTCCTCCTCATCAACCACCCGCTCGATTGCCCGGTCTGCGACAAGGGTGGCGAGTGCCCGCTGCAGGACCAGACGGTCGCGTACGGGCCGGGCGAGAGCCGGTTCGTCGAGGAGAAGCGGCATTACGAGAAGCCGATCCCGATCTCGGGGCTCGTGCAGCTCGACCGCGAGCGCTGCATCCTCTGCGACCGCTGCACCCGGTTCGCGAAGGACGTCGCCGGCGACCCGCTCATCCACTTCCAGGGTCGAGGTTCCTCCACCGAGGTCAACACCTTCCCGGACGAGCCGTTCAGCTCGTACTTCAGCGGGAACACCGTGCAGATCTGCCCGGTCGGCGCGCTCACGGCGTCGTCGTACCGGTTCCGTGCCCGTCCCTGGGATCTCGAGGAGACCTCGTCGACCTGCCGCACCTGCTCGGTCGGCTGCTCGATCACGATCCAGTCGTCGCGCAACGAGGTGCTCCGGCAGAACGGCGTCGACAACGACGCCGTGAACTGGGGTTGGCTCTGCGATCGCGGTCGGTTCGACATGGAGGCCGGTCGGTCCGCGGCCCGTCTCGCCGATCCCCTGGTGGGTGGGACGACGGCCCGCTGGTCCGAGGCGCTCGGTGCCGCTGCGACGGCGATCCGCACGACGATCGAGGCACACGGTCCGTCCGCGGTCGCGATGATCGGTGGCGCTCGGCTCACGAACGAGTCGGCGTACGCCTGGGCCCGACTGCTCAAGGGCGTGATCGGCACCGACGACGTCGACTGCCAACTCGGTGACGGTCTGCCGGCGCAGCTCGTGCTCGGCCTGCCCCGGGCGACGATCGCCGACGCCTGCACGCCGAAGGGCATCGTCGTCCTCGTCGGTCCCGACGTGAAGGAGGAGCTGCCGGTCCTGTACCTGCGTCTCCGCCACGCCGTCGTCGAGGACGGGGCGACCCTGCTCGAGCTCGGCCACGGGGCGTCGGGGATGTCCCGCTACGCGACCCGCACCTCGCACGCGCTCCCGGGCGGCGATCTCGTGGAACGCGCCCGCCTGCTCGCCAAGGACCTCGACGACAGCCGACCCGTCACCGTGGTGTTCGGGCGGACCTCGCTCTCGGAGGACCCGGCGGTCCTCGCCGAGGTCGCGGCGATCTTCGCGGCAAAGGGTGCACGGTTCCTTCCGGTGCTCCGCCGGGGCAACGTCTTCGGTGCGCTCGACGCCGGGCTCGCGCCGGGTCTCCTGCCCGGGCGTCGCCTCCTCGACGACGCCGCGGCCGCCACGAAGATCTGGGGCTCGACGCCGACGTCGCCGGGCCGGGACACGTCGTCGATCCTCAGCGCCGCTGCGGCGGGCGAGGTGAAGGTGCTCCTCCTCGTCGGTGCCGACCCCGTGGCCGACGGCCCCGACCGTGCGCTCGCCGAGGCGGCACTCGAGCGGGCGACCGTGATCTCGGTCGACACGTTCCTCACGGAGTCCGGAGCCCGCGCCGATGTCGTGCTCCCTGCTGCAGGGCCCGCCGAGGTGGACGGCACGGTCACGAACCTCGAGGGGCGGGTACAGCGGGTGCGGCGCAAGGTGACCCCGCCGGGGACGGCTCGTCCCGACTGGATGATCGCCGTCGAGCTCGCCGACCGTCTCGGTGCCGAGTTCCCCCAGGATCCCGACGCGCTACTCGCCGAGCTCGGTGCGGTCGCCGACGGCTACGCAGATGTCGCTGCGGCACTCGACGCGCAGCCCGATGGTGTGCTCGTGGCCGGCTCCTGCCCGCTTCCTGCGACGCCCACGGCGCGCCGTGCCCCCTCGCCGACCGGTTCGACGTTCCGTCTGGTGCTCACCGACTCGCTCTACGACGCGGCGACGCAGACGGCACAGTCCCCGTCGCTCGCGCCGCTCGCGCCGGGCACCGTCGCTCGCATCAGCCCGACCGATGCGGCATCGCTGCGGATCGAGGACGGCACCGTGGTGACGCTCACCTCCGGTCGGGGATCGATCGAGGTCCCTGCGTCGATCGACGGTGGTGTGATCGCCGGGTCGATCGCCGTGGCAGCGAACCAGCCCGACTGCCAGGTCAACCGGTTGCTCGATGCGACCTGGTCCGCAACCGACGTCCGTGTGGAGGTGCGACGCTGATGGGCGATCCGCTCTACGCCGGTGGGATCGGTCTCACGGTGGTGCTCGTCACCCTCGTGAAGGTCCTCGTCACCTTCGTGCTGCTGCTCGTGGCGACCATGTTCATGGTCTGGTTCGAGCGCAAGATCGTCGCGGACATGCAGCACCGTGTCGGCCCGAACCGCGCAGGGCCCTGGGGTCTGCTCCAGACGCTTGCGGACGGTACGAAGCTGTTCTTCAAGGAGGACCTGCTCCCCGACCGGGCAGACCGGATCGTGTTCCGCCTCGCCCCGGTGCTGGCCGTGGTGCCGGCCTTCCTGGCGTTCGCCATCGTGCCGATCGGCGGGAACTTCGCCGAGGGCGGGACGGTGTCGATCTTCGGGCGTGCGACGTTCATGCAGCTCGCCGATCCGCCCGTCGGCGTCCTGTTCTTCCTCGCCATGTCCGCTATCGGCGTGTACGGCGTGATGCTCGCCGGTTGGTCGTCGGGGTCGAAGTACCCGCTGCTCGGCGGCGTCCGTGCGACCGCCCAGATCGTCTCCTACGAGGCGGCGCTCGGCCTGTCGCTCGCTGCGGTGATTCTCGTGAACGGCACGCTGTCGACGCACGAGATCGTCGCCCGCCAGGCCGGTGCGGGGTTCGGCGGGATCATCCCGAACTGGAACCTCGTCGTGACCGGTGTGGTACCGGCGCTGATCTTCCTCGTCGCCGGGACGGCCGAGCTGAACCGGCCGCCCTTCGACCTCGTCGAGGCCGAGCAGGAGCTCGTCGGCGGCTTCAACACCGAGTACAGCTCGATCCGCTTCGCCCTCTTCTTCCTCGCCGAGTTCATGAACACGGTGACCATGTCGGCGCTCGTCGTGACCCTGTTCCTCGGCGGTCCGAGCGGGCCGGTGTGGGGTCCCGAGGTGGTGCGCACCTGGTTCTTCCCGATCTTCTGGTTCCTGGCGAAGCTCGTGGTGTTCCTGTTCGTCTTCGTGTGGTTCCGCGGCACGCTGCCCCGTCTGCGCTACGACCAGCTGATGGATCTCGGGTGGAAGGCGCTGATCCCCCTCGCGCTCGGGTGGCTCCTCCTGCTCGGCACGGTGCGCGTCGCGCAGACCGAGGGTTGGAACCTGGCGTTGACGTTCGGGATCGTCGCCGTGGTCGCCGTCGTCGCCGTCACGCTGCTGAACCTGTCCCTGCGCGCTGCACAGCGGCAGCGGCTCGCCGATGCGGAGGTGCACGCCTGATGGGCTACCTCGAGGGGTTCGCCATCACCTGGCGCAAGTTCGCGCGCGGGTTCGTGGGCGACGAGATCGTGACCACCGAGTACTCGGCGGGCACGAGCAGCGGACGTCACGACGAGAAGCGGCCGAAGCCGGAACGGTTCCACGGGCGGCACGTCCTCAACCGGTACGAGGACGGCATGGAGAAGTGCATCGGCTGCGAGCTCTGCGCCGGTGTGTGCCCCGCCCGCTGCATCTACGTCCGCGGTCGCGACAACGATCCTGCTGATCCGACGTCGCCGGGTGAGCGGTACGGCTACGTCTACGAGATCAACTACCTGCGGTGCATCCACTGCGATCTCTGCGTCGAGGCGTGCCCGACGGAGGCGATCACGGAATCGAAGCTCTTCGAGTTCTCCTTCCGGAGTCGTGAGGACGCCATCTACACGAAGGACGAGCTCGTCGTCGGTGACGACGGTCGGCCGAAGCGACTGCCCTGGGAGGACTGGCGGGTCGGCGACGACCAGTTCACGTCCGGCTGGGTGCGGGCGACGGCACCCCAGGGCTCGGCCGCCTACGAGAACCGCATCGCGTGGTCGGGAGAACTCGGGTACGGCGTCCGTGCCCCCGAGGCCGGGCAGGCCGCCGACGTCGCCGACGCGCCGGCCGCGTCCCACGACCACGACCACGGTCACGGTCACGACGACGGACACGGGGGACACCACTGATGGAGTTCGTCGTCTTCCTGATCGCCGCCGCGATCGTCGTGGGCGGCGCCCTCGGCGTGCTCGCGCTCGCGAACCCGGTGCACTCGGCGCTCTCGCTCGTCGCCACGCTGTTCGGTGTCGCCGTGCTGTTCGTCGCACAGGACGCCCAGTTCCTCGCTGCAGTGCAGGTGATCGTCTACGCCGGTGCGATCGTCGTGCTCTTCCTCTTCGTCATCATGCTGCTCGGTGTCGACCGCTCGGACGATCTCCGGGTCGAACCCGTCGTCGCGCAGCGCCCGCTCGCGATCCTCTCGGGTGTCGGGGTGCTCGCTGCATCCCTCGTGGCGATCCTCGCCGCGGGCGGCGACACGGCGACGACGACGGTCCGGGCCACCGCCACGGCGATCCCGACGGAGGAGGCAGACGCCGCCTCGCTCGGTCGGTTGCTCTTCACCGATCACGTGCTCGCCTTCGAGATCACGGCCATCCTGCTGACCGTTGCCGTCGTCGGTGCCGTCGTACTGGCCCGTCGCCCCGTGCGCGGCGACGATCCCGTCGACGTCGAGGCGGAGGCCTGAACGTGATCGTCGCCCAGTCACTGCCCACGGTCACCCCGACCTGGTACCTCGCGCTCGGCGCCGTGCTGTTCGCCATCGGCGCGGTCGGCCTGCTCGTGCGGCGGAACCCGCTCGTGATGTTCATGTGCGTCGAGCTCATGCTCAACGCCGTCAACCTGACCTTCGTCGCATTCGCCCGATCGATGGGCGACCTCGGCGGTCAGGTGCTCGTGTTCTTCGTGATGGTGGTCGCGGCCGCCGAGGTCGTCGTCGGCCTGGCGATCATGGTGGCGCTGCTGCGCCGTCGACCCGACGCGACGACCGCCGACGACGTGGCGGCGTTGAGGGGGTAGGCCGGTGCTCGATCTCGTTTGGCTCATCCCCGCGTTCCCGCTCCTCGGGTTCGCCCTGCTCGTCGCCTTCGGGCGCAAGCTCGGCGACCCGGGTGCCGGCTGGCTCGCGACGCTCATGGTCGGCGGGAGTTTCGCCGCCGCCGTCGCCGTGTTCGCCGGACTCCTCGGCCTCGACGGCGAGGAGCGCTTCGTCGTCCGCACGCTCTTCGAGTGGATCCCCGTCGGGAACTTCAGCGTCGACGTCGGCGTCCTGATCGACCCGCTGTCGATGACGATGGTCCTGTTCGTGACCGGCATCGCCACGCTGATCCACCTCTACGCCATCGGCTACATGGCCGGTGACGAGAAGTTCTCGAAGTTCTTCGTCTACCTGAACCTGTTCGTCTTCTCGATGCTGATGCTCGTGCTCGGCGACAACATGTTGCTGACGTTCCTCGGGTGGGAGGGCGTGGGTGCGTGTTCCTACCTGCTGATCTCGTTCTGGTTCGGTGACGAGGCGAACGCCAGCGCAGGGAAGAAGGCGTTCGTCACCAACCGCATCGGTGACTTCGGCTTCATGACGGCGGCGTTCCTCACGTTCGCCACCGTGGGTTCGATCCGCTACGTCGACGTCCTCGCGAAGGCCCCGACCGTCGCAGCGGTGACCGCGACCGGGATCACGCTGCTCCTGCTCGTCGGTGCGTGCGGCAAGTCGGCGCAGCTCCCGCTCTACGTGTGGCTGCCCGACGCGATGGCCGGCCCGACCCCGGTCTCCGCACTGATCCACGCCGCGACGATGGTGACGGCGGGCGTCTACCTGCTGACGCGGATGAACCCGGTGATCGCCGCGGCGTACGACTGGGCACCCACCACGATCGCCTGGGTCGGCGGGATCACCGCACTGTTCGCCGCGACGGCCGCCGTCGCGCAGAACGACATCAAGAAGGTGCTCGCGTACTCGACCGTGAGCCAGCTCGGGTACCTCTTCCTCGCCGTCGGCCTCGGCGGCTACGTGCCGGCGATCTTCCACATGGTCACGCACGCGTTCTTCAAGGCGCTGCTCTTCCTCGCCGCCGGGTCGGTCATCCACGGCATGCACCACGAGCAGGACATGCGCCGCTTCGGCGGACTGCTGCGGCTCCTGCCGATCACCGCCGGGACCTTCATCGTCGGCTGGCTCGCGATCGCCGGTGTGCCGCCGTTCTCCGGGTTCTGGTCGAAGGACGAGATCCTCGCCTACGCCTGGCAGGAGAACAAGGCGCTCTGGGCGATCGGGCTCCTGACCGCACTGCTCACGGCCTTCTACATGAGCCGGCAGGTGTTCCTGACCTTCTTCGGCCGGTACCGCTTCGGTGATCCGTCACCCGAGGAGCTGCACGCGGCGTGGGACGCACGCATCGCTGCTGCCGAGGCCGACGAGGTGACCGCAGCCACGGCGATCGCCGCCGCCGAGGCCGCACGCGACGAGGCGGTCACCGCGGTCGCCGTCGCCGAGGAGGCCGTGGTCGCCGCCCGGGCGGACGCCGAGACCGCCGCAGCCGCTGCCGCAGCGGTCGACGAGGCGTCGCTCGAGGCTGCCCGTTCCGCCGTCGCTGGGGCCGAGGACAAGGACTCGAAGAAGGCGGCCGAGAAGGCGCTGAAGGAACTCGAGAAGCCCGCCAAGGACGCGGAGAAGGCGCTCTCGGCGGTCGCGAAGGCCGAGGCCGCCGTCGAGGCGGCGCGTGCCAAGGTCGCGGATGCCGAGGAACTCGTCGCTACGGCTCGCCGGGCTGCGGACGACTCCGCTGCCACGGTCGACGCCGTCCGCCGCGCAGCCGAAGCGGGCCGTCCGCGCACGACCGTCGTCCCGTTGCTCGAAGCGCCCGACTCGTCGGGTGTCGAGGACCACCTGCCGCACGAGGTCGCACACCGGCGCGCGTACCACCCGCACGAGTCGCCGTGGACGATGACGCTCCCGCTCGTGCTGCTGTCGGGCGGTGCGATCCTCGCGGGCGGGCTGAACCTGCCGTTCGCCAAGTCGCTCCACGTGCTCGAGCACTGGCTCGAGCCGGCGCTGTTCGGTCACGAGACCCATCTCGAGCTCTCGGGCACGGCGAAGTTCGGGCTCGCAGCGGTCGCCGTGGCCGTCGGTGTCGTGGGCATCGTCACCGCAGGTGCGGTGTACCTGCGCGGTCGTGGCGATCGTTCGATGATCGAGCAGCCGCTCCTCGCCGACGCCTGGCGCGTCGACCGCTCCTACGCGTGGTTCATGGGTGGCCCCGGCCGCCGGTCCTTCGACCTCACCGCACTGTTCGACCGCACCGTCGTCGACGGCGCCGTGAACGGGGTGGCGACGTTGGTGCGGACGGCGTCGAGCGGGCTGCGGGTCGCACAGACCGGTTACGTCCGCACCTACGCGCTCGGTATCGCGCTCGGGACGGTCGCCCTGCTGGTCCTGTTCCTGTCGAGGGCGGCGTTCTGATGAGCATGTTCCTGGCCGCGGCCGAAACCGCGTCGACGCCCTTCCCCCACCTGCTGACGGTGCTCGTCCTGGTGCCGGCGGTCGGCGCCGCCGTCGTCGCGCTGATCTCGCGACAACGCCCCGACGTCTGTCGGCAGGCCGCCTTCCTGTTCTCGGCCACGGCCGGTGCGCTCGCCGTCTACCTCCTGTGGAACTTCGACGTGGCGAACCCCGGTTTCCAGTTCGTCGAGTCGACCACGTGGGTGCGGGACTTCGGCATCGGTTGGCGGCTCGGCGTCGACGGCATCTCCCTCTTCCTCGTCGTGCTGTCGGGGGTGTTGTTCCCCTTCGTGATCGTCGCGATAACGCCGGAACACGACCCCAAGCCGTACTACGCCTGGTTGCTGCTGTTGCAGGCAGGTTCGCTCGGCGTGTTCGTCGCGCTCGACCTGTTCGCGTTCTTCGTCTTCTTCGAGATCGTGCTCGTCCCGATGTACTTCCTCATCGGTTCGTGGGGTCACGGGAACCGCACGTACGCGGCGATGAAGTTCTTCCTGTTCACGATGTTCGGTTCGGCGTTGATGTTGGTCGGCATCCTGGCCCTCGTCGCCACCGCCGCTGCGGCGACCGGGAGCGCGGCGACGTTCGACATCCGGGAGCTCGCCCAGGCCGATCTCGCGACGAACACCGCCCGGCTCATCTTCTGTGCCTTCGCGCTGGCGTTCGCCGTGAAGGTCCCGATCTTCCCGCTGCACACGTGGCTCCCCGACGCCCACACCGAGGCGCCGACCGCGGGTTCGGTGATCCTCGCCGGGATCATGCTGAAGCTCGGCACCTACGGGTTCGTGCGCTTCGGTCTCTACCTGTTCCCCGAGGCGGCGCAGTGGGCGGCCCCGGTGTTCCTCACACTCGGCGTCATCGGGATCCTCTACGGCGCCGTCGTCGCCACGATGCAGCGCGACCTGAAGCGGCTCGTCGCCTACTCGTCGGTCGCGCACCTCGGGTTCATCGTGCTCGGCACGTTCGCCATGAACTCGCAGGGGATCACCGGCGGCATCCTGCAGATGGTGAACCACGGTCTGTCGACGGGCGCGCTGTTCCTCCTCGTCGGCATGATCTACGAGCGACGGCACACCCGCGAGATCGCCGAGCTCAACGGGCTGCAGCGCTCGGCCCCGATCATGGCGGCCTGCTTCACCGTCGTCATGCTCTCCTCGATCGGTCTGCCGGGTCTGAACGGGTTCGTCGGCGAGTTCCTGATCCTCAACGGCACATTCGTCGCACACCGCTGGTACGCGGTCGTCGCCGCCGTCGGCGTGATCCTCGCCGCGCTGTACCTGCTGTGGGCCTACCAGCGGGTCTTCCACGGGACGCCGCGCTCCACCGAGAACGAGACGTTCCCCGAGATGCGACTGCGCGAAGGGATCGCCGTCGGCGCCCTGCTCGTGCCGATCATCGTGCTCGGCGTCTATCCGAAGCCGATGATCGAGCGGATCGAGCCGTCCGTCGTCGCGCTGCTCGACCACATCGAGGCACGGACCGGGGTCGCCCCGGCGGAAGGCCCGGAGGCCGAACCCTCCACGGTCGAGGAGCTGTTCGGCGCCGGTCACGGTGACGACGCGTCGCACGGCGCCGAGAGCGGGGAGGTGCACAAGTGAGCCTGCTCGCCGCACTCGCGACCCAGACCGCAACGGCGGGGTCCGTCCCCGTGGTGGTCGACACGCCGTCCGTCGACTGGTGGGGCCTCCTGCCCCTCATCCTCCTCGCTGCCCCCGCGATGGTCCTGCTGCACGTGTCGTCGTTGCTGCGGCGGGTGTTCCGGGGGTTCCACGCCCTCGCCACCGTCGCGATCGCCGGAACGGCGGCGGGGTTCGCGATCGTGCAGTGGTTCCGGGTGCAGGACGTGGCCGGCGGCCGCGGGCCGTACACGACCGTCGCCGGAGCGTTCACCGTCGACGGGTTCTCGGTGTTCGTCACGGTGGTGCTGTGCCTCGCCGTGATCGTGAGCGCGCTCGTCGCCGACGGCTACCTGCGGCGCGAGGGGCTCGACGGCGCAGAGACGTATGCGCTGCTGCTGCTGTCCGCGTCGGGCGGCGTCGTCATGGCGTCGGCGAACGACCTCATCGTGCTCTTCCTCGGGCTCGAGGTCCTGTCGATCCCCGTCTACGTGCTCGCCGCCTCCCACCTCCGACGTTCCACGTCGCAGGAGGCCGGCTTCAAGTACTTCATCCTCGGCGCCTTCGCCTCGGCCTTCTTCCTCTACGGGATCGCCCTCACCTACGGCGCGACCGGTTCGACGAACCTCTCGGTGATCCGTGCGACCCTGTCCGCCGACCCCTTCGTGGACGGTGGCACGCTGCTGCTCGCCGGGGCCGCGTTCCTCCTCGTCGGCTTCGGGTTCAAGGTCGCCGCCGTGCCGTTCCACGCGTGGACGCCCGACGTGTACCAGGGCGCGCCCTCACCGGTCGTCGCCTACATGGCGTCGGGCGTGAAGGCTGCAGGCTTCGCGGGCCTGGTCCGGGTGTTCTCCGTGGCGCTCGAGGGTCAGGTGAACGACTGGCGACCGATCGTCGTCGGCCTCGCCGTGCTCACCCTCCTCGGCGGGAGCGTGCTCGCAGTCGTGCAGACCGACGTGAAGCGCATGCTCGCCTACTCCTCGATCAGCCACGCCGGCTTCCTCCTCGTCGGCGTCGCAGCGGCATCCGCCGCGGGCACGGCTGCGGTGCTCTTCTACCTCGCGGCCTACGCGGTGATCATCGGTGGGACGTTCGCCGTGGTGACCGCCGTCGGCGGGCCGGGGGAGCGGTCGACGTCACTCGACGCATTCCGTGGTCTCGGCCGCCGCCACCCGGTGCTCGCGCTCGGGTTCGCGGTCCTGCTGTTCGCCCAGACGGGGGTCCCGCTCACGTCGGGGTTCTTCGCGAAGTTCGGCGTCATCAAGGCTGCCGTCGACGGTGAGTGGTACTGGCTCGCAGCGGTCGCCATGGTCTCCGCGGTCATCGGCGCGTTCGTCTACCTCCGCATCGTCGTTGCGATGTTCATGCTCGACGACGCCGGCGCCACCCACGGTCACGACGAGGACGTGGCCGAGGAGGCACCGGAACCCGAGCCGGTCGCACTCCCCGGTGCGCTCGTGCTGGCACTCGGTGCCGCTGTCCTGCTCACCCTCGTCGTCGGCGTGCTCCCCGGGTTGTTGACCGGCCTCGCCGACGACGCCGTTCCCACTGTCCTCGCCACGCTCCCCTGACGGGGTTCTTGGAACCCCCCGACCACAGGATTAGGCTCCCCCCACGTGTCCGACTTCTTGCGCAGCTATCTGACCGTCGGCATCTTCCTCGGCGTCGCCGTGGTCCTCGTGAGTGCGTTGCTCGGGCTCTCGTCGCTCCTGCGCCCCTCGAAGCCGACGCCTCAGAAGTCCATCGTCTACGAGAGCGGCGTCGACCCGGTCGGCAGCGGATGGGCCCAGAGCCAGATCCGCTACTACATCTTCGCCCTGCTCTTCGTCGTCTTCGACGTCGAGGCGGTGTTCATCTTCCCGTGGGCGACGCGCCTCGAGGCCTACGGGCTCTTCGGGCTCGTCGAGATGGGTGTCTTCATCTTCATCCTCTTCCTGAGCCTCGTCTACGCCTGGCGAAAGGGTGTGCTGCGGTGGGTCTAGTCGAGAGTGGCAAGCTGCCGAAGCCGCTGACGAAGCTGCTGAACGTCAGCCGGAAGTACTCCCTCTGGGTGTACCAGTGGGGTCTCGCGTGCTGCGCCATCGAGATGGGTGCGGCGTTCGCTTCCCCCCGGTACGACGTGATGCGGCTCGGCGTGATCCCGTTCCCGGCGAGTCCCCGTCAGGCGGACCTCGTCGTGATCTCGGGCACGGTGACCGACAAGATGGCACCGGCGATCCGCCGCCTCTACGAGCAGATGCCGGACCCGAAGTACGTGATCTCCATGGGGAGCTGCGCGAACTGCGGCGGCCCCTACTGGGACAGCTACTCCGTGACCAAGGGTGTCGACCAGATCATCCCGGTGGACGTCTACGTCCCCGGGTGCCCGCCCCGTCCCGAGGCGCTCCTCGAGGGCATCGTCCTGCTCCAGGAGATGATCGCCAACGAGGACATGGCCGCACGCTGGAAGGGTGAGCCGCTTGTCGTCAGCTGACGTGACGGAGGCAGCCCCGGCGACCGACGAGCGGCGCGACGCGCTCGTGGCGCGTCTCGGCACCGAACTCGGCGACGCCCTCGTGGTGAGCCACGTCGACGCAGGGCGCGACGCGTGGGTGCGCGTGGCGACCGAGGCATGGGAGGAAGCCGGCCGCGTGGCCCGCGACGCCCTCGGCCTCCGCTACTTCGGGTTCCTGTCGGCGATCGACTGGATGCCCTCACCGTTCGGTCGGAGCCTCGACGCAGCGGTCGACCTCGAGCCCGAGCCGACGTCGAAGGACGTCGAGCCGATGGAGCAGGGTGTCACCGGCGGTGGGACCCGGTTCCAGGTGTTCGCCCGCCTGCAGTCCGTGACCGAGCACCTCGGCCTCACCCTCAAGGTGGACGTCCCCGACGACACGACGACCGTGGCGACCTGGACGCGTCTCTTCGGCGGTGCGAACTGGCACGAGCGCGAGACGTTCGAGATGTTCGGGATCTCCTTCGAGGGTCACCCCTCGCTGCGCAAGCTCTATCTGCCGGGTGACTTCGAGGGGCATCCGCTCCGCAAGGACTTCCCACTGCTCTCCCGGATCGTGAAGCCCTGGCCGGGCATCGTCGACGTCGAGGGCATGCCGGGAGTCGCCGACGACGAGGGTGGTGAGTGACGCGATGACCGCCGTCACCGAACGTCAGCAGCTCGCGTACATCGCGAACCAGGCCGCGGACATGCGGGTGAACGTGGAACTCGAGACCGAGGGCATGACCCTCAACATCGGGCCGCAGCACCCCGCCACCCACGGCACGCTCCGGATCATCGTGAAGCTCGACGGCGAACAGGTCGTCGCCGCCGATCCCGTGCCGGGTTACATGCACCGCGGGTACGAGAAGCTCGCCGAGGTGCGGACCTATCCGCAGGTGACGACGCTCGTCAACCGCATCGACTGGCTCGGCAGCTTCGCGAACGAGGTCCCGTTCATCCTCGCGGCCGAGCGTCTCATGGACGTCGAGGCACCGCCCCGGGCGCAGTGGATCCGGACGATCCTGTTCGAACTGTCCCGCATCGCGAACATCGCACTGTTCCTCGGCGACATGGCCGTGCAGCTCGGTGCCGTGACGCCGGTGTTCTACGCCTTCCGCGACCGGGAGTACGTCCTCAACCAGATCGAGGCGATCACGGGTGGTCGATTCCACCCGAACTTCGACCGCATCGGTGGGCTGAAGGACGACATCCCGAAGGGCTGGGTCGCCGAGACCAAGGGCGTTCTCGTGAAGATGCGCGAGTTCTGCGACGAGCTCGACGAGTTGCTCATGGGCAACGAGATCTTCAACGCCCGGACCCGGGGCGTCGGCGTCATCCCGCCCGAGGTCGGGCTCTCCTACGGGCTGTCCGGCGCGAACCTGCGGGCCTCCGGCGTCGACTGGGACCACCGCCGTGACTCGCCGTGCGGGCTCGTCTACGACAAGCTCGACTGGAAGGTCTGGACCCACCCCGACGGGGACTCCTACGCCCGCTACTGGGTGCGCCTGCAGGAGACCCGTGAGGCGATCCTGATGCTCGAGCAGCTCCTCGACGGGATCCCCTCGGGCCCGATCATGGCGAAGGTGCCCCGCATCATCAAGGTGCCCGCCGGTGAGGCCTACGTCGCGACCGAGAACCCCCTCGGCGAGATGGGCTACTACGTCGTCTCGAAGGGCGATCTCGTCCCGTTCCGGGTGAAGATCCGCTCCGCGAGTTTCAACAACATCAGCATCGTCCCGTGGGTGCTGCGTGGCGTGTACGTTCCGGACGTCATCACGATCCTGGCGTCGCTCTACTTCATCCTGGGAGACATCGACCGGTGACCAGCCAGCTCGCCGTCGAACTCGCCTACTGGCAGCAGACGATCCTCCGATCCGTCGGGGTGATCGCTGCCGTGCTGCTCCCGGCGGGGACGATCGTCTACCTCTTCCTGTTCAAGATGATGAGCTTCATGCAGAGCCGTCTCGGCCCGAACGAGGCCGGCCCCTACGGTTCGATGCAGCTCCTCGCCGAGGTCGGCAAGTTCCTCCAGAAGGAGGACCTCGTCCCCGACGGCGCCGACCGCCGGGTCTTCACGTGGGCCCCGATCGTCGTCGTCGCCTCGACGTTCCTCACCTACGTCGTCGTCCCCTTCGGACCGGACGCCTGGTTCGCCCGGATCCCGGCGGGCATCTACTTCGCGCTCGCCGTGTCGTCGCTGTCGGTCATCGGGGTCCTGATGGCTGGATGGTCGTCTGCGAACAAGTACTCGCTCATGGGCGGTCTGCGTGCCGCCGGCCAGCTCATCGCGTACGAACTCCCGCTCGTGCTCGCCGTGCTCGGTGTCGTGATCCAGGCCGGGACGATGGACATGCAGGGCATCGTCGCCGCCCAGCGGAACGGTGAGATCTTCGGCTTCGGCGGGATCGGCAACCCGTTCATCATCACCCAGATCGTCGGGTTCCTGATCTTCCTCGTGGCGATGCAGGCCGAACTGACCCAGCCGCCCTTCGACATGCCCGTCGCCGAGTCGGAACTCGTCGCCGGCTACATGACCGAGTACTCGGGGTTCCGGTTCCTCCTGTTCTTCATCGGTGAGTTCGCCACCGCAGGTGCGTTCTCGGCGATCGCCGCGACGCTCTTCCTCGGCGGCTGGTCGGTGCCCGGCATCGATCCCGACAACAACCTGATGAACGTGCTCGGGCCGGTCGTCCTGCTGCTCAAGATCCTGCTCATCATGTTCCTCGTGATGTGGTTCCGGGTCACCTACCCCCGGTTCCGTGAGGATCAGCTCCAGATCTTCGCCTGGAAGTACCTGATCCCGTTGTCGCTCGTGAACATCGCAGCGACCGCTGTGCTGAAGGTGGTCTTCTGATGTCCCTCGTCCCCGGGGTGATCAAGGGTCTGGCGGTCACGCTCGGCGAGGCCCGCAAGACGGTGTTCCCCGACGGTTTCCTGAAGCCGCCGGCACCGTCCAAGGGCGCCGTCACCGTGCAGTACCCGCGCGTCAAGGAGGATCCGACACCGCGGGCCCGAGGCGTCATCGCACTGCACGAGGAGAACTGCACCGCCTGCATGCTGTGCGCCCGTGAGTGCCCGGACTGGTGCATCTACATCGAGGCGCACAAGTACCTCGCACCGCCGCGGCGCGAGGGCGGGAAGCCCCGTCAGCGCAACGAGCTCGATCGCTTCGACATCGACTTCTCGCTCTGCATGTACTGCGGGATCTGCGTCGAGGTGTGCCCCTTCGAGGCGCTCTTCTGGTCGCCCGAGTACGAGTTCTCCGAGCCTCGGATCGCGGACCTGCTCCACGACAAGAGCCGGCTCGCCGACTGGATGACGACCGTGCCGGACTTCGAGGCCTACGAGGCCGGGTCGGAGGCCAAGGTCAAGAAGGTCCCGAGGTAGTCGTGGTCGCGCAGAACATCTTCTTCGGGATCATCGCGCTCGTCATGGTCGTCGCCGCCGTCCGGGTGGTGACGACGAAGAACATCGTCCACGCCGCCCTCTACCTCGTCATCGTGCTCGCCGGGGTCGCCGCCCAGTTCATCCTGACCGGCGCAGAGTTCACGGGCGTGACGCAGATCCTCGTCTACATCGGCGCAGTCGTCGTGCTGTTCCTCTTCGGCATCATGCTGACCCGGGCCCGGATCGGACGTGAGGTCGACGTCGACAACGAGAAGCGGTGGCTCGCCGGTCTCGTGGCCGTCATCCTGTTCGCCGTCATGTCCTTCTCGCTCGTCGACGCGTTCGAGGACGCCGAGATCGATGCGATCGGCGCAGGTGCGCCGCAGCTCACCGCCGAGGTGAGCGACTCGATCTTCAAGGACTACCTCATCCCCTTCGAGGCGGCGTCGTTCCTCCTTCTTGCGGCATTGATCGGCGCCATCGTCGTGGCGCGGCGGGAGTAGTCGCTCATGTGGCTGAACCAGTTCCTCATCCTCGGTGCGCTGCTCTTCTGCATCGGCGTCTACGGCGTGCTCGCACGTCGGAACGGCGTCATGGTGCTGATGGCGATCGAGCTGATCCTCAACTCGGTGAACATCAACCTGATCGCCTTCGGTGCCTTCAACGGCACGCCGGTCGGTCAGGTCTTCGCCCTGTTCGTCATCGCGGTGGCCGCCGCCGAGGTCGGGGTCGGCCTCGCCATCGTCCTGTTGATCTACCGGAACCGGACGAGCATCGACCTCGACGCCGCCGACCTGCTGAAGGGGTGACGGAGCACGATGCTCGCTGCTGAAGCCGTGGAAGCCGTGCACGCGACGGCCGAGAACGTCGGGTGGTTCCTCCGGAACGCCTGGATCTTCCCGGCCATCCCCGCGCTGTCGTTCCTCCTGATCATCATGTTCGGCAAGCGCCTCCCGAAGAAGGGGGCCGAGATCGGCATCACGGCGCTGTCGGTCGTGTTCGCCTGCGCGCTCGTCGCCGGTGCCCAGTGGATCTCCCACGTGGACGCCGCCGACGCCGGCCACGGCACCACGACGGAGGAGCACGGCGACGACCACGGGGGCGAGAAGGGCCTCGGGACCCTCGGGCGCGGTGTGGCAGCTGCCGCAGAGGGCAAGGAGGCCGAGCACGCCGGCGCCGAACCCGTCGAGACGGTGTGGGGCGACAACTGGTGGACGATCGGCGGCATCGAGTTCAGCGTCGGCACGCTCGTCGACGGCATGGCCGTGATGATGCTGTTCGTCGTCGGCCTCATCTCGCTGCTCGTGCACGTCTTCTCCACCGACTACGTGCACGGGGACGTCAGGTACACGCACTACTTCGCGTTCCTGAGCCTCTTCACGGCGTCGATGCTCCTGCTCGTGCTCTCGAACAACCTCGTGATGTTCATCACGGCGTGGGAGCTCGTCGGGGTGTGCTCGTTCTCCCTCATCGGCCACTGGTGGGAGGAGAAGAAGAACTCCGACGCCGCGCTGAAGGCGTTCCTCACCAACCGGGTCGGCGACATGGGTCTGCTCGTCGGCATGATCGCCCTGTTCTTCACCGCCGGTGGCGGCAAGACGTTCGGCATCCTCGACATCAACCGTGC